>Ga0335078_10003310_pt1 | contig 24023 bp, 12 predicted proteins | sample Lox_Sample_32_FD_206711 | JGI IMG/M metagenome (GOLD analysis project Ga0335078, IMG submission 206711) | Soil microbial communities from Loxahatchee National Wildlife Refuge, Florida, United States - Lox_Sample_3.2 | ecosystem: Environmental > Terrestrial > Soil > Wetlands | place: USA... | reverse complement strand
CACACGAAAGAACCGCGCCCGCACCGCGGCGAAGTTGCGCATGGCCGGCGGCTGGATGCCGTGGCGGCCGGGATTCGTTACCGCTGTGACGCGCTGGTAAGCGGCGCCATCCTGCGATGCCTCGAGCGTGACATTGGGCAAATGCCCATCAAATGCCGCCTGCACCGTGATCGAGAGGGCTTCGAAGGGCTCGGCGAATTCGAAGACCACCGAATTCTTGTCCCGCCGGACGCTCTGGATCTGTTCCGCGTAGGGCTTCTCCTCGCCCGGCGCGGCGGGGAAAGCCAGAACAAAGGCGTCCCGATAGAACCCTCGATTCGCCCTCGGCTGCGGCAAGGTGAGCTCACGCGGCCCGGGACCGGTCACGGTAGTTTCGGTCCAAACGAGCTGCTGCATGGAGCGCTCGGGCGTGATCCACGGACCGCCGCTGGACGACCAGCCCGGCGCGTTGTGCATCCCGATATCGATGCCCAGCCGTTCGCCTTCTTCGATGGCGTACTTCATCAGGCCACGCCACTCCGGGCTCATGTAGCCGACCGGCCCCTTGGGAAGATACGTCCCCCCGTCGAAAATCATCACGCCGCCGATACCGACGCGCTTCATCGCTTCCAGATCGAGCCGGATGCCCTCGCGCGACACGTTGCCGTTCATCCATAACCAATACGTCTGCGGATGGGCCGATGCCGGCGGCTGCCGGAACTGGGATTCCAGTTCGTGGAGACCCTGTGCGTAGAGGGGCAACGCCAGCGCGCAGGCGAAAATCCCGCGGATCGATCGCATTTTGATCCTGTTGTATGCCATCGCCGGGTCGAGCGTCAATTACGGGCGCGTGACGGTAACTTCCGTGCCGTTGGCCGGGACCGGAATCTCGACGCGGATGCCGGCGGCGGTCTGCACCGGCTGTAGACGCTGGCCGCCGGCGGTCACCACGTAGCCGGCAGCCCCGGACCCGGCAATTTCGAGCAGCGTCCCGTGGCTATCGCCGGAACGATTTTCGACCCGGAACGCCAACCTGGACAGAGAACGGTCGATGGAAACCGGCTGGCCTTTCGCGAAGCCATCGTGATCGAATACGAGGCTAAGTTTCCGGTCGCCGAGCAGCACGTGAAGACGCGCCCGCAGACCATCTTTCGGGACGACCTCGAGGGCCGAGCCCTTCTGGGTCAGATCCCCGCCATATGCGAACAGTCCGAACAGGGGATCGTCGGTCACCACTGTCGCGGCGGTGCGCAGAGCGCCGTTGAAACCGAGGTCGATTTCCCCCGAATACCACCAGGATCCGCGCCCCATCTCCTTGTTGCCGAGCCAGGCCCGGCCCCACGGCCGTACTTCGAATCCGCCTCCCGCGGCGCCATCGTTCTCCTTACCCGGATACCAATAGCCGTAATTCGATTCCGCGGTGCCTGAGTTCACCAGCGCCCATGAGCTGAGGTAGGAGGCATAGCCGAGGCGCAGGTAAGGCGCGGGCGTTTTCGCAAAGTTCAGGGCGTAGTCCTCCACCGCCCAGCCTCCCATTTGCGCCATGTAACTGAGCAGGTAGTTCCCGTTGCCGCCGCCGCGATAGTCGCTGCCGAGCCAATAGTAGGCCGGCTCCAGCCAGCCGCGGCTTCCGATGTTGATGCACATCTGGTTTTCCAGAAACGCTTCGACGGATTCGCGGGGCGCGACGCCGGGATGCTCCATGGCGTACTTCGCCAGCGCGTGCGTCGATTCGTAGCCGGTGGAATCGAAGGCGTATTCGGAAGCAAACAGATTCGGCTTCTCGGTTATGAAATACCTGGCCTTCTTCTCCCAATGGGCACGAAGAGTGTCGGCCTGCTCCTTGTGGCCGTTCTCCTCGAGAGCGCCGATCAGTTGGGGCATCACCAACTCGTTGTAGAAGCCCGTGCCGTACGGGTTCCAGCCGGGATCGATCTGGTGGGGAACAGTCCAGAAGGCCAGGGCGGTGCCGTAAGCGCGCTCGAGATATCCGTTCTTGTCGAGATACTTGACCATCGACGGATGATCCTTGGCGATGCGATACATGTTGTAGTAGAGCAGGATCACGTGCGGGTAGTCGTACTCGCGCCAGACGTGCTGCTTTCCCCGGCGATCGTCAAACGGGCTCTCGCGATTTTTCTTCCAATTGTCGATCCCATAGATCGCGTAGGGCCACCGCTCCTTCTCGGTCTCCTGCAGCCCGCCCCAGACGTACTTACTCAGGTAAAGCTCCAGCGCGTCGATCTCGCCCTGGTTGGGGTAGTAGATATTCTTCTCGGCAAGGAAAGGCGCTTTGCCGAGCGCGGGATCGTCGCAGGCGACAGCGTAGGCCTGAAGGCCGTCCAGATCGTCCGGGCTGCGCAGGATATGATGTTTCTGGTCCCACTGCGAAAAGAGCCCGTAATACCACTTGGACGGGTCTTTGTGCTGTTCATGGCTGACGAGGAACGCCGCGCGCTTGGCGATCACGGTATCGAGCGGCTCCGTCACGAAAAAGTCCATCGCCAGATAGCGCCCGCCGCTATAGCGTACCCATAGCGTATTCTCGCCGAGCCTGGAGAAATGCACTTCGTACAGATGGACATCCTTGGCGCGCTCGCCGAGTTCTTTCACGGTGGTCTCGGACTTGAACTGCGGCTCGACGGCGTCAATCCGGTTGCGGGTCCGCAGCGCGATTTTGGCCGCGAGGTCGGTGGGAATGGTCATGCCGGGGACGATGTTCACATCGAAGCCGCCAGACTGATACAGGACGTCGCGGACGCCGTCGTAATCTCTGGCGAACTGGAAATGGAACGAATATTCGGCCGATTGACCGGGGGTGAGCTTGCGATCGGTTTGCGGCAGCCGCCAGGTTCCGCCGAGCTTCGCGAGATCCGCGCGCGCCGCCGTGGAATGGATGTAGCCTTGCCACGCGCCGCGACCCGCCCCAGGCCCCTGGTCGAAGTATTCGAACCCGGTCCCGGTGCCGGTAGTCATCACCAGATACGGGCCGCTGGTGTTGGCGCGCTCCCAGAAGATAAAGGAGCCGTCGCCGCCGACAAAGCTGTGCCGGATCAGCCTCCGCTCGCCGATGTCGGGACCCGCGTAGGAGGTATCGAACGGCAGCGGAACAGCGAGATCGCCGATCTCCAGATCGCGGCCCGATCGATTGCGAAGATGGATGGTCCAGGTGAGGCCGCTCGAGTCGGGCCGGAAATCTTCAGACGCGGCGAGGTCAGCGGCTTCCCGGGCCTCGCGGCCCTTATCGGTCTCGACGCGCCATTCGAGGATGCCGGCCGTCGCTGCGTCCTGCAGTTGCGCCTCGATTCTTAGTCCGGAGGTGGTGACGCCGGCGAAATCGACGCGGTTGAAACGGTCTGCCGCGAATGTGTAGGGCGTCGATGCCTGGACGTCCTTCCAGAGGTCGCCGTCGCGGTATTGAAGCTTCCAGGAACCAGGTAGCTTGCAGGGGACGCCGCCGCGCCCTTGCGCCGGCGCCTCGGCCCAGAAGACTTCGACGAAGGACACCTTTTGCGGAGCGTCGAAATCGTACTGCACCCACTCGGCGCCGCCGGATTTTCCGATCCATGTGAAGCGCGCGATGTTGTCATGCGACGTTTTGGGATCCACCTGGTCATTCAGCGCGGCTAGAAAACCGGGACTTAAGCCTCGCCCGCCTCTTCCGGCGGGCGGAGCCGCCGAAGACGATGCGTGCGCGCGAGACGCGATGGTGGGCACCGGGCTCCCGACTACGAATGATGGGGCGGAAGCAGAAGCCGCGCCCGCGGCGCCGATTTCTCTCCAGGCGGTTTCACCAGGGGCGCGATAGCGGATCACCAGGTCGCCCAGGGTGCGGCCGGGCGCCAGGTATTCGGTCGGATAGGAGTCGCCGGTGTGTTGCAGGCTGGTGATTCCAGCGCCGCCATAGGAAATCTGGAACTGCGGATCGGTCAGAGTCTGCGCGGCCGCGGACAGTGCAAGGGCGACAAGCGGGAGGAATCGCATGCGAGTTGGCCTTGCCGTATGATATCGGTATGCAACCGCTTACACAATGGCGCCCGGCGAAGGGCGCATTGCGGCGGCCGGTTGCCGGGGCGGTCTGCCAGCCGAGGAGGAAAATATGGACCGTATATTGAACAGGCGCGATTTCCTGGGAACGGTGGGTGCGCTTACATCCTTTGCCCGGACCGCGATGGCGCAAACCACGCCAGCCGCGGCGCCAAGCCGGACGACTCCATATCGCAAGGTGGTGCTCGAGCCGTTCGATTACTCCGGTGTGGCCATGCGGCCGAGCGTCTGGCAAAGCCAGGCGGCCGCCGGACGCGATTTCTACTACGGTCTCTCCAATGACGACATCCTGCATGGCTATCGCGTCGCGGCGGGCGCGGCCAACGCTCCCGGACGAGTGCTGGGAGGCTGGTGCAGTCCGAACTCCAACACCGTATTCGGCCAGTGGCTTCAGGCCATGGCACGCATGCAACGGGCGAACGCCGATAAGGACCTGCGCGAGAAGGCCGGTACTCTGGTCAGCGAATACGCCAAGTGCTGGCCGGGCCTCGCCACCGGCACAGGGCGGGGAGCGATGGGCGGCCTGGGCCATTACCCATATGAAAAACTGGTCGGCGGCCTGCTCGACATGCATCACTACGCCGGCCATCCGGACGCGTTGGGCGTATGCGACAAGATCACCGAGGCGGCTATCACAAACCTCAATCGCGACCGCGTGCCGGCCAATCGCGAGCCTTGGGCGCTGCACTCGGGGCGGCCCGGCGAGTGGTACACGCTCGCGGAAAACCTGTATCGCGCCTACCAGCTCACCGGCAACTCCATGTACAAGGAGTTCGGCGATGTCTGGTTGTATCCGGCCTATTGGGACAAGTTTGCCGAGACTTCCGACCCCAAGGACGCGCAAGGCGTCCACGCTTATAGCCACTGCAACACCTTCTCCAGCGCGGCACTGGCCTACGATGTGACCGGCGACGTGAAGTATCTGCGCATCCTCGAGAATTTCCACGACTGGATGCAGAAGCGGCAGACGTATGCCAGCGGAGGATACGGCCCCGACGAGCGCTTTGTCTTCTCCGACGGCGCGCTCGGCGATTCGCTCGAGGTCTATTCGGCCAGCTTCGAATGCCCCTGCGGCTCCTGGGCGGGTCTCAAAGTTTCGAAGTACCTCATGATGTACACCGGCGAGGCCCGTTACGGGGACTGGATCGAGCGGCTGCTCTACAACGGCATCGGCGCGGCGTTGCCCATCAAGGATCGCGGCACCCATATGTATTACATGGATTATCACTTGGGATCGTGCCTGAAATACTATTCGCGGACGCCGTTCACGTGCTGTTCGGGAACGTATTTCCAGAACATCGCCGAGTATTCGAACCTCATTTATTTCAAAGAGCCGAAAGCCCTCTGCGTCAACCTTTACGTGCCTTCGGAGGTGGAATGGCAGGGTCCTTCGGGAATCGTCAAAATGGTGCAGACGACCGAGTATCCGGAGGCGGGGACCAGCACCCTGCGCCTCAACATGGATCGCCCGGCGGCGTTCGCGCTCAAGCTGCGCGTCCCCGGCTGGTCGAGCGGCATCGGCATCAAGGTCAACGGGCAGGCGCAGCAAGCCGATGCGAAACCGGGCGAGTGGGCCGCGATCAGCCGCGATTGGAACCCCGGCGACACGGTGGAGATAGCAATTCCGCTGCATTTCCGCCGCGTGCCGATCGACGAACAACATCCGCATCGCATCGCCATCGTCCGCGGTCCCGTGGTCTACGGGCAAGAGGATCCGCACAAGTGGCTTTCCAACATCCCGCCGGGCGATGACGAATTAGACCGGCTGATGAAGCCCCTGGCAAACAACCGGGCCATTTTCCAGATCGACAACGAACCGGTGGTGCAGCAGCGCAACGCGTTCAAGCCCTTCTACAGCTTTGTCGAGCTGGAGCGCTACCGGATGTATTTCGATTCCGCGAACCGCCGGGTGCTCTGGTAGGCAATCGGCTCCGCCGGCCGGGGTTGTGCCATCATTTCTTGAAGCGGGATCGATGATGGCTGAAATGACCGACATAACGGAACTGCTTTCGGCCGTCCGGAGGGGGGATGCCGAAGCGGAATCGCAACTATTCTCGCTGCTATACGCCGATTTGCGCCATCTTGCCCATCAGCGGCTGCGGAATTCGCAGCCCTGCACGCTTCTCGATACCACCGCACTGGTCCATGAAGCCTATCTGAAACTGAAGCACGCCGGCTACGTTCAAGTCTCGGATCGGCCTCATTTTCTGGCGTATGCGGCGCGCGCCATGCGGTCGATCGTGGTCGACGTGGTGCGGAAGCGCGGCGACGCCCGGCGCCATCCCGGCGACCCAGGCGACTTGCCCGATCCGTCCGGCATTCCTTCGGCGGAGCGCGAGATTCTTCTGGTCGACCAGGCGCTCCGCGAATTGGCCGCCATCAGCGACCGGCTCGTAAAAGTGGTCGAGATGCGCTATTTCGCCGGCATGAAGGAAGCCGAGATCGCCCGGGCTCTCGACGTCACCGAGCGAACGGTCCGCCGGGATTGGGACAAAGCTCGAATGGTCCTGGCCACGGTACTAAAATAGGCTCACGCCCGCGCGGACTTCACCATGGAAGTTGACCCCAAAGACTGGCCCATCCTTTCCGGGTTGATGGACGAGTGGCTCGATTTGACGGAAGAACGCCGCGCGGAGTGGATGGCGGGAGTGGAGTCCAGGCACCCGCGGCTGGTCCCGGCGCTTCGGGAACTGCTCGCGCAACCCCGGCCGGGCTTCCTGGAGTCATTGCCGGCAATTGAGGACACGGACGACGGCCACGCCACGTCAATCGGGGTGCTCGCCGCGGGCATGCCCGCCGGGCCATACCGCCTGGAGCGCGAACTCGGGCGCGGAGGCATGGGGGTGGTGTGGCTGGCCGCCCGCGCCGACGCGTCGCTGAAGCGCAATGTCGCCCTCAAGTTTCCCCTGTTTCCACTTCACGACCCGACATTCGCGAAAAGATTCGAGCGGGAGCGGGACATCCTGGCAAGACTGGAGGATGCCCGCATCGCCCGCCTCTACGACGCGGGCGTGACCTCGCACGGACAGCCGTACCTCGCCCTGGAGTATGTCGAAGGCGAACCGATTACGATGTATTGCGACCGCCTGGCGCTGGACATCCGCGCGCGCCTCAAGCTGTTTGTGGAGGTGCTGCGCGGAGTGCAGTATGCGCACACGAACCTGGTGGTGCATCGCGACCTGAAGCCGTCGAACATAATGGTCACGAACGAAGGCCAGGTGAGGCTGTTGGATTTCGGAATCGCCAAGCTGCTGGAAGAGGGCGAGGCGGCCGAAACTGAGATCACCCGCTCCGGAGGACGAGCGCTGACGCCCGGCTACGCCAGCCCCGAGCAGATCGCGGGGCGCGCCATCACGACCGCGACGGATGTGTATTCGCTGGGGGTTCTGCTGTACGAGCTAGTCACCGGCAGCCGGCCGCAGCCGGGCCGCGGTGTTTCCGGCGAGGCGGAGGAGCAACACCTGAGCGCCGACCCGGTGCGGCCGAGCCAGGCTGCGAGCGACGAAGCAAAAGCCAAGCTTCGCGGCGGCATGACACCCAAGGGCCTGGCCTCGACTCTCCGCGGCGATCTGGACACGATGATCCTGAAAGCTATCCAGCGCGAGCCGCAGGATCGCTACCCGACGGCGGATGCGTTCGCGCAGGATATCGATCGGTTTCTGAGCGGGCAGCCGGTGCTCGCGCGTCCGGTGAGCGCCTGGTATCGGACTCGAAAGTTCGTCCTCCGCAACAAGCTCGCCGTCTCGGCGGCCGTGACCGCCGTGTTGGCGCTGGCCGGGGGCGCCGGAATCGCGATGTGGCAAAAGCGCCGCGCCGATGTGGAAGCCGCCACGGCCCGCGCGGTGACCGACTTCCTGCAACACGACCTGCTCTCGCAGGCCGGCTCTCTTAGCCAGTCGGGCCCGGGACAACGAGCCGACCCCGACATCAAGATCCGCACCGCGCTCGACCGCGCTTCGGAGCGGGTCGGCGGAAGGTTCGCAGCGCAACCGGCGGTGGAAGCCGCCATCCGGCAGACCATCGGCGGCACGTATTGGGAATTGGGATTGTACGCGCAAGCGGAGCGCCAGCTCACGCGCGCGGTGGAACTGCGGAAGCAGGTTCTGGGTCCGGCTCATCCCGATACGCTGGCGAGCATCGAAACGCTGGCGGAAACATATGATAGCGAAGGCAAGTATGCAGCCGCGGAGACGCTCCTGAACAGCCTGATCGAGACGGAGCGGGGCCGGCGCCGCGAGGATTCGCTTGAGGCCATCAAGGCGCGGCACACCCTGGCGAGCATCGCCGTGGATGGTCATGCCGATCTGGCGCGCGCGGAGGCGCTGTACACGCCGCTGATCGAGGCGGAGCGCCGCGTTCTGGGTGAGGCCAACCCCACTACGTTGGCGACCATGAACAACCTGGCGGCGGTGTATTCGAGAGAAGCCAAGTACGCACAAGCCGAGGATCTGTACCGGCGTCTGATCGAAGCCAAGCGCCGCGTGCTGGGTCCGGATCATCCGAGCACGTTGTCCAGCATGAACGGCCTCGGCGTGCTGTATCGAAACCAGGGGAAGTACAAGGAAGCCGAGCCGGTCTTCCAGCAGGTCCTGGAGGCCCGCCGGAGGGTGATGGGGGACGACCACCGCGATACCGCTGCCAGCATGAACGGGCTCGGGCTGCTGTACTCGATTGAAGGCAGGTACGGAGAAGCCGAGCCACTGCTCACGCAATCCGTGGAAATTTCGAGCCGCGTTTTGGGCAAAGACAATCCCGATACGCAAAGCAGCTTGAACAACCTGGCCGAACTGTACCGGCGGGAAGAGAATTGGAAACAGTCTGAAGCCCGGTACCAGCAACTGCTCCAGGCCCGCTTGCGCACTTATGGCCCCGACAATCCTTTCACGGCCAATACACAGGGCGGATTGGGCGAAGTGAGATTGCAGTTGGGACGGTTTGCTGAAGCAGCCGGCCTGCTCAAAGCCGCCGATGATTTCTATCGCAAACACGGCATCCAGACGTGGCGCCGTTATTACGTCGAGTGCCTGTGGGGAGCAAGTCTTGCAGCCCAGGGCCGCCGCGCCGAAGCCAAACCTCTGATCACCGCCGGATACGACCAATTGATCAAGCGCAAGGACACCATCCCGCCGGAATCCAGACGGATTTTAGACGAAGCACGGCGGTTGACGACGAAATAGTCTTCCTCGTTATGTCCGGTTTGTTCTCGCCGCCTCGTTTGCGAATGTAGAGGCTGCGAATACAACGCGCCTCGAACCGGAGGACCGCTGTGTTCCTGAATTCCCGCACCCTGACCCTGGCGTCAGGGCTGCTTGCCCTGAATATCTGTTCCCCGACCCTCAGCTCTCAGACAGCCCGCGCACATCCGCAGGCTCTTCCGGTGCCGGCCAGCGGCATGTATCTCGGCATCTGGGCCGATCCGAGCCTGGCCGCGAATCAGGAGCAGGCAATCGAGATCCGGGAAGGTCCCGGACCCAACGGAATTGACCACCCTTTCAGTTTTCACCTGGTTTACTACCAGTGGACCGACATCGAACAGCTACTGAATAAGAAGGGCGTCTTCCAACCCGATTCCGCGCTTGCCGGAGACATCAGTCACGGGCGAGTGCCGGTGATTACCTGGGGCTGCGACAACAGCGTGGCCAACTCCGACCATGTCGTGGCGGGCGGCGACGCCGGTGAAGACGCGGTGATCACCGCCACCGCCAATGCTCTAAAACAGTACCCCGGCCCGGTCCTGCTTCGCTGGTTCTGGGAATTCAACGTGTTCAGCAAGAATCAAAGCTGTCGCGGCGACAACGGCGGCGCGCCGACACAACAGGTTTACAGCGATTTCATTGGCGCCTGGCAGCACATCCGAAACTTGTTTCAGAAGGCCGGCGCCACTAACGTCCTTTTTCTATGGAATCCCGGCAATTACACCAGCGGCGGCAACGACGATCCGCACGGCTTTTATCCCGGAAACAGCTACGTCGATTGGATCGGCGTCGAGATTTATCAGCGAACCAGCACCTCCGCCTTCCCCGACGATTTCGGCCAGTTTTACAGCGATTTCAGCCAGGGCCAATTCGGCGGCAAGCCGCTGATGGTGGGCGAAAGCGGGTCGCTCAATTTTTCTCAGAATGGGGTCGAGACCCAGGCCGCTTACTTGCGAAGCCTGCTCGCCGCCATGCAAGCCAACCGCTATCCCCTGCTCAAAGCCTACGATTATTTCGATTCCGCGGGGACCGATTCGAAAGGGAATTCCAACAATTGGATCCTCGACGACGACAACGGGAATGGCAACGGGGGGCTGGCGGCGATGGCCGCGATAGCCGCGAGCGGAGTGATCGGGTCCGTGCCCGGGCTGTCATCCAGTGCCCCGGCGATCTCCCTGGTGGCGAATGCCGAAGGCGGCAGCCCCACCATCGCCCCCAATACCTGGGTCGCTATCTACGGCTCGAATCTCGCCCCCGCCGGCGATGCCCGCGTTTGGCAAATCTCCGACTTCGTCAACGGCCAGATGCCCATTTCCCTCGATGGCGTCAGTGTCTCGGTCAACGGCGCGCCCGCCTTTGTCTACTACATCAGCCCTACCCAGATCGATGTCCTTACGCCGCCCGGGGCGTTGACTGGCACGGTGCCGATTCTCGTCTCCAACAACAGCTCCAGCGCCGCAGCCACCGTGCAGACGGCCGCACTCTCTACCTCCTTCTTCGTCCTCTCCGATAACCAGCACGTCGCCGCCATTCACCAGGACGGGACCCTGGTAGGGCCGGCCAGTCTGTCGGCGCCGGGCTACCTGTTTACCCCCGCTCAGCCCGGCGAAACCGTGTCGGTCTACGCCAACGGTTTCGGCCAGACCAGCGTGCCACTGGTGAGCGGATCCGCCACCCAATCGGGCGTGCTCTCGCCGCTTCCCCTGGTGACCATCGGCGGCGTCTCCGCCACCGTGACGTATGCCGGGCTGGTGTCGCCAGGCCTGTTTCAGTTCAACATCGTGATTCCGAAGAACGCGCCCGCTGGTGACGAGCCCATGGTGGCGACGTATAATGGCGCAACCACGCAGACCGGTACATTGCTGACCCTGGCGGGAACGGCGCCGCCCACCGCCGTCACGTTCTACGTGGCGCCCAACGGCAAGGATTCGTGGAGCGGGACGCTGCCGGCGCTCAACAGCGCGGGCACCGACGGTCCGTTTGCGACCTTCGATCACGCGCGGGCGGCAGTGCAGGGATTGAACAAGGCGGGGCTGAAGCAGATTGCCGTACAATTCCGCGGCGGCACGTACTACCTGCCGGCTACGGTCGAGTTCACGGCGGCGGACTCGGGGACGGCGAGCCTGAACATCGTGTACCAGAACTACCCAGGTGAGACGCCGGTGTTCAGCGGCGGGATGCGGGTGGGGAACTGGAGCAACGTCGGCGGGAACGAATGGAAAGCGACGCTGCCGGCCTCGACGAACTATTTCGAGAATCTGTTCTACAACGGTGTGCGGCGGCTGCGGCCCCGTTTGGGCGGTTACCTGGGTACGTATTACCGAAACGCCGGCCCCGTGTATCTGCAGGGAGCCGCACCGCCCGCGAATGCGCCCGACCCCAGTTGCTCGGAGTATTTCGCGGGCAGCGGATGGGAATGTTTCGACCGGTTCCAGTACAATCCCACGGACCCCATCGCGAATACTTGGAAGAACCTGGCTCCGCCCGCGGGAAATCCCTGCGGCCAACCAGCCGGGAATCCCGCGCTAGCGGGCGATATTGAGTTGGTGAACTTCGAGCAGTACTCGGTTTCCAAACTCCGCATCAGTTGCGTGGATGCAGTCAACAAAATTGTCTACCTCACGGGGGCCACGGCCACGGAGGCGGACCACCCCACCTCTCACGGTTTCATTCCCGGTCACCGCTATCTGATCGAGAATGTCGAAGATGCGCTTACGCAGCCGGGTCAGTGGTTTCTGGACCGCTCGGTGACGCCGTGGGTCCTGACGTATCTGGCCAATGACGGCGAAGACCCCAACACCGATACCGTGATCCTCCCGCAACTTACGCAAATCCTGGTGGCGTCGGGTCTCCAGTACGTGACGTTTCAAGGGCTGACATTTGCGTATGACGATTACACCATGCCGGCGGGCGGCTATGACGGTTCCTCGGAAATCATCGCAGCAGTGTCGTTCCAGAATTCCGCCCGCATCACTGTCGACTCCGTAACCGTTGCGCACACATCCGGGACGGCGCTGGAATTCATCTCTTGCATAGACAAGAGCTCCCTAAATTGGTGCGTCGCCTACAACGCCGCGGGCGTGGCGGCGAACAACATGATTGAAAACAGCGCGGTTTACGATATTGCGTCCGATGGGATCCGCGTGGGCACATCCGGGAATCGGACCGACACCAACGCGAACGTGCCGCAGTTCAACACCGTTCAAAACACGGTTGTGGAAGGCTACGGGCGCGTATATCCGGGATCCAAGGGAATCACGCAGGGCCAGGGACACGACAATGTCTATAGTCATAACGACGTCTACGACGGCTACAAGGGCGCGATTAAGGTGTGCTACTGCGCGAACTCCGACGTCAGTCCGCCGTTCACGAACAACAACGTAATCTCCTTCAACCATGTGTACGACCTGTTTCAGGGGATTATGAACGATTCCGGCTCGATCTACTTCGGCGTCGGCACTCCGTCCCCGCCGTCTTCCGGGACCGGTAACCGGATGCTGAATAACAAGGTGCACGACGTGACGGACGCATCCATCATGGATTCGGACGGCTACGGAGGCGACGGACTCTATGCGGACGATTTCACCGGACAGGTGGACATGGAGAACAACCTGGTTTACCGTGTTTCGGGTCACGCCATCAGCTTTTCCGGCCCGCGAGCCGGCCCGAATCAGGCCAGCACCGTGAAGAACAATATCCTCGCCTACGCGCGCCTCTCGATGTTGAACGCCTATGATCCCTATTCCTTTACCAGCGTGCCGCCCAGTCCCTTGTTTTTTGTCGCGTCCAACAACCTCATGTATTTCGACCGTAACGGTTCGTCCTCTCCCCCGTTCTACGTTCAGGGAGGCTGTGTGTGGGCGGGAGCGATTGCCTACACCGCGTATCAACAGTGGACGGACAACCTGTACTGGAGAACCGATGGAGGCTTCGGGAGCGATCCGCAGGCATTTCACGTACAGGAGACGCAGGACGCAAGCAACGACTGCGGCGGCCAAAAGACATGGACATTCCTGAGCCTGGCCGGGTGGCAAAAACTCGGCGAGGATGCGCAGAGCGTCGTGCAGAATCCAGGTTTCAATAACCCGGCATATCCGGCCGACGATTATTCTCTGCCCAAGGGATCGCCTGGCTCCGGCTTTGTGCCCTTCGATGCGACCCAGGCGGGCCGCACAAATCCCGTGATCCATCCGCCGGCTGTTCCCGCGACGTTTCCAACGAAGACTTACAATCCGGCGGCTGACTATTGAAAATCCGCGCCAGACGCGCGCGGTAAAACCGGCGCCGCGGCGGATGTTGACAGCCGGACAGACGGCGCCATACCATATTGTCAGTTACTGAGAGGAGATCTCCCTTTGAGCAAGCCGACCGATCTCGTGCAGGGCACGGTGGACCTTCTGATCCTCAAAGTGATCGCCCTGGAGCCCATGCACGGCTGGGCGATTGCCCGGCGTATCCGACAGATGTCCGGCGAGATCCTCCAGGTGGGCCAGAGTGCGTTGTATCCCTCGCTGCACAAGCTCGAGCAGAACGGCTGGATCCGCGCCAAATGGGCCGTCAGCGAAAACGGCCGGCGGGCCAAGTACTATTCGCTCACCAAAGCCGGGCGGAAAGCCCTCGAGGAAGAGGCGTCTCATTGGGAGCGCCTCTCAGGAGCCATCTCGATGATTGTCCGGACCGCCTGAACAGCAGAGGAATATCCGCATGCGCCTGATTGATACGCTGCATCACCGCCTCCGTTCGCTTTTTTCGCGCCGGAGCGTGGAGCAGGAACTCGACGAGGAGCTGAAATACCACCTGCAGCGCGAAATCGAGGAATACACGGCCGGCGGGATGAGCCCCCCCGATGCCGGTCAGATGGCGAGGCGGGCGATGTGCGGCCTGGAACAGCGAAAGGAAGAGTGCCGCGACGCGCGCGGACTGAACCTGGCCGACAATTTCCGCAAAGACCTCGGGTTCGCCCTGCGGCAGCTGCGCAAGAATCCCGGCTTCACCTGCACCGCGATCCTCGTTCTGGCCCTGGGGATGTGCGCCAGCCTGGCCATCTTCGCCTTCGTCGATGCGGCCCTGATCAAGCCGCTTCCCTATCGCGATCCGGCGCGCCTCGCCGCCGTTTTCGAAACCAACGCGATGTTTCGGCGCAGCAACCTCTCGTACCCCGATTACCTGGATTGGAAAGAGCGCAACCGCGCGTTTCGCTCCCTCGACGTCTACCAGCGAAGTCCATTCCTGCTTACTACGCCTGCGGGCGCGCAGCCTTCGCCGGGCGCCCGGGTCAGCGCCGGTTTCTTTCGGACGCTCGGTGTCGAGCCCGTGCTCGGGCGGGATTTCCATCCCGGCGAGGATTCCCCGGGGGCGCCTCGCGTCGCCTTGCTGAGCTATGCCGCATGGCAGCGGCAGTACGCCGGAAAGCGCGATGCCGTGGGGCAGGTGGCCATACTGGACGGTTTCCCGCACGTCATCATCGGAGTGCTGCCGCGTGAGTTTCATTTCGCCCCCGTCGGCCGCCCCGATTTCTGGACGCCCATGCAACCCACGAGGTCGTGTGACCTGACGCGGAAATGCCACAGCATCTACGGAGTGGCCCGGCTACTGGATGGAGTGACGGGAGCGGCCGCGCTATCCAACCTCAAGCGCGTGGCTGCGGACCTCGAAAAACAATATCCGGAATCGAATCGGACCCAGGGAGCCGACCTGGTGCCGCTTGCCGAGGCCATCACCGGGGATGTCCATCCAATGCTGATGGTGTTGTTCGGCGGCGCGGAGTTGCTGCTTTTCATTTCGGCCGTGAATGTCGCCGGCCTGGTGCTGCTGCGCTCGCAGAACCGCCGGCGGGAAATAGCGTTGCGCACCGCGCTGGGCGCTTCCTCCGGACGGTTGATCGCACAATTCGCTACCGAAGCCGCCGCCCTCGCGGCCGGCGGCGGCGCGCTCGGCGTCGCGCTTGCCGGCGGCGCCATACAACTCCTGCAGCGCCTCCTGCCCGACAACTTCCGAATGGGCCTGCCGTTTCTCGATGGACTCGGAGTCAACAGCCACATTTGGGCGGCCGGGGCCGTGCTGGCTGCACTGGGGGCCCTGCTGCTTTCGATCCCTCCGTGCCTCGGCATCCGGCGTTCCGATTTGCGCAGCGGCCTGGCGGAGGCCGCCCGCGGCTCGGCGGGAACCGTGTGGCGGCGGCTCGGCTCCCACCTGGTGGTCGTGGAATTGGCGACGGCCATGGTGCTGCTGGCCGGCGCGGGGCTGCTGAGCAAAAGCCTGTACCGCCTGATGCGCGTGGACCTGGGCATCGTGCCCGATCGCCTGGTAACGCTCGAAGTCGTGGCCCCGCAAACCGTTTACTCCACGCTGCCCAAGATCCTGGCGCTCGTCACGCGGATCGAAGGCGACATAGCGGATCTGCCGGGAGTGCGATCCATCGGCGTGGCCGTCAACGGAGTTCCCGTGACCAGCAATGGCAACACGACCTGGTTCCATCTGCCGGACCGGCCGTGGCACGGCGAACACTACGACGCTCCCGAACGGGATGTGAGCCCGAACTACTTCTCCACGCTCGGCGCAAGGCTCTTGCGCGGACGCTATTTCGATGAGCGCGACGGCGAATCGGCGCCGCCCGTCACCATTATCAACCGCGCGTTCGCACGAACCTACTTCCCCAATGGAGATGCGGTGGGGAAGCAGATCGTCGAGCACTCCGGCAGTGGCGTGACCATACCGATCGTCGGCATAGTGGACGACATACGGGAAGGTCCTCTGGACGCTGCCATCCCGCCAGTCCTGTATTTTCCTTTCGATCAGCGGGCGGATTCCGAGTTCACGCTGGTGGTCCGGGCGGCGGGCGGCGAAATGGGCCTGATTCGGGAGATGGCCGTCTCCGTCCGCAAGATCGATAACGGGATTGTGACGCGCGGCGGCGCGGCGATGTTGGATCGAATCCAGGATTCGCAGTCTGCTTACGTGCATCGCTCGCTCGCCTGGCTGGTGGGAGGATTTGCCGCGGTGGCGTTGCTGCTCAGCGTCGTCGGCCTGTACGGAGTGGTGGCCTACTCGGTGAGCCAACGGAATCGCGAGATCGGGATTCGCACCGCGCTGGGCGCGCCTCGCGGCTCCATATACCTGATGATTCTCAGCGAAGCCGGGCGGCTGATTGCTCTTGGAGCGGCGGCGGGCATCGCGTCCTCCATCGCCGCGGCTCGCCTGATGCGCGGATTGTTGTTCGGCGTTCGCTCCTGGGACATCCCCACCTTGGCCGTGGTGGCGGGATTGCTTGGCGCGGTTGCTCTTCTGGCCAGCCTCATCCCCGCCCGCCGCGCCGCCTCGGTCGACCCCGCGGAATCGTTGCGCGCGGAATAGCGGCCTGGGTTTCCGAGGTTCGCGACCAAGGCCCGCGGCGAGCCAGGCAGGATTGCGTCGAGGTAAGATACTCGTCGCGATGACCTACGGGATCGAATTGCATGTGCCGCATCCTGGGATGCGGCTTTTCCTGCCCCTTGTGGCCGTGCTGATCGCCGCCGCCCCGGCGCCGGCGCAGGACAATGTCCGCGGAGGCGCGGAACCGATCGTCAGCTCCATCGACCCGTCGAAGCTGGCCTATGACATCCTGGTCGATGGAAACCTGGACCGGGACGACCCGGCGAATCTTCGCTTCAAGACGCTGCAGGCCGCCTATGCGTCGGCGCCGCCGGGAACGGAAGCCAAACCAACCGTCATCGGAATCAAGCCGAATGTCTACCTGCTGCCCGGCGGCGAGGCGCGAACACCAAGCCTGAGGATCACCAAAAACTTCATCACTTTCCTCGGCCTCACCAACAATCGCCGCAGAGTAGTGTTGGCGGACAATCGCGGCCTCATGCAAGGCGCCGAGGATGACGGCTACATCCTGGATGTGAACGCCACCGGCTTCACCATGAAGAACCTGACCGTCATCAATTTCTGCAATACCGACTACGAGTACCCGGGCGATCCCGGCAGGAATCTCAAGAAACGATCGAACGTCATCACCCAGGCGGTCGCGTTGCAGGCCGCCGGCGACAAGCACGTGTATGAGAATGTGGCGCTGCTGAGCCGGCTGGACACGATGTTTCTTCGCACGGCGCGATCGTATTTCAAAGATGTCTACATCGAGGGCACGGATGATTGGATGGGCGGCGGGCAGATCAGCGTCTGGGAGGATTCGACGCTGGTGTATCCCACCGGCAGTGGCGTCATGTCGGCCTCCAACGTGGTCTTCCGAAACTGCCGTTTTGAAGCCGCGCGCGGCATGGAGTTTTACAAGGCGGAATACGGCGGCGCGTCGCGGCCGGATGCCTTGATCGATTGCATCCTGCCCGTGGCGCCGGCGCCATCGCGGGTTGCCTGGATCAGGGGGAAACCGCAGCCAAGGCCAAGCCTGTATTCTCTGACTTACCACAACAGAGACTCCGCAGGGAACCCGGCAACTATTTACGATTCGGATCTGGGCGATCCGTCGGCCGCTTATTCGAGGGAACTGTCCGACAAGGAAGTTCGCGCCTTCAACCCGTGGAATCTTCTTAGGGCGGCGCCGAATGGCGCGGTCGATAACTGGGACCCCGCGGGAGTGCGGCAGCAATACGCCGGCCAGGGAGATCTGGTCTTTCGGATGGCACTGACAGGCAGCGGCGCAACCATCCGGACGGGCGGTCCTGCTGCGACTATCGGAGCGGCCGTAACTCCGATCCGCGCGGCCGAGGCGACCATCTCCTGGTCGGCGCAATCCGATCTCGTATCGTTGAGCAGAACTACGGGGCCGAACGTAGTCGTCACAGCGCGCAACACAACCAGCCGGCCGCAGTGGGTGCCCGTCACCGCCGCAACGCCTGACGGATTCCATGTCACAGCTTATGTTTATGCCGAGCCGAAATACATAGACCCGCCGGCGGTTACTTCCGCTCCGAAGATCGGCGCCCCCGCGAACGGCACGATTGGCGTCGCTTATGGCCTGGCGCTGGGCAGCCACGAAGATCAGTCGCTGGTTTCCTGGTCAATCTGCGATGACGCGGCGTGTTCCAAAGCGCGCGAAGTGGCGGTCAGCCGCGGGAATCAGCCTCTCAAGATCCTTCCCCTGATGGGCGGCTTTGCGGGCAAGTTCATCCGGGCCGTGGTGCAGCCGAAAGTCGAAATCAGTGAGGCCGGCGAGGCGGTCTATGCGATATCGGACAGGCCCATCGGGGAGTCAGCCATCCCTTCGGCGAACGTCTCTCTCAAGCCCAGGAGCCTGGTGACGAATCCCGACAACTCTTATGTCAGCGGCCTGTGGACAATTCTCGGACCATGGAGCGTGGCTAGCGAGCCGGAGTTTGTCGATGGCTATGGCGTGCGCTCGGGCAGCGGACCGGCCTCGCTTTTGTACCAGGACGACGCCAAGCGCGGAGACATGCAGATCGACCTGGTCATGACCCCCGACAAGAGGGAGGGCCAGGGTTTTTCCATTCCCGGATCTCCCTCGGAAAACGGCCCGCGCAATCTGCATTCGGATATCTACATCAAGTACGACCCGCGCACCCGGAACGGATACGCGCTGCGGTACTGGCGAACCACCCAGTCCTCGTCGAAGTGCATGTTTCAGCTTTACCGGATCGCGGATGGTGTCGGGTCGCCCATCGACGACCGCCAGGTGTTGAGCGGCGTGTTCAAACCAAACACCACCATGACACTCAAAATCGCGGGTGACAAATTCGTAGTCGATGCCGCGAACACCGAACACGACGACAGCTTGCACCTGGAAGGAACCATCGCGCCAAACCGTTTCGGCGGCGGCGGCGTTTTCTGGCCCGGCGGAAGCGCCAACACTTACAGCCGGATTGACATTTCCTATCCCCGGCACTAAGGATCGCCTCAAAAATGACTTAACATTGTGCACTACGTGACGTGGCGCGGGCACACGTGCCGGCACTCGTGCCTGCCGCGCCGGCACTTCGGCCGGCGCGCGCCCATGCTTGCCGGCGCCCACAAGCGCCGAGAAGAGTCTTGGCGCTGCAGGCACGAGTGCCCGCGCCACGGGCTCCGCACAGTTATTGTTGCGGCGTCCCGAAGTATCGAAAAACCGGCAGCGTGCGTTTCCCGACATGACGGCCGCGCGGTGGAAGCCCGCGTGCTGATCCTTAGAAATCAACCAGACGAGTGTTCGCACGACCAGAGGGGGAAGTATGGCCACAAAGAGCGTCGAACCAAGGGCCGGAGAAAACTCTCGTAAGGAGAACGACAGCCTCGGCGAAGTAAGCGTACCCGCCGACAAATTGTGGGGCGCGCAAACGCAGCGGTCGCTGGAGCACTTCAGCATCGGCTATGACCTGATGCCGCGCGAGATGATCGCGGCGTACGCGATTCTGAAAAAGGCCGCGGCGAATGCCAATTACGCGGGCCAGCGGCTCAACGGGGAACAGCATAGCCTGATCGTCCAGGCCTGCGACGAGATCCTGGCGGGCCGCCACGACGACATGTTCCCGCTGCATGTCTGGATGACCGGCAGCGGCACGCAGTTCAACATGAACGTCAATGAGGTGATCTCCAACCGCTGCTCTCAGATCGCGGGTACGCCGCTCGGCAGCAAACAGCCGGTTCATCCCAACGATCACGTCAACCTGTCGCAATCGTCCAACGATTCGTTTCCGTCGGCGATGAATATCGCGGCGGCGGTCGCGGTCAAGCAGCGGCTGATTCCGGCCATAACCGGGCTGCGCGACGCCATCGCGGCCAAAGCAAAGGAATGGAGCGGCATCGTCAAGATCGGACGCACCCATATGCAGGACGCCGTTCCGCTCACTTTGGGCGAGGAGTGGTCGGGATATGAGGGCATGCTCGCCGACAACATCGGTCGGCTGGAGGGGGCGCTCCAGGGCGTCTACCGGCTCGCGTTGGGCGGAACCGCGGTGGGGACGGGCATAAATGCCCCTCCCGGATTCGGAGAAGCCGCGGCCGCCGAAATCGCCGCGCTCACTCGACTGCCGTTCGTCACGGCTGCCAACAAGTTCGCTGTGCAGGGCGCGCACGATGACTTGGTGCAGCTTTCCGGGACCCTTCGGACGCTGGCGGTTTCGCTGTACAAGATCGCCAATGATATCCGGCTCATGTCCTGCGGCCCGCGGGCCGGTTTCGCCGAGCTGTCCATTCCCGCGAACGAACCCGGCTCCTCGATCATGCCTGGAAAGGTGAATCCGACTCAGGTAGAAGCGCTGACGATGATCGCCGTCCAGGTGATGGCCAACGACGCCGCCGTCGGATTCGGCGGCGCGAGCGGCTATCTCGAAATGAACGTCTACAAGCCGTTGATCATTCATAACATCGCGCATTCGATCGCCATCATGGCCGACGGCTGCACGAATTTCCGGAAGTTCCTGATCGAGGGAACCAGGCCAAATCGCCAGAAAATCGCCGAGTACGTCGAGCGGTCCCTGATGCTGGTTGCGGCGCTCTCGCCGGTCATCGGCTACGACAAAGCCTCCAGCATCGCGCACTACGCGCTCGATAACGACCTCACCCTGAAGCAGGCTGCTCTAAAGCTGGGATTTGTGACCGAAGACGAGTTCGACCGCCTGGTAGACCCGGAAAAGATGGTTCATCCGGACGTTGCCGGAAATTAAGTCCACGACCAACAGAGGAAGCGCCCATCGTGGTGCAGGCTGGCAGCCTGCGGCGGATTGGCAATCCGCCCGGCCGGGCCTTGATGACACGCGACCCGGACGTTCCTGCCGGTCACCGACAGGTCACAGCGCGCCCTTGCCGGGGGCCACGGGAAAGCAGTAGACTCTTTCTCTATGCTTGGCAAACCGCGGGATTCCGCGCCCTTCCTCGGCGCGTGGAGACTGCTTTCCTACGAGCTGTTGCTGGCGTCCGGGGTCGTGGAGAAGCCTCTGGGCGACCATCCCCTCGGCCGCATTCTGTATCTGGATAACGGGCAGATGTCGGCGCAGGTAGCGGCTTCCGGCCTCGCTCCGTTGGCCAATGCCGACCCACGCGAAGCAACGCCCGACGAAGCCGGGAGCGCCTGGCGCAACTACGTCGGATATTGGGGCACTTTCACGGTGGACGCCGAAACTGGCGTCGTTATCCATGCGGTCGAAGGAGCATGGTTCCCTAACTGGATCGGCCAGAACCAGATTCGTCACTATCGTTTTTCGGGTAACACACTCACGCTGGAAGCCGATACGCCCGATTGGCACGCCACGCTGGTCTGGCGCCGGATCGAATGAGTCGAGGCCCCGGGCCTTCCGCGATCTTCACGCCAGAGCCTTGGCGTACAGCGCGAGCAGGCGGCCCCACGCCTTCTCCGCTTGTGGTTCGTTGTATACCTGCGAATCCGGAGGACACCAGCCGTGCGCCGCACCGGCATACACCTCGATCTCCGCGGACAGGTTGGCTTTCTCGAAGGTCTCCTTCAGCACGTTCTTGTCATTCGGCGACCGCGCGTCATCATTGGACGCGATCGCGATCAGGAACTGCGCTTTGCTCCGGGCGGCTTGCAGGTGCGGGCTGTTCGGCATATCCGTCACCAGTCCGCCGCCATGAAATGAGGCCACCGCGCCGATGCGGTCCGGCGCCGCGGCGGCGGTGCGAAATGCGATCGGCCCGCCCATGCAATACCCCTGCGTGCCCATCTTCCGGTTCTTCGCCACCGGAGGTTGTCCGTCCAGCCACGCGATGAAGGCCTTGGCGTCGGTCATGTGCGTCGTCTCGTTCAGCCCTCGCGCCAGCGGCATCAGTTGTTGGACTGGAGTCGCGGCGCCGGCTTCCGCGGTCGGCGCTTTCCGCACCCGGTAGAACGGATTCACCACCAGCACCGCATAGCCTGATTCGGCGAGCCGCCTGCCCATCTGGTGGAACGCCGGACGCAGCCCGAAAATGTCCGGCCACACCAGGACGCCGGGCGCCGCGCCGCTTGCCGGGTGGACCAGGTAGCAGTCGGCGCTGCCGTCGGGCGTGGTGACATTCACCTCCGATTCCGTAGTGGTAACCGCGTTGGCGGCGCGCGGCAGCATCATGGCGACGCCGGCCCCCAATATCATGCCGAACTGCTTTCGCGTCACCAAACCCCGAGCTTCGTACTCCCGGCGGTCGTCCTCAAAATGGATCTGATCGCACACGGTGCCCTCCTGGCCGCCGATGGGTCGAGCGCTGCACCGCCGGCGTATCGCGCCCATTATACCCGCTCGGTCTTGGCCGGAGGCTCATTCAGAAACTCGTGGATCTCGTCGCGGCTAAAGCGCGTGGTCCGCAGGCACGTCCTTCCCGTTCGCGATCCGGCGCGAAGTCCACTCCTCGGCGGGCGCCGACCAGAACGGATCCGCCGGCGCCAGCCCGAGCGGCAGCAGGACCGTCGAACACAAATACAAGCTTCCCGTGGAGATGTAGCTCTCGGCCAGGTGCGGCTGGTGCCCGCAGAACCCGATTTGCAGCCAGCCGCTCTTATCGAATGTGCCGGGCGCATCCATCAGCCGCCGCGCGGCTGCCGTCAGGGCACAGCGAACTTGCGCCCCAGTCAGCGGCAGCGGCAGTTCGCCATGAAGCGCCATCAGGGCCAGCAGGTGAAATGCCCCGCAGCGATAGGTGATCGACCGGCCGATAGCCGGAAACGACCCGTCCGGCGCGATCATCCGCTCTTGAATGGCGGCATACCGCCTGGCGCGGGCGACCGCATCCGCGAGCCCCGCGCTCCAGCGCCGCGAATGCGGCGCGATGCCGCGCAGCACATCCAGCAGCATCGGCTGGATCACGTAGCTGTTGTAGTAATCCCAGTGAAATTGCGGCCCATCGCCGTACGTGCCGTCGCCCACGTACCATTCCTGGTGCTTGCGGATGGCGAAATCGATGCGCTCGGCGTCCCAGCGCTCGCCCATCATGGCGAGGGCGGTCTCGACCATGGCGCTGAACAGCAGCCAGTTGTTGTAGCCAGGCGTAATGGCGCGCGACGACAAGAGCGCGGCGGCGAGGTTGCGCTGCACCGCCGGGTCGAGCTTTTTCCAGAGCTGTTCGGGCGCCCGCAACAGGGCCTGCGAGAGAAACCCGCAATCCACCAGGGGCTGGGAACCTTCGGAGAAATTGAGGAAATCGGGCGAATGCGGATCGCTGGCGGAGCGAAGGGCGTCGCGTGCGAGCGCGGCGTAGCGCTGCTGCAGGTCGCGCTCGCCGCCGGGATCGAGCGGAGCTTCCAGCCAGGGAGCGATGCCGGCCAGCAGGCGGCCGATCGCCTCCAGGTGCGTGAATCTGCGGCGATCGGCCTCGTTTCCGGAAGCGCATTCCACCGGCATATTGCGCTTCAGCGTCCCGGCGGCGAGATTGGTCAGGACCAGTTCGGCGAGCTTCTGCAACAGCCCGGCGAAATACTCACGGCCGGCCGCGGGCGCCGGCGGGGCAGCCTGTGCGGCGGGGGCAGCAGCGGCGATCGCAACCGCTTTGAGCAGGCTCCGCCGGTTGGTCATGGGTTCAGCCTAGCACCACGTTACCGTCCGCGAACATTGTGATAGGAGACCGTTGCCGATTTGGTGGGATCGCTCTCCGATGCTGCCGAGAGGGTTACGGTAGAGCCGGGCGTAACGTGAATGCGAATAGATTGCGATTCGCCGAACTTCACCGCCGCCAGCTCATTGGCAAGCTGCGCGCCCGCTCCGGTGACCTTGAGCCGGTAAATGTCGTAGCCGAATGGCCCGGGCGCATCGGAACCCGAGCCGGTATTCGTGAGCTTGAACTCAACGACATTGGCATGTGGAGTAGTAGGCGGCGCCAGCGACACGCCCCGTTTCTGCGGGCCCGATCCGTCCAGCGATCGCACCCCGATCACGTACGACA
>Ga0335078_10003309_pt1 | contig 24025 bp, 12 predicted proteins | sample Lox_Sample_32_FD_206711 | JGI IMG/M metagenome (GOLD analysis project Ga0335078, IMG submission 206711) | Soil microbial communities from Loxahatchee National Wildlife Refuge, Florida, United States - Lox_Sample_3.2 | ecosystem: Environmental > Terrestrial > Soil > Wetlands | place: USA... | reverse complement strand
GGTGCGCCCGGAATGAACACGCCGGCGCGGCTGGCGGGAATCATGTCCGGCAGCAGCGACTCCAAATGGGTTCGCAGGAGCTCCGCGGCCGGCGCATCGCTTTTGTTCTGTGAGTCGCGAAAAGAATGCAACATGGTGCTGACTCGCAGCAGCGTCCTCAAGTCATGCAGGGCTCGCGCCGACGGCGGAAGAATGGTGCGGTCGCTCGATGAGAGGTAAGCCGAATCTTCAAATCGCAGTTCCCGGGTTTTCGAGTCGAGCTGGGGAAGCACTACTACCCGGTCCGCATCGACCAAAAAAGAAAAGATCGATCCGCCGATGCGAATCTCATCTCCTTGCACGAGCGGCTGCTCGGTGACCGGCGTTCCGTTCACGAAAGTGCCGTTGCGGCTTTCCAGATCCTTGAGAACGCAGCACCCACCGGTACGTTGGATCAGGCAATGGCGCCGCGATACGGCCGTTTCCTCCAGGCATAAGCTGTTGGAAGCATGCCGTCCCACCGAGAACTCGCCTTCCGGCAGGGGAAACACGGAACCTTTGACAGGCCCGCGCATGGAGACCAGGCGAGGTGACTCCCGTTGTATGGCCTGTGTTTCTGAATCACTCACTTCGTTGACGTCCAATCCCCGCCCCGCTCATGGGGCCTCACGGAATCGAGAAAGTGTTCACCGCTTCTGATCACCTGTTCTTATCACCTGAGTAGCTCGCGGCCCGACGTTTTCTTAGAGTACCCCACCTAGGGCCGAAGGTACGACACCATCCTCCTGGGTAGCGGAATAAACGAAGCTAGTTCTTCTCTTGCAACGAGAACAGTTTTGGTGGATACTTTTCGAGAGGTGCTGTCCCCGAAGATGAGAGTATTCCTGCATTCCAGCTATGTTCTTGTTCTGTGCGGGTTTGTTCCGCTGGTGGGGCAGACACCGGTAGGCCCTCCGGTGGACTCCATCTTTCTGAATCAGAACTACCAGCCTGCTCAGAAATGTCTGCCTTGTCACCAAAGGCAGTACGACGAGTTGCGCAGTTCGGTGAAGTCAGGCTACCGGAATGTGAGTCCGTTATTCAACGGCCTGGAGGCGTCGGCGAATTTCTTAAACGGCGGCCTCTTGCGGCCGGTTTACGCCACCAGCAGCAAGACTTTGACGTTGTCCAACGGCACGGTGGTTCCGTTCACTACGAATTTTTTCACGACGCCGGTTTACAAAAGCGTGAATCAGGTTCGCGCCGGATTCTGTCTGGGCTGCCACAACGGACCGCTGATGGCGCAAGCCGACAATCCAGCACTCCGTGAGGTTCCGGAATTGGCAGGCACCGGGACTGGGTTCGTTCCCGAGATTTTCAGGCCGTTGCGCGATTACCATCTGGTGGATGCCAATGGCAATCAGATTCTTGCGTCGACGATCGGCGGCGATCCGCCAGCAGGATCGGGACCATCTCTAGGCGCATCCGGCATTACTTGCGATATGTGCCACAATCTGCAGGGACCCGACTTGAAGCGCAGCATGCAAGGGGACGGCTTCGCGAACAACAGCATCGATTTCAATCACACCATCGAAAAGGTTGGCCCGTTCGGCCGCCCCGTGGAGCCGAAGGACCAGTTCCATACCTCCAGCAACGATCCCGACAAGATCGCCTTCCTGCGCAGTCCCGCGTTTTGCAACGCCTGTCACGACGTACGCGTTCCGGCCGCCGCCCCCGGAGACGTGCAGAACCTGGAATACGACATCAACACCGGGGACCAGAGTGTAACGTACTACCGTCTGGAGAACCTGAGCACCGAGTTTCAACTGGGTGCGTATAACAGCGCTAACAACCCGTTTGGCAAAGTGATCCGGTGCCAGGATTGTCATATGTCGACATTCCCGTATGGCGGCAGTTCGACCTACAAAGTGGGCGATCTCACTGTCACCAGTCCGACGCCGGCAATTTTCTTCAACAACTACGCTGCGGTCCCCGGCATTTCCACCCTGGGCGATTTTCCATTGCAGCAGCGCAGCGTTGTGAATCACCATTTCACCGGAGTGGATGTACCGCTGCTGTATCCAAACGAGTTACAGGCCCGATTGGGAAGCGATTATCCGGATCCTTACCAACCTGGCGTGGATGAGTACGGTATTCCAAACTCCCTGGCGCAGCGCCGTCAGGATTTGCTGGATGCCGCCGCGCGGATCAGTCTGGCGAAGAGCGACACGTCAGTGCAACTGGGCCAGACATTCACGGTTCGCGCGGAGTGCGTCGCATTGACGGGGCATCGTCTGCCCGCCGGATTCTCACAGGAACGAACGGCTTACATTCAACTTTCCGTCACCGATGACAACGGGTTCCTGCTGTATCAGTCCGGCTACGTGGTGGATAAACCACATCCGGAAACTGGAGTGTCGGCACCGAATGGGGATTTGGATGATGAGGACTTGGAACACATACACGCGGTGGTCGATCCGGGCAACCATAATCGAGACCAATCGGCGCCCTACCCGGCCGGGAGCAACGCGAATGCAGGTCATACCAATCAGGTATTCGAAGCCGGTCCGGACGACGGGCCAGACTCACGCCTCTATTTCGGGAACAACGAAGGGCTGGTGTTGTTCCGCAACGAGCTGACGCACGTTTTCAGCGGCGGCGCGAGCCTGGGACGAACGGATGCGAACGGAAATCCGATTGTCGCCATGAATCCCCATTACGAGGAAACGTTTAGCGCGGCCTTCGCGAACACAGTGGACAATTTCCGGTCGCTGCAGCCGCTGGTGCCGCGCACATTCAACTACGAAATCACGTTGCCAAGCAAGGATGAACTGAAGGAAATGGGCGTAACCATCCAGGGCCCTCTGCACGTGCACGCGCAGATCAACTACGAGCACTTCCCGCCCCTGTTCGTCCGGTTCTTGACGCGGACGACGGGCCCGAACGGACCGACCGGCCACGATTTGGGCCTGCTCAGCGAGCAGCGCATCGACGATCTGTTGAAGAATATCAAGAGCATCACGTCGGCCGACACGACGGTCAGCGTCCAGTAGCGACCGGCGGATGCCGCTTGCCTGCATGCGGGAGAATTTCGTCAGCGTCTTTGTCACGAGACTGGGAGCTGTGTCTCCATCGATTTCCGGCTGCACCGCGGCCCCGATGGGATCTCTAACTTCCGCTACGAACACGTCCACCGTGGAAATAGGTGGCGTAAGTCGTAGCAAGCATTGCAGAACACGGAGTTGTTTGTGTAGTTAAATTTTGTTGGGATCGTTGCTGGCGATGTGGAAATCGCTGCTGACCTCGATTGCGCCGGTGAACTGGCCCACTTTTCAACGGTCGAACTCAGCTTCATAGCCATGTTGGCGATCCCGTCGCCTTGCAAGCTGCGAGTCAGGCCTGGGCCTGCAACGTCATGGCAGGAGTCGCAACTGATCCCGGTGGCGGAAAACGGTCGCCTCCACAACCTCCCTCGCCGCCGCCGCAGGTGACCGCGTCGGTTGGCAGCGGGCCGCCTGGCTGACAGGCTCTGCATTTGCCGTGCACCAAATAAGCTATACCGGAAACGGGCTTTAGTGCTTCGTGCGTGGAGTCAACTGATTGGTATGACACTCCGAGCACGTGTTCTGGAAGGTGTGGCAGGTCAAGCAAGAACGCGTGTCGAGAAGCGCTAGCGTAGCGTGGCCGCCACCGGCGAAAACCGGCAGGGGTTCGTGGCTGCGCGGCAGCTCATTGTGACAGCGGATGCAATAGTCGGCTTGGTGGCAGGTGGCGCAGGAGGCACGATCGGCGCCCACATATTTTCCGTGGATGTCGTCTTTCCAGCGCGCCGTGTGAGAAGCCGGTTTCATCACCTGGTGGCAAGCCGTGCATTGGTTCGCTGCGCTTACGTTCGACACCAGGTTTTGGTGACAGACGTAGCAACTCCCTTCCGGCGATGCAGCGGCTTCCTCATGATGGAAGCGGAAAGTCTCGGTGTGCGATGCCGGTTTCACATTACGCGTGTGGCTGGCGGGCGTGAACATTCCAGTGACCGTGTCGGCGTGACAGATCTGGCAGTTGGACATGCGCGCGTCGGCGCGAATGCTCTTGGAAGTGTCGTGACAGGCCACGCAATCGGTCATGCTCGGCAGCGTGAGATCCGACAAGCTGGTGCTGCGAGGGATCGCGTAGTGGCAAGTAGTGCAATCCAGATTGAACTTGTCCTTCACCGCGAAGTGAGCGATGTGAGTAAATTTGATGTCGATGTATTTACCTGACACGGCGGTTTGCGTGATCATCCGCCGGTTTTCCGTGAAGCCAGGGTTTTCGATCTCTTGCGGGCTGTGGCAGCCGGCGCATCCGGCGGCATCGAGCGCGGCGGTGAGCTGTGGTGTCACACCTGGCTTGGAGTGGCAGGTGGCGCACTCCGTATGCCCAGGAAACTTCGCGAAGATTCCCTGCGGATCGAACTTATGGCAAAACGTGCAATCGGCGCGGAATCCGGTGGCCGGATCTTTGCGCGCTTTTTTATCGACGTGATTGGCGTGCGAGAAGCGGAAAAGAATCGCACGAGTGCCTTGATAGCGGGGAAACGGTAAAACATCGGACTTGCTGTGGGTCGTGGTAGCCGGGGAGCTGTGACAAGCCGCGCAAAACGTCGCGCGGGCTTTGGCGTAGTTGTTATCGAAATCGTCGGAGTGGCACGTGGCGCATTGATCGTGACCGGGCCGCTTCAGCTCTACAGAACCATCCTTCTCGGCGATGTGGCAGAGAGAGCATTCCAGGCTTCCCAGCTTCTCCATGTGGATCGCATGGACAAACGGCTCACCATTGGGGGCTATGAGCGGAGCGCTGGGAGCGGCTTTCTTGGCGGCTGGTTCCGGTGCGGCCTTGGCGGGAGGCTGCGCGGCCGGCTGCCCGCTGGGCGCCTGACCGAGTAAGCTTAGCGTCAGCGCCGAAAACATCGCCAATGCTAGAACTGCCGCCGATGGCAACCACAACCGCTTCGCGATGATTCTGTGCCAGATCATGGGATCAGTATTTCCAAGCGATTCCTACGTGCAGCGCTCGCGAGTTCTTCAGATCGGGGACGAACAAAAAGAAATCGTTGTCCAAGCTGTAATCGGCGAAGACCCGCTCTCGTGAATTGATCTTCCACCAGGCTCCTGCCAGCCATCCACTTTGATGCAGCCCGTTCTCGACGTAAAATTGGTTCTGCAAATTTACGCGCCGGTAATAGACGCCGCCGCTGAGGCCGAATCTTCCTTCGCCGAACGACTGCCGAATCTCACCCGTAAGGTCCTTAATGCCGGTGTCTCCCGAGAAACTGACGTTGTCGAGCGTGTCGGACGTGAACGGGGCAAGCCGATCGGAATTGCGCTGATGATATTCGGTGAAAATCTCGGTTTTGCGCAGAGGGAAGTATTGATCGCTGATGCGATAATCCTGGAACGAAGTGTCGAACGGGCCCTGGTCTTTATCGTTCAGCAGGTGTCGAATCCAAATGGACCCGCCCACGCGAAAGCGCGGCGTGATGGTCCTATGCGCGTCGATCATGAACTGGCTGAACTGCGCCAGAGGCCCGATGTTGAGGGCCACGGGTAGAGAATTGTAGCTGTCATGGTCGCGCGCGACCTCGGTGTAATCGAACATGAAATCGTTCGCGCTCAGCTCCTGGAAATAATTCACGCGGAAGGAAGTTTTTCCGTTGGTGGGCGCGTATGCGACTTGAGTGCTGATGTGCCCCGCCGAGCCCCCGACCAGCCGGAAATCGGTGTACCACAGCCAGGCGTTGCGGAAGCGGCGGCGATATCCAAACGAATGCGAACCCTTGACGTACCACAGTCCGTCATATTCAAAGCTCGATTCCTGGTTGATTTTGAATTCGACATTCGCGCCGCCGATGGCCCTGGGCCCCGGTTCGCTGAAATAGGTAAAGCGGCGTCCCGCGTAGGCGGTGACTTTGAAACGCGGTCGATTTAGCGTCACCGCGCCGCCATCGAGCGAAGCCAGCTCGGCGCCATAGATGTTTATCCGCCCGATCTGCAGCGTGAGTCCCGACCAATACCCGTCCTGGGGCATTCCGTGAACGGTCACGGACGCTTCTAGAACCTGGTAGGTTCGATTGTTCGGAAACGTTTCGATAATGTTTTCCGCCGGCGCACCCGGATTCACCGTGGTCAGGTCCTGCTCCTGCCGCAGCGTGAAATGAGTATCCACGCGGTCGGACCCGAAACCCTGTGTTCCCATATCGAGCAGTGTCTCGTATCGGTTCGCGCCACCTTGGAAGATCGACGGATAAGGATAGCCGGCTGGATTGAAAGTCTCGCTGGGAGGTGCATTGATGATGCCGGTGACGGTAGGGGTACCGCTATTGAACGAACTGTCGTAACGAAAATAATCGGTCCGGCCTTCGAAATAAAAGTGGTCGACGAAGTCGGAGGGCGTCACTTTTCCACCGATCTGCGGCGGGGTCAAGGCCGGATCCTTGGCCACTGGCCCTGGAGCTGCTCCTTGGAGCAACGAATTCCACATGTCGTCGACGCTGGGTGCGGGAACGTTCGCGGCGGGAGCTGCCGGCTTAGGGTCTTGTCCGAAAACTGACAGCGGAACGAGGAACGATGCCGCTAACAATATGGCGCAACGGCAATCGAGAAGGACGCAACCTCCCGGGAGCAGCGAAGAGGGACTCCCCTTCTCCCGGATCATGGCTTGGCCGATAACACACCTCGGCGATTGTCTTTCGAAGTCGGAGTGGCTCCCATTGCGGCGAGCCGTGCGTTCGCCAAGGCAATCCGCCAAGGATACGTGTCGCTGTGCCACTTGGTGGACTGGAGATAGAGATTCAACTCACTTGCTTCCTGCGTCGAGTTGCCCATGGTTCGGTAAATCTCGGCCAAGGCCCAATGCACGTGCGCGTTATTGGCCGTATCGCCGGTGAGGCTGGTGTAAAGCGCTGTAACCGGCGATAAGGCAAGTTCGGCTTGATATTCGGTGACCGCCTGATTGTAATCGGCGGTGGCATTGGCTGGAACTGTCTCCGTGACCGCCATATCCGCGTAAGTTTCGGCGATCGCCGCGTGTACGCCCAGACGCAGCGGATCGATCTGTGTCACTTGGCGATACAAGGCGATGGCTTGCGCCGGTGCGCTGTCTTTGAGCAGGCCCGCGAGCCTCAGGCGTACGGTAAACATACATGGGGCCGGGTTGAGAGGTCCGGTGGTGGTTGGCAGCGCCGTGGATATGATCTGGCAGGTTCCATTCGTGAGGCTGTTCATGTTGATGGCCTGCTGGTAGTCCTGCATGGCAAGCGTGTTGTTCTGCAAGTCGTCCTGCTCGTAGATTCCGCGCTGCGCGAACTCCCATGCGTTACTCGGCGTTGTAATATTCAGGAGGTTCCAGTCGATCCTACCCTCGAAGTAAAAAGGATTGGGGTGGGGGTAATTTGGATTGGTGGTTTGATAAGTCACACCAGGAACGTAGGGCGTTGAAGGCGCGCTCTGCGCGAACACCGAGGCCGATGCGGTCAAAAAGAGGACCGCTTGAACGAAGTAGGTTGTTCCTCTCACAAAAGTAATCCCTAACAACTGGAAGTTTTCATCAGTTTACGCATCCTTCACCTTCGCGTCAAGCAGTCTTTCGCATTAGCCGCTGCACCGGCCGACATTTGGAGCGCGCGGGAGTACGCAGCGCCAAGCCACGGAGAAGAATGGACCATCGCTGGCAAAAAATCAAAGCCACGGACATGCTAGGATCGCTTCAAGCCACGCTTTCGGCAGTACCGATGCAGTACGGAATTTTTTGCGAATGCAAAGAACCAATCTGGGTTAGAATGATGTGCTATGCGCCTGCGCGATACGGCGCAGCCGAAAAAACACCGCGGCGTCCGCAACACGCCAGCGAGCGAAACTGAATGACCGAGCAGGAAGTAACACCGGAAATTCTTGGCGTTTTGCGATCCATGGAGCTCTTCAAGGGTAAGGACCCTGACGAGCTGACCGAGTGGCTTGGCAAGGCGCCGTTCGAGGGCGGAGCCGAATGCGCCGTGCGTGAATTCCCGCCGGGCGAGCGCATCACCACCGAAGGAAATTTCGGTAACTCATTTTTCATATTGACGCGCGGCACCGTGGCGGTGACCTTGGGGCCGGAAGCGCAGCGTCTGGCGACACTTGGCCAAGGTAGCTTTTTCGGCGAGATGACGCTCATCAGCGGCTTGCCTCGAAACGCAACAGTTACCGCATTAGAGCCGTGTCAGTGCATCGAAGTGCCGCGCCGGGCCTTCGAGTATTGGATGAAGAAGCCGGGGCCATTCCGCTCCACCATGGATCAGATTTACATCGAGCGCGGCCTGGCGAATCATCTGCGCACGATTCCGGAGTTCGCGCAGATCGACGCGCGCATCATCCAGGAGCTGGTGAAGAAAGCCAAGCTGCGAATCTTCGCCAAGCATGAACCCATCATTCAGGAAGGCGAAGAGGCCGACAGCTTTTATCTGATCCGCGAGGGCTTCGTGCGCGTGGTAAAGAACATGGCCGGCGGCGAGCAGCGCACGGTGGCGTACTTGAAGGACGGCGCCTACTTTGGCGAGACCGCGCTCATTAGCAACAAGCCCCGTAACGCATCCATCATCGCGATGGGAAAAGTGGAAGTCATCCAGGTGATGAAGGAAGACTTCTTCGCGCTGGTGAACAAGGACGAAAAGTTCGCCGACCGGCTGGCCGACATGGAACGCGAGCGGCAGAAAGCCAAGCCGGCCCAGGGAGAAGCGGCTTCACCGTTAGGATTCGTTGGTGAAGTGGTGGAGCGCGGGTTGATCAAAGCGACTTCCGCGCTGGTGATCCATCTGAACCTCTGCACCCGTTGCGGCAACTGCGTCAAGGCTTGCGCCGAGTTGCACCACGGCATCTCGCGACTGACGCGTCACGGCATGCTTTTCGAAGCACCTATGCGCCAGACACTAAATGTGCTGGAGCCGCTGCTGGTTACTACGTCCTGCATGCACTGTCTCGATCCGGAGTGCATGATCGGCTGCCCGACGGGTGCGATCACGCGCGACGTCAACGGCGAGGTGATCGTGCAGAACTCCTGCATCGGATGCGGGAATTGCGCGCGGCGCTGTCCGTACGGAAATATCTCGATGGCCGATGTTCACAGTAAGGAAGAGCTCGCCAAGCAGAATACCGGCGCGCCCATTATTGGCGGATACCTGAAATTCTGGAAGACGCCGGAAAATGAGCCGATGATGCACGAAATCGAAGCCACCAATCAAAAAGCCGTGGTGCGGCGCATCGCGGTGAAGTGCGATTTGTGCCAGGATTACAACCACAACCACGGCTGCGTGCACAATTGTCCCTATGGCGCGATCGAACGCATGGATGCGAGCGCCTATCTGCATGAGATCCGAGGAGCCGAATGAGCGCGGCGGGCAGCATGCCGGCGGCGGGAGCCCGGAGGATGTCGAAGGCGCGGCCGCCAGTGAAGGCCGGCGAGCGGCTCTGGCAAATCTTCACGCTGCTGGCCGTGCTGGGACTGGGCTGGTGGTATTACACTGCGCATCGGCAGCCCTCGCCCAATCGATATCACGGACTGGTTCTCGCGCTCGGCTGGATCGGCATTGCGATGGCAGTTCTAGCGGCCATGCTCAGCGCCCGAAAGCGAATCGCATACCAAGGCGCGGGGAGAATGTCGGTTTGGCTTACCGCGCACATTTATCTGGGTATCCTCTCGGCCTTCGCAATCTTGTTCCATTGCGGGCTGCGCGCCGGCGGTCCGCTTTCCACTTGGCTGCTGGCGTTCTTTGCGCTTACCATCGCCAGTGGATTGATGGGCTGGTGGTTCTCGCGTACATTTCCGCCGCTATTAACGGCGATGGAGGAACGGCCGGCAATCATGGAAGACTTGCTGCTGGTGCGCGCCGAATGTCTGCAAGGCATGCTGGAACTGGCCGCTGGGGGATCTCCGGAATTTCGCACTCTGGTGGAGGGACCGCTAATGAAGGATGCGGGTTCGTGGGCACGGATGTTCCGTTTCTACCGCCGGCGTTCCACTGTCGCCGGCGAACTGCCTGGGTTTCAGAAGGAGCACGCAGCGGAACTGTCCGGCTTGAAGCGGCAGGAGCATTTGGCTTACCAGCGGGCTGTCGAATATGCGCTGCGTATCAATAAAATGAACGCCGAGATCCTGTTGCAGCGGGCCATGCGCGGCTGGCTCACGTTTCATATCGTGTGCACGGGAACCATGTTCGGACTAGCGGCTATCCACATATTCACGCAACTCTACTATTGAGGACTCCGTGGCTTCCAACCGCCCTATCACGCTCGAACTCAACTTCATCGAAGGCAGCCAGCGCGGCCATTCCATCCGCCTGAATTTCGATCGAGCTTGGTTCGGGCGGCAGCCAACCTGCGAGTTCGTCATCGAGGGCGACGACACCAGCCGCATTCACTTCGCGATCGAGCGCCAAGGCAGCGAGTATGTCTTGATCGACAATCGCTCCAGGAACGGCACGTTCGTAAACGGCGTTCGCGTCGAATCGGTGACTTTGAAGGCCGGGGACGATATCGTGGCCGGACAGAACCGCATGCAGGTGCGGGAGTACGTCAACGTCGGGCATTTGTTCCGCTTCGTGGTGCAGCGTGCCTCCGATGAGTCCGGTTCGCAGGTTATCGTCGAAGATACAGTTTTGATCGGCCGCAAGAGCATCTGCCAAGTGCAGTTAAACGATCCAGCGGTGGCGGCGATACACGCTGAGATCGAGAAGCGCGAGGACGGCATCTGGATCACCGACAAATCCAGCGGCGCTGGTGTTTACGTCAACGGTCAGCGCGTCGTCAGCCAACAGGTTAACTCTGGCGACGTAGTTACGATTCATCCGTTCGAGCTCACGGTGTCGCTCACCGAGGAGATTTGCTTTCTCGGCGTGAAGGATCACTCCGAGGAATTGCAGGCCGCGCCGCAGAATGTGCCGGGCCAGTATAAGGAAGTAGTGGTCGCGCCGCCGCATGCCGAAGGCGGGAAAGCGAAGCCGTCGGAAGCCATCTCCGCACTGCCGCGCTGGCTCCAAGCCAAAGCGCCGATCTGGGTTCCGACATCCGATATTCTGCCGAACCGGTTCCGCACAACGTTGTTGATTATCTTTCTGCTTGGCGTTTTCGGCTGGGGGGCGGTGGCATTCGCGAAAAAATGGAATTCAGCGTACAGCCCGGGACCGCTTACCGAAGCGCACGCTGCGTTCGGATGCGAATCCTGTCACAACGGATTCAAAGGCGTAGCGGATGCGCAGTGCCAGGCTTGTCACGGGGACGAAAAACCGCGGGCGGTGCATGCGCAGGTCCAAGCCGCGTGCGTCAGCTGCCACTCCGAACATCGGGGAGCGAAGTTCGACATCGCGCGCGACGTCAGTGCCGGTTGCCAATCAGCCGGGTGCCACGTCACCATTCATACCGCGCAAAAAGCGATGCTCGCCAAGCAGGCGCCGCCGGAGCCGGGGCTCAAAGTTCCTCCAGCGGTTGCGCTGGGCGTGCATTTCGAAGCTGGCGATGCGATGCACGACAAGCATGCCAATCTGAAGGCTGCCTGCGCGGCTTGCCACACGGGAGGGGACCCGACGCTTCTCGAAGTGAATGCCAAGCAGCCTGCGGTTCGCGAAAAAGAATTGAAAGACATCCGGATGCGCTGTCTGGGTTGCCACGGCTTCGGTCCCGAAGCGACACTCGGCGAGCGCTGCTACAGCTGTCACGTCGAGCATCCTGCAGGTGCTAAAGCGATTCTCACAACGCTGCGATTCCCGGACGCATCACCAAAACGGGCTGAAATTTCCCCGGCCGGGATCAGCGGGCTTCTCGTTTTTGTTGGAGCGCTCTGCCTGGTGCCTTTGTTCTTTTTCACAGCGACGGCCGGCAATGTCCGGCTCAAGTACGGGCGTTTCCGGTCCGAGATCGAGAAAAAGGTGAAGGCCGCACCGCTTCTGGCCCATGCCCCTGCTGAGTCTGGCGCGGCGATTGCGGCCGCTGCCGCCGCGGCGAAAGTGGATGCTCCCGCCGCCACTCCGGTAGGCGCGCCCGAGCCGAAGCCGACAGACAATCAGAACCCCACCGGAACTCTGCGCCCGCAGATCGACCTGGAACTCTGCGTCGGCTGCGGTACGTGCGTGCATGTTTGTCCGTTTAACGTCCTTGAGATCGTCAACGAAAAAGCCATCGCGGCACGCCTGGAGGATTGCACCGGATTCGCGGCGTGCGCGGCGGAATGTCCCACCGAAGCGATCATCCTGGTGGCGGGCGGTGCGATGCAGACTGTCGAACTGCCAAACTATGACGCCGATCTCGAAACCAACGTCAAAGGACTCTACTTGGCCGGGGAAGTCACCGGCAAAGCGCTGATCAAGGTTGCCATCAATCAAGGCAAAAAGGTAGTGGATTCGATCGCGAAGAACCGGCCGCAGCCCGGCGCCGCGGATTACGACGTGATCGTAGTCGGCGCGGGACCAGCCGGAACGAGTACAGCTCTCGCTGCTTTGGCGGAGGGCTTTCGGGTTCTCGTCCTGGAGCAAGGAACGCAAGCGAATACCATTCGCAATTTTCCACGCCAAAAATTCGTGATGGCCGAACCGGTGATGATTCCGGTCTATGGCCCACTCTGGATGGAGGACACTTCCAAAGAATCTCTGCTCGATCGGTGGCAGGAGATCATCCAAGCCACGGGTTTGAAAATTCAGGAAGATGAAAAGGTGCTGCACGTCACTCAAGCTGAAACGCATTTCGTCGTGCAGTCCAGCAAGGGCGAGTACAAGGGAGCCCGCGTGGTGCTGGCGGTTGGCAAGCGCGGCAGCCCGCGCAAGCTCGGGGTGCCAGGCGAGGATTCGGCGAAGGTCGCTTATAGTCTTCAGGACGCCGATTCCTACAAAGGAAAATCCATCTGTATCGTGGGCGGCGGCGATAGTGGCCTCGAGGCGGCTTGCGGATTGGGGCGCCCCGACCTCGGCAATAAGGTGTCGCTGGTACACCGGCTCGGAGATTTCGGACGGGCTAAGCCCCGCAATCAAAAGAAAATCAAGAAAGCCATGGACGAAGGACGCGTCAAGTGCTACTTCACGGCCGCAGTAACCGAAATTCGCGAGCAAGCCGTGCTCATCAAAACAGGTGAGGCGATCGAAGAAGCAGAGAATGATTTCGTTTTCGTCATGGTCGGCGGCGAAAGCCCCAACAAATTCCTGACCGAGTGCGGAATCGGATTTTCCAAGCGCGCCCTGGGCTAGTACCGTCCTGGGCCGGCTCTGATTTGCAACTGATTCAGCTTCGCCGAACGCAGTGATATGATACGCGGCAGGCCCCCAGGATAGACCCATGCCCAACCCAGGCAACCCGTCCGGCACTGATTCCCTGGAGCGGAAACTCGCCACAATTCTCTCTGCCGATGTCGCCGAATTCAGCCGCCTTATGGCGGAAAACGAAGAAGAAACGCTTCGGACTTTTCGCAGCCACAAGCAGGTATTCGAGTCCCTGGTGGCCATGCATCGGGGACGAATTTTCAATACCGCGGGCGATGCGATTCTGGCGGAATTCTCGAGCGCGGTGGAAGCCGTCCGCTGCGGCACCGACATACAATCCGCACTCCGGACCGCCAACGATCAGTTACCACCGAATCGTCAAGTGAAATTCCGGATTGGCATCAATCTTGGCGACGTAATGCTCCACGGCGAGGATTTGCTGGGCGATGGCATCAACGTCGCTGCGAGATTGCAAACCGCCGCCGAGCCGGGAGGTATCTGTATCTCCGGAAGCGTGCATGACCAGATCGTCGACAAGCTATCGCTCTCGCTACACTCGCTCGGGGAGATGACTTTCAAGAATATTCAACGGCCTGTGAGGACCTTTTCGATCGTCGAGGTCGAGGGCGGCCTTCCCCTCCCTGCCAGAAAAGTACGCGCAAGCCAAGGGGTGGGACGAGGGCGAGGATGGAAGATCGCGGCCGCGATCCTGATTGTCGCCGCGCTCGGCTTCGGCGAATATTTCTTGATGCAGCGAAACAAGCCATCTGTCGTGCGGGCGCCGGCGGTGGTGGCGGGGCCGGCTCTCGCGACACCGCCGGCGGCCAGTTCCGAGCCGGCGGCACAAACTCCAGAACCGAAACCACCCGAACCGCCGCCTCCCTCACACACGCCCGCGCTCAAGCCCATATCCAAGGAGGCCGCCGTCGTTTCAGCGAAGGCCCCGGTCGCGGAATCCGATGCTCACGCGAGTCCGCCGACGGATCCGAAGCAATTCAGCGGAAAATACTCCGGTCAAATCTGCTACGCAGAAACGAAGAAGGAGCCTCAACGCTGCTACCATGCGCAAGGACGGATTCAAGACAGCATCATATCGAGCGAGTGGGTGATGGGAGCGAACAAAAAGGTTCGCGCTACGATGGCCGGGCGTGTCACCCGGTCGGGAGTCGTTAAGATCCAGATCGAAACTTACAATGCCGATGATTACACCCGGCTGGCCACCATTACTTTGGCGGGAACTCTGCACGGCGGTCTAATAGAGGCCTCCGGCGGCTTTCGCAACGGCCGTGCCGCAACGCTAAGCTGGCACAAGAACCCCGAAAACGCTCATTAACCGTGCTCGCCAATTCACGTACTGTTCGAACTCTGATTTCCGCCGCCGCGGCCTGGCTATTCGCATCGACACTGGATGCGCAGGGCGTCATCACCACCATCGCCGGGGTGGACCCGACCTTCACCGGCTCGGGACAGCTCGCCACCAACGTCCCTATCGGCTACGTGAACGGCGTGGCGGTTGATACGGCGGGCAACGTATACTTCACGGATCCACTGGAGCATCTGGTTCTCCGCGTGGCGGCGGGGAGCGGAACGATATCTGTGGTCGCTGGCAACGGAATCGCCGGCTATTCGGGCGACGGTGGACCGGCTACCGAAGCTGCCATCGCGTCAACGGATAGCCCCGATCAATACACCGGCGTGGCGGCTCCGGTTTCGCTCGGCGGCATCGCGGTGGACAATCTCGGCGACGTGTTTTTCGCCGACGGGCCCTACGTGCGCGAGGTCACGCCGGACGGAAACATCAACACCATCGCCGGTGGCGGGACTTCGGCGCCCGGCAACGGACTTCCGGCCACGCAGGTATCCCTTGGCCCTATCACGGGCCTGGCCTTGGATGGCGCCGGTAATCTGTACCTCGCCGAGAACAACCACGTGCGCGTGATGTCGCTTTCGAGCGGCGTCATCAATATCTTCGCGGGCAACGCCAGTAACGGCTTCGCCGGAGACGGTGGACAGGCCAGCAAAGCCACGTTATCGCAGCCGAACGGGCTGACCTTCGATGCGCAAGGTAATCTCTACATCGCCGACGGCGACGTTGTCACGGAGCCCGCGCGCATTCGAAAGGTGACGCCGCAAGGGATCATTTCGACGGTCGCGGGCGGCGGGAATCTGGCGCCTGCGAACGGTTTGGCGCCGCTGAGCGTCAACATGGGCTACGCCAGCGGAGTGGCTGTGGATTCCAGCGGCTCTATCTACGTGTACGCTCCCATCGACGCGTACCTGTTGAAGTTCTCTGGGAACACTACGACGCTCGTTACTAACCCGATCGCAACGGTCTTCACCACCGACGTTCCCGCCAGCCAGGCATTCCTGGTCAGCAAAAGAGCGAACGACAGCAGCGGCATCGCGATCGACGCAGCCGGAAATCTCTACGCCGCCGACAGCCGCGACGGACACGTCGTAAAGATCAATACCACCGGTTTTCTGACCACCATCGCGGGAAACGGCACCTATGGATTTGGCGGCGATGGCGGCCCCGCGCTGGACGCGTTCATTCAAGGACCGTCGCAGATGACGCAAACGCCGGACGGCACCATATATTTCCTCGACACGCTGAACGCCGCGGTGCGCGCGATTTCTCCCTCGGGCGTAATCCGATCAGTCCTCAACGGCCTAAATTACCCGCCGCTCGGAAACGCGGAGGTTCTGAACGGCATTAACTCCGACAGCAGCGGGAACTTGTACGTGCTGCTCCAGCATCGGCTGCTCGAAATCTCGCCCACCGGAAAACAAACTCTGATCATCGCGGGAGGCCCCAACACCAGCGGGCCGGCGATCTCGGCCAACATTGTGAACGCCGGTGGCTTGGCGCGCGACACGGCCGGAAATCTGTACGTCGCCGACGTCGGCGCGAACATGATTTATAAGATCACGACGGACAATACGATCCACGCCATCGCGGGCAATGGCATGGCCGAGGTCGCGCCAGACGGTTCCATGGCGGTTTCTTCCCCAGTTTCCCTGCCAACATCTTTGCTCGCCGACAACATGGGCGGCCTGTACTTCGAAGAGCAGCCCGCCGGCGTGAGAAGCAACATCATCCGATACATCACACCGGCCGGTGTCTTCAAGACGATCGCCGGAACCAGCACGCCCGGCTACTCGGGCGATGGCAGCCTGGCTACGCAAGCCAACATGCAGATGTTGAAACGCGCTGGAATGACGCTCGACGGCGCTGGGAATCTCTACATTTCAGATAGCGTGAACAGCCGGGTGCGCGTGGTGAATCCCGGTGGTTTCATCCAAACTTACGCGGGCACAGGAATGCCAGTGATGGCCGGCGACGGGGGCCTGGCAAAGCAAGCCAGCTTTGTCATTCCCCAGGGAGTGCTGTTTGATCCAAAAGGCGATCTCATGATCGCTGACGTGGCGGGCAACCGGATTCGTGAAGTTCTCGTCGCGTCTCCCGCAGTTTCGGTTTCACCCGCCAGCTTTAGTTTTTCAGGCAAGGCCGGCGGTGCGATGACGGCGCCGAAGCAACTCACCATTTCGAGCGCCGTCCCTGGCATGGCGTTTACCGTGAGCGCGAGCCAGGGGGCCGACTGGCTGGTGATTAGCGTATCGAACGGCTCCACGCCACAAGTGATCGACATCCGCGCGGATCCATCGAACCTGACCGCGGGCGCCTACCAGGCCACTCTGACCGTTGGCGCGCTCAACGGCTCGCCGGTGGTTACCGACCTGAAGGTCACCTTCCAGGTGGGCGCTGGAACCAATCCACAGCTTGCCGTCGACACGTCGTCGCTGACATTCACTTTCCCCAAACAGCCCGGTAGCACGCTAACTCAGCAATTGCACGTACAAAATTCCGGCACCGGCTCGCTGGCGTTTTCGGCGGCGGTGACCACTGCCACCGGCGGCAACTGGCTCAGCATTACGCCGCAATCCGGTTCCGCCACGCCGAACGCGCCGGGCGTCCTGGCTGTCACCGCGAATCCGGCTGGGCTGACATCCGGCACCTACACCGGAACCGCGATCGTCTCCAGCTCCAGCACCGGGCAGAATGTCAGCGTGCCGGTCACGATGACCATCAGTACGCTCGATCAAGCCATTCAGTTATCGCATTCCGCACTGTCGTTCATCGGGGTACAGTCCGGCGGCATCATGCCTCCCGCATCGTTTGCAGTGACGAACATCGGCCGCGGCAGCATGAATTTCAGCGTTTCCACCACCACGCTTTCCGGTGGTTCGCAGTGGCTGAGCGCCACGCCGTCCTCTGCCACGGCGACCAGCGGATCGACAGCGCCCTTGGTAACCGTCAGCGTGAATCAAGCCGGTCTCGGGCCTGGCTTCTACTACGGGCAGGTTCGCGTAGACTCTTCGGGCGCCGCGAATTCTCCGCAGGTGGCAACTATCGCTCTGCATGTGCTCCCGGCGGGACAAGATCCCGGGCCTCAAGTCACGCCCGCCGAAATAATCTTTCGGACGGTGGCGGGCGAGCCGTCCCCCGGTTCGGCGAATCTGTTGGTCTACAACATTTCGGCAACACCGCAATCCTATGTCTCGGGCGTAGTGACAAGCAATGCCAACTATCAATTCGGTATCGATCCCGGGAGCGGACTTCTCTCGACGTCTGCGCCGTCGCGTATCGTGGTGCAGCCGCTCACCAGCGCTCTAACGCCGGGCGTTTACAACGCCCAGTTAACGCTTCAGTTCTCTGACGGAACGTTGCAGCGCGTGGGATTGCGGACCATCGTCGCTCCGGCGGGGACCACGCCATCCGATCTCGAGTTGGACGGCCAGGCGCACGCCACCACCGCATGTACGCCGACCCAGCTGGTTCCCATCCTCACAACGCTCGGCGAATCCTTTGGAGTTCCCGCCGCCTGGCCGGTCGCGTTGGAATCGCAAGTGCGCGACGACTGCGGCAATACCGTCAACACGGGCAGCGTGAAGGTATCGTTCTCCAATGGCGATCCGCCCCTCAGTTTGATGCCGCTGCAAGGGGGAATGTGGCAGACTACCTGGCAATCGGGAAATGCGACGGGCCCGGTGACCCTCACGATCACTGCTACCAACGCCGGACAGACTCTCTCGGGTACGCGGGTGGTCACTGGCGGCTTGGGCGATACCGCGCCGGCACCAATGCTTGTGGCGGCCGAAAGTGGCGCCAGCTTCGCAGCCAACGTGCCGCTGGCTCCCGGGTCGATTATTTCACTGTTTGGATCCAATCTCGCCAACGGAACGGCCGCGACTCCGGGTGTCCCGCTCAGTACGACGCTCGCCGGTGCGAGCGCGATCATCGCCGGTGTGCAGTTGCCGTTGCTGTATGGATCGAACGGTCAGGTGAACGCGGTGGTTCCGGCCGGAATCAATATCAACACCAGCCAGCAGATTTTGGTGCAACGCGACAATACCTACTCCGTTCCGATTTCGGTGAACGTCGCCGCGAGCGAACCGGCAGTTTTCCTTTACCCGCTGCCAGGCGATCCTCCGACTCAGGGCGCGATCGTGAACGCAATCAGCTACGCCGTGGCAGACCCGAGCAATCCCAGCACCGCTGGTGACGCGCTCGCGATTTTCTGCACGGGGCTCGGCGCTGTGAATCCCGCGGTGCCGGATGGAGCCGCCGCGCCGTCGATGCCTCTAGCAAACACTGTCGCAACGCCGACGGTAACGATCGGCGGTAAGAACGCCGTGCCGTTCTTCTCGGGATTATCGCCGGGATTCGTCGGACTCTATCAAATCGATGTCACGGTACCGGCCGGGATCACGCCATCGAGCCAAGTGCCGGTAGTAGTGAGTATCGCCGGGGAAACGAGTCCTCCGGTGACCATCGCAGTAAGGTAGCAGCGGTCGTATTCATTTTCGCGTCGTGCCCGGCAATTTTGCTGTCGTGCGAAAGAGCAACTTCGGGGAGCGCGCGAAGATCTATAAGACATGAGCATTGGTAGAAAACAGTGGGCGATCGCTGAAGGATACATCCCGCCCTACAGCCACGGGCCGTCGCCGGAGATGATCAGCCACGAAGCGGTGTGTATTCTCAACGCAGGCGACGAAACAGCACAAGTCGAAATACTTCTCTTTTACCAGGACAGAGATCCCGTCGGTCCCTATCGATTCGATGTCGCGCCGCGACGCAGCCGCCATCTGCGCTTCAACAATTTCGAAGATCCGGAGCCGGTCCCGAGAGACACGCCGTTTTCGAGCGTGATTACGAGCGACGTTCCAATCGTCGTGCAGCACACGAGATTGGATTCGCGCCAATCCGAAAATGCGCTCTTGAGCACCATCGCATTTGCGGGCGATTATTGAAGCGAAACAAGTAGTCGCAACCCCTCATCTACTGAGTGGTGGGACCCGCATCTACCCCGAAGATCGATCGGTTGGAGGTGTCAGGTTACACAGTTCCCACCGAAACGCCGGAATCGGACGGAACATTCGCTTGGAATGAAACCACGCTAGTGCTTGTACGAGTCGCGGCCTGCGGCGCCGTTGGTTTCGGGTATTCTTTCGCCGACGTCGCGACTGCCACACTCATTGACTCGCATCTTAGGTCGACCATTATCGGACACAATCCTCTGCACATTCCTGAGCTGTGGTCCGCAATGGTCCGGAATATTCGAAACCTGGGGCGGCCTGGGATCTGTTCCATGGCGATTTCTGCCGTGGATAACGCTCTTTGGGATCTCAAAGCGCGTCTCCTCCGTCTTTGCGTGGCCGATCTTCTAGGCCGAGCGCACGAGACCATCGCCGCATATGGCAGTGGTGGTTTCACGTCCTACTCCAATCCGGAGCTGAAACGGCAATTGAAAGGTTGGGTCGATGAGGGCCTTACCAAGGTGAAGATGAAAATAGGCAGCGATCCAACATCGGATGTGGCGCGCGTACAGTCGGCTCGCGGCGCCATCGGTCCGGATGCCGAATTGTTCGTCGATGCCAACGGAGCTTACGATCGCAAACAGGCGCTCGCAAAAGCCGCCGTATTCGCCGACCTCGGCGTGAACTGGTTCGAAGAGCCGGTGTCCTCTGACGATCTCGAGGGATTGCGACTCATTCGCGACCGGGCGCCCGCGGGCATGCGCATAGCGGCTGGGGAGTACGGTTACGACTCGCTCTATTTCCGGCGTATGCTGGAAGCCGGAGCCGTCGATGTGCTGCAGGCCGACGCCACACGCTGCGCGGGCATCACCGGTTTTCTCGCGGCCGGCAATTTGTCCTCATCGTTTTCAACGCCATTCTCTGCACACATTGCGCCGTCGCTACACGCTCACGTAGCTTGCGCGCTTCCCGCCGCGATTAACGTCGAGTATTTTTTCGACCATTACAGAATCGAGCAGATGTTCTTCGACGGGGCTCTCGTTCCATCGGGCGGAGTGCTCCGCCCGGATTCCACACGTCCCGGTTTCGGCCTGGAGTGCAAACAGCCGGACATGGAAAAGTACAGGGTTTATGGCAATACGACTGCATGAATCGCAGATTGCTTGGGCACGACCGCGAGTCGCGGAGTTTCCATCAGGGGAGGCGCGTGCCCTCGAAAGCGAACTCAAGAAACGCATCGAGGGAGAGGTTCGCTTCGATGCCGGAAGTCGCGCTCTCTATGCGACCGACGGTTCCAACTACCGGCAGGTGCCAATCGGCGTCGTCATACCGAAGACCGTCGAGGATGTGCTCATCGCCGTCGAACAAGCGCGGCGCTTCGGCGCACCCTTACTGGCGCGCGGCGGCGGCACGAGCCTGGCCGGTCAGTGCTGCAATGTCGCAGTCGTTCTCGACTTCACAAAATACCTCAACAAACTAATCGATCTGGATCCGCGGGCCAAGACGGCACGTGTGCAGCCCGGGATTGTCCTGGACTGGTTGCGCAAAGAAGCGGAGCACCATCATCTAACGTTCGGTCCAGACCCGGCCACGCACAACCACAATACAATCGGCGGCATGATCGGCAATAACTCCTGCGGCACCCATTCCGTGATGGCGGGAAAGACCGAAGAGAACGTGATCGAGATCGATATTCTCACCTACGACGGTTTGCGGGTGCAGGTCGGCGCGACGACGGACGAGGAATTCCGACGCATCACCCGCGAAGGTGGCCGGCGCGGCGAGATTTACGCGAGCCTGAAGCAAATCGCTGATCGGTACAGCGATGAAATCCGACGCCGTTTTCCGAACATCCCGCGCCGCGTGTCGGGCTACAATCTTCCGGACCTCCTGCCGGAAAACGGATTCCACGTGGCGCGCTCGCTGGTCGGCACCGAGTGCACTTGTGCCGTGACACTGGAGGCAACCGTAAAACTGGTTTGGAGCCCGCCAGGCCGTTCGCTGGTGGTCCTCGGCTACCCCAACATTTATCAGGCCGGCGACCACGTTCCTGAAATCATGGAGTTCAAACCGATCGCCTGCGAGGCGCTCGACGCCTTGCTCGTCGAGAACATGAAGATCAAGGGTCTTCATCCGCGCGATCTCAAACTCCTGCCCGACGGGCGCGGCTGGCTACTTGTGGAGTTCGGCGGCGAGGACAGGAAAGATTCAGACCATCAAGCTCATCGCATGATGGACAGTCTGAAGAAACACAGCAACGCGCCATCGATGAAACTCTACGATGACCCGGACGAAGAGCACCTCGTTTGGGAAGTACGCGAGTCCGGCCTGGGCGCTACCGCATGGGTTCCGGGCGAACATGTGACTTGGGAGGGCTGGGAGGATTCAGCCGTCCCGCCCGACAAGGTCGGTCCGTACCTGCGCGAACTATGCGAGCTTTACGAAAAACACGGCTACGAGGGCGCTCTGTATGGGCACTTTGGTCAGGGCTGTATTCATACCCGGATCACGTTCGACTTATTGACCGCTAAAGGAATCGCGAATTATCGCTCCTTCATGGACGACGCGACCTCACTCGTCGTCAAATTCGGCGGCTCGCTATCAGGCGAGCATGGCGATGGACAGTCTAAAGCTGAGTTCCTTCCGAAAATGTATGGCGCCGAAATCTGCGAGGCTTTTCGCGAATTCAAAACGACTTGGGACCCAGATGGAAAGATGAATCCGGGCAAGATCGTGGACCCTTACCGGATCACCGACAATCTTCGCTTGGGAACGGACTTCGCGCCCCAGGAACCCGCGACACACTTTCATTTCATCAACGACAAGGAAAGCTTCACGCATGCATCGATGCGGTGCGTCGGCATCGGCGAATGCAGGCGCCAGGAAAAAGGCACCATGTGCCCCAGCTACCGCGCGACCATGGAGGAAAAGCATTCCACTCGCGGGCGCGCCCATCTGCTCTTCGAAATGATTCGCGGCGAAGTGATCCGTGACGGTTGGAAGAGTCAAGAGGTCTTCGACGCCCTCGATCTATGCCTGTCGTGCAAGGGCTGCAAGGGAGACTGTCCGGTGAACGTCGACATGGCGACTTACAAGGCCGAGTTCCTCTCGCACTACTACGAACATCGCCTCCGGCCCCGGCACGCCTACGCAATGGGTTGGATTCATCGTTGGGCGCGTCTGGCGTCGCATGCTCCCCGTCTCGCCAACGCAATGGTGCAACTGCCGGGGGCACAACGCGTTGCTGGCCTTGCGCGGGAACGCGCTCTGCCGAAGTTCGCCTCGACAACCTTCCAGGAGTGGTTCCACAAACGAGGAACACTCAACCAGGGAAAGCCCGAGGTGATTCTCTGGGCCGATACGTTCAACAACTATTTTCATCCCCGCGTAGCGGTGGCGGCCACGGAGGTATTGGAGGATGCGGGGTTTCGAGTCATCGTCCCACGCGCGCCGCTTTGCTGTGGACGGCCTCTCTACGACTACGGCTTTCTGGACGACGCCGACAACCTTCTCGGCGACATCTTGAGGCACCTGAAACCCTCCATCGAGGCGGGAACGCCGATGGTTGGTCTGGAGCCAAGTTGTCTCGCTGTGTTCCGCGACGAGATGCTTGACCTTCGTCCGCACGATCAAGATGCTAAGCGCCTCCACGGACAGGTCTTTACGCTGGCCGAATTTCTGAATCGACAGGACTACAAACCGCCTGTCCTGCACCAGGACATCGTCGTTCATGGCCATTGTCATCAAAAAGCAATCATCAGCCTCGGTGCTGAGAAAAAGCTATTTGAGGCGATGGGCGCAAAAGCCGAGATCCTCGACGACGGATGCTGCGGCATGGCCGGGAGCTTCGGTTTCGAACAGCACAAATACGATCTCTCGATGCAGATTTATGAGCACACGCTCGGCCCACACTTGCGCGGAGTACCGCCACAAAAGCTGGTCGTCGCCGACGGATTCAGTTGCAAGACGCAGATCGAACAAGCCACCGGGCGGCGTCCGCTTCACCTTGCGGAACTACTGCAAATTGCCAGGCATGGCGACCGGGCCGTCGATCATCACCGCAGCGAGCTCGGAGACGAAGGAGCGACTAACAACTCTAACTTGATTCGCAATGGCGCGCTGCTCCTGGGCGGCCTCGGTGTCGCGCTAGGGAGCTGGTACGTCGCGAGGAGAATATTTCGATGAAGAGCCAACAACTGAACAGCGGAACTGTATAGATCTTCAACAGCGGAGAGCCGGTGGCTTCGGCACACACAAAAAGGTGCGCGCCCAAGGTGCATGCCAATGCCGTGCTGGGACAGAAGCCGCGAATGGGGGGACATCTTCTGGCAGCGGCGCGAGGCCGACACTATTGAAGCGCAATTTCGACCGGAAACAGCTTAGCCTGGATCGTCTTAGGGTAACTCCCGGAGTGTTTCGTAGATAACGCAGCGAACCAGAAAGCCGAAACATTCACCCGTGCCGCAAGTCCAACGGTTACAGGCCCCAGTAAAGGAATGT
>Ga0335078_10003308_pt1 | contig 24027 bp, 22 predicted proteins | sample Lox_Sample_32_FD_206711 | JGI IMG/M metagenome (GOLD analysis project Ga0335078, IMG submission 206711) | Soil microbial communities from Loxahatchee National Wildlife Refuge, Florida, United States - Lox_Sample_3.2 | ecosystem: Environmental > Terrestrial > Soil > Wetlands | place: USA... | reverse complement strand
ATTGAGCCCAATGCGGCTCGAACCGCTGCGGCTCGTAAACCTTCTCGATTTGCATGGAAACTACCAGGATATCAACGTCCGGCTGGTCGGCGCTTCACTCCACCGATGGCGCTAAGCTAGGAACCAGGGCGGGAAAGCATCGTGGACGCCTTAGCGGAGAAGTTTGACGCTCGATTGCGCGAGTGGAGACCCGAGACGGCGGCAGAGGCCAGGAAGCGCATCACCGAGCTTATAGATCTCGCCGATCACGACATCCTTGATATTGCGCGCTCGCGCGCCGCCGAACAGGAGGTCCTTGACCTGCTCGATGAACCCCCGACTGCCGCTGCCGCGACTTCCGTTCCTTGACTGGGATCTTTGCCTACGGTGCGCCTCGAACGCAAGATTGGCAGGCTGTCTACAGAGCTAATGCAGCGGCTGAAGGACACGCTGGCTTTTGCGCTGGATCTTGAACGGACTTTCGAATGAAGGCTCAGCCGGCACGCTCAGCACAGGATGCTTGAAGGCGGTTCTTCCGATCTTGCTTGGCTGCGCTAGCGCACGCCGGCTTGCAGGCAGATGGCGATCACGTTCCACACCACCACCGCCCCGAACCACATGTTCACCACCAACAGCAGCCGCTTCCGGTTCAGAAACACGGCCAGCACGGCCAGCAGCGCCGCCAGGATCTTGGAAACGATCAGGCCGTTCAGCGGGCCGGTTTCGAGCAGGCGCCCGACGAAGGCGCTGCCCTCCCGCGCTCCCAGGCGCAGCCCGACTACGGTGGTCAGCACATCCAGCACCTGCAGGCCCAGAAACACCAGGATCGCCGGGCTTGCCAACACTCTGGCGGATTGCACTGAGTTGGCTTCAATTTCCTCTGTCACAGCACCTGAATTGATTATCCAGGCGCGCGGGCCGGAGACGCCAGTTATCTTCGGTTATCGCCGGCTTTTGCGCGATACTGGAAACATGCACTCTTCCGCGCCGGCAGCCGTACTGCGCGTCCGCAGCCTGCGCAAGGCCTTCAAAGACGTCGTGGCCGTAAACGGTCTCGACCTGGAAGTGCGCGCGGGCGAATGCTTCGGCCTGCTGGGGCCGAATGGCGCCGGGAAAACCACCACCATCGAGATCTGCGAAGGTCTGACGGAGCCGGATGCCGGTGAAGTCGAATTGCTGGGCATGCGCTGGAATTCCGACGCGCGCGAACTGCGCCAGCGCCTCGGCATCCAGCTTCAAGAAACCCAGCTTGGGGACAAGATCACGGTGGCCGAGACCGTCCGCCTGTTTCGGAGCTTCTTCCGCCGCGGCCCATCCCCCGCGGAAGTCATCGGGCTGGTGCAGCTCGATGAGAAGGTCAATTCGCGCGTAGGTGGGCTCTCCGGTGGACAGAAGCAGCGCCTGGCGCTGGCCTGCGCGCTGGTGGGCGATCCGGACTTCCTGTTTCTGGATGAACCCACCACGGGCCTCGATCCGCAGGCCCGCCGCCAGCTTTGGGATCTGATCGAACGCTTCAAGCAGCAAGGACGCACCATTCTGTTGACCACGCATTACATGGACGAGGCTGAGCGTCTGTGCGAGCGCGTCGCCATAATGGATCACGGCAAGATCATCGCGCAGGGCACGCCGCGCGAATTGATTGCATCTATCGGCGTCGAACACATGGTCGAGTTTTCGGTGGGCGCGCCCAAGGCGCTTGAATTAGCCGCGTTGCGGCTCATCGAAGGAGTGCGGGACGTGTCCGCCGAAAACGGCTCGATCGAAATGCAGGTGACCCACCTGCACCGCGCCGTGCCGGCCTTGCTTGACGAGCTCGACCGGCAAGGCATTCCGCTAACACAGCTCAGCACCCACTCGGCAACCTTGGAGGACGTCTTCGTTACTTTGACGGGACGGCATTTGCGCGATGAGTGACATAACCGCGATTCCCGACATCCGCGCCCGCGAAGCGGCCGCCAAGACGCCGCGCGAGACCACCTGGGTGGATCATCCCCTGGTGCAGTTGACCCTCACGCGGTTTCGCGAGTTTCTGCGCGAACCCGAGGCGCTTTTCTGGGTATTCATCTTTCCCGTGCTGCTGGCAGCGGGCCTGGGCCTGGCGTTTCGCAACCACCCGGCCGATGTGCTCAAGATCGCTACGGTGTCGCCGCAACTTGCGCAGGCGCTCGGCAAGGATAAGCAGCTCGACGTGCGCCAGTTGTCCCCGGCGGCGGCGGAGCAGGCGCTGCGCACCGGAAAAGTCGTGCTGCTGGCCGAGCCCGGCCCCGGCGGCACCGTCGTGTACCAGTACGACAACACGAACCCGGATGGGCGCACGGCACGCATGCTGGCGGATGGCGCCGTCCAGCGCGCCGCGGGCCGCGCGAACCCGGTCGCCACTACCGACAGCCTGATGCGCGAACCGGGCTCCCGCTATATCGACTTCCTGATCCCCGGCCTGTTGGGCATGAACCTGATGGGCAGCGCCATCTGGGGAATGGGTTTCGCCATCGTGGACGCGCGCCGCCGGAAGCTCATGAAGCGGCTCATTTCGACGCCCATGCGGCGGTCCTACTACCTGCTGTCTTTCCTGCTCTCGCGCCTGATCATGCTGGTGGCCGAAGTGGGATTCCTGCTGGGCTTCGGGGTTTACATCTTCAAAGTGCCGGTGCGCGGTTCGCTAGTGGATATGGCCGCGCTGTGCGTGCTGGCCTCGTTCTCCTTCGGCGCTTTGGGCCTGCTGATCGCCTCCCGCGTGAAAACCATCGAGGCCGCCTCCGGCCTCATGAACCTGGTGATGATGCCCATGTGGATCGTTTCCGGTGTGTTCTTCTCCTCGCAGCGCTTTCCGGACAAGCTGCAGCCATTGATCAAGGCACTGCCGCTGACCGCGGCCATTGACGCGCTGCGCGCCAACATGCTGCAAGGCGCCGGCCTGCTGCAGGTAACGCCCGAAATGGCGGTGCTGGCGGCCTGGCTGGTGGTCTGTTTCCCGATCGCGCTGCGTCTGTTCCGCTGGCGGTGAGACCGAAGACCGTTGCAATCATCGCCGCTTTCCTGTTTCTGGCGGCCGCCATGGCGGCGGTGGCCGGAATGTCGCTGCTTTTCCCGCGCAGTTTCCTGACCGGATTGTGGGCGCTAAATCCGTCCGCCGCGGTTCGATTCCGCGCGCTGGGCTGGGTTCCGGGCGCCCTGCTGATTCTGCTCGGCGCCGCCACACTGGCTGGTGGCATCGGTTCCCTGCGCGGCAGGCGATGGGCCTGGTGGTTCGCCGTCTTGCTCTTTGGAGTCAACGGCTGCGGGGACCTGGCGAGCGGCGTCGTCACCCGCGACTGGGCGAAGAGCGCCTCCGGACTCGCCGTGGCCGGAGTGTTTCTTTTCTTATTGAGCCGGCCGGCCGTGCGGCGCCATTTCATAACGAGCGGCTGACGTTTGTCGGGCTTGACCCCACCCGCGCCATCTGAGATAATTCCAAGTGCTAGATTTAAAATGGTTGTTTGTCCCGCGCCACCGAAAGCACAGAGAGCTACGGCTTTAGCCCGTAGCTTTTTCTTTTTGGAAACGAGACGAACAATGCAACAGGAGAAGAAGTAGTGAGAGAAAAAGGTATCGTGAAATGGTTTAACGCCGCTAAAGGCTACGGGTTCATCCAAAGGAGCAGCGGCGACGACGTGTTCGTGCACTTTTCGGCCATCCAGGCTAATGGCTATCGCACCCTGGATGAGGGCGCGGAGGTAGAGTTCGAGGTTAAGCAGGGACCCAAGGGACTGCAGGCTGAGAACGTCAGCAGACTCTAAACTGTCCCGAAAAATCTACTGGAGGAAAAGGGCCCCCGGATGCGGGGCCCTTTTCATTTTTGGTCCCGGTTTCTTACGGCTCCACCACCACCTGCACCCGGTTGCTTTCCTTCCCGTCGGCAGTGATGTACAGCTCCTCCGGGCCGGCGTTCACGATGGCCGGCAATTGCAGCTCCACCAGGTAGAACCCGATATAGCCCGGAGCCAGCTCGGCGCGGGTCACCTGCACCGGAACGCGGTCCAGATAAGCCTTCACTGTAGCCGCCACCACCGGCGGATTGTCCAGCGGAGCTGCCATCCCGGTGGGCCAGTCGGGCCGCACCTTACCCAACCCGGTCATCAGAATCTGAATGCGCGACCCGGAATGCGCCGTCCGGCTGCCGTCCAGCATCAGGCCGCTATCGGCGTCCAGCAGCATGGGCGAGCCATCCTGGTTGATGAAAATGGCGGGAGATACGGCTTCGACCGGCAGCCCCAGGGTGAAGCGTCCGCGGCCGGTTTGCAGGGCCAGCGACAGGTTGGCGGGCGGAGCTTCGAACGGCACCTGAATCTGCGATTCAGTGGCCGAGGCCGCCAGCACCGGGAAGTTCAGCGAGCCGGCGATAGCCTCTGTGACGCGCCCGCCCAGCACGCTGATCAGCGACCCCGGCGCCGCCGCGCGGGTGCTGAAATCGGCGGCATTCAACAGGCGCAGGCTGTGCAGGCTATGCGGCGCACGCGTGGCGTAGACTCCATAGCCTTCCAGAGCCACGTAGAGCTGATACCCGTTGGGATCGAGCTTGACATCATCGGCCGGGGCCGCCGGAAGCCGGTTCGAGATGGGGGTCCAGGTCACCGCTGCCGGCCCGGCATTCTCCAGGTCCGCGGTGGCGAAGAAGACGCCTTTATCCGTCGCTACGTAAACCGCTCCGGCCGTGCGTTCCGCGGTCACTCCGTGCGCCGGCGCATCCGGCAGGTTGGAGGTCAGGTCATCCCAGAATGTGCCGCTGTTGGTGGTGCGCAACACGTGGGGACCGGAGCCGCCCAGAGCCGCCAGCGCCACCCAGGGTTCTGCCGGATCGGCGAAGATGCGCTCCACCGGTCCGTTGCCTCCGGGCCGTGGGGAAGCCGTCCAGGTCTGTCCGGAGTCGAGCGAGACCCATATGCGGCCATCCGCCGCGCCTGCGTAAACCGTCTGATGCGATTGGGCTACCGCCGTAATCCGTGCGTCCAGCGCCGCGGATGCCTGCCGCAAGGCCTGGTTCTCCGCCGCGGCGGACGCGTCGAGAACCGGCCGCCATGTCGATGCGCCCGGCGGCAACTCCAGCGTTCCCAAGCCCAGCGCCTCAATGCGCGTACCGCTCATCCCCGCGGGTGTCGCCAGGATGTGCACAGCGGGCAGGTTCGGCAGGTACCGGTTCAGCCCGGCCCACGACATGCCTCCATCCATCGAGCGCCACACGCCGTAGTCGTTGGCCACCGTTACCTGTTCGGGATCGCTCGGAGATACCGCCAGGCTATGCTGTGGAGATCCAATTACAGACTGGTCGTGGTAGCCCGTCAGGTTAGTCCAGAAACGTCCGCCATCCTCCGAACGGTAGAGTTGACTACCCAAGGCATAGACCGTGCCCGGCGCCGCGCTGGGCGAAGCTACCCTGGCGGCCGGTTCGGGAAGTCGACTCACCGCTGCAGCGGGAGCGGCGGGCGGTTCGGAAGCGGCCCCGGCGGGCGCCCAGTCCTGGAAATTGCTGGTTTCAAACACCCGTCCCGTGCGCGTTCGGGCATACAGCCGCGACCCGTCCGGCGAGTACCAGACCGTTTCCACCGGCCCGGTAGCCGGCGAGGCCAGCCCGGCGTCCACGGCCGGACCCCCGACCTGCCGCCATTCCACGGGAACGGTCTGCGCCCCCAGAAGTTCCACGGTCAGCAGAGCTCCCAGAAGATAGCAGCACCCCGAAATTGTCCCTTTACGACACACGACCGAGTCCTATTTTAACGTATCCAACGCCGCCCGCCTATCCCAAAGAGTTGAATCGATGGAATTTGTCATATTCGTTTCTTCGGCGAGCGATTTGCTTCGCAAGTTCAGTGCTAGACTAGGGTTTAAAATCGCACTGTTCACAGGATGGTGCGATGGGCAAGAAGGTTGTTGCATGCTTTTGCGTAGGATGGCTAGTACGGCGCATGGGCTGCTGTTAGCAGCGGTGTGCGTGTATTGTGCCCCGGTCTACGCCCAAGACGGCGCCGCTAAGGTCATCACCCTGACCGGACAGGCGTCCGTACTCCGCGATAACCTGCCCTGGGCCCTCAACGTGGGCGATTCCATCGCGCCGCAGCAGGTGGTGGTTACCGGTCCGGACGGTTTCGCCGTCTTCCGGATTGCGGACGGCAGCACCTTCGAAGTATTCCCCAATTCCCGCGTCACCTTCCGCGCCAACCCGGGTTCGTGGTCGGACCTGCTGGACCTGCTGCTCGGAAGGGTCAAGGTCCACATCGAGAGGCTCGGCGGGCAGCCGAACTACAACCGCGTGCGTACGCCTACGGCGGTGATCTCGGTGCGCGGCACTATCTTCGATGTGGCCATTGAAGATGCGGACGACACCACCCTGGTGAGCGTCGAGGAAGGGGAGGTCGGCGTACGGCACCTGCTGAAGCCCGGCCCCGAGCGGATCGTGGATGCCGGCCAATCCATTCGCGTGTTCCGCGATCAGCCGCTGGCCATGTCTACGGTGGACAAGAGTTCGATCGTGCGCGCCGTTCTCCGCCGCGCGGAGGATGCCCTGTACGAAATGGTGTACCGTGGCCGGACGCCGGGGGCCGGTGGTGGCACAGTTGGCTGCCCGGCCGGCACAAACTGCGATAAGAAGAATCCCAATCCGCCCGGCACCACGCCGCCGCCTGCGCCTCCACCCCCCCCGCACTAAGCTGAGTTCACCAAGCCGAAACCTCCGGCTACACTGGAGAGATATGGGCATCGTGATCACGCAGGTGGACGCGTTCACCGACAAACCGTTCGCCGGGAATCCAGCCGCCGTCTGCATTCTTCCCCAGGCGCCCGAAGAGCGCTGGATGCGCGACGTGGCGCGCGAGATGAATCTGTCAGAGACCGCGTTCCTGGTGCCGCAGGACGGCGCCTACAATCTGCGCTGGTTCACTCCGGCGGTGGAGGTCGACCTGTGCGGCCACGCCACGCTGGCCAGCGCGCACGTGCTTTGGGAGGACGGGCATCTGGCGGCGGGCGCGCAGGCCCGTTTCCAGACGCGCAGCGGATTGCTGCTGGCCGACCGACGCGGCGACTGGATCGAAATGGATTTTCCCGCCAAGATCGAGCAGGCCGCCGAACCGCCCGCGGATCTCGTCACGGCGCTGGGGCTGCGGCCCGTCTACGTGGGTCGCAACCAGTTCGATTACCTGGTGGAAGTGGAATCCGCCGCCGCCCTGCGCGCCGCACAGCCGGATCACAGCCGGCTCAAAAAGCTGGCAGTCCGCGGCGTTATCGTAACCGCACTTTCCGATGCGCCCGAATTCGATTTCATCTCGCGCTTCTTCGCGCCCGGCGCCGGCGTGGACGAGGACCCCGTCACCGGCTCCGCGCACGCCTGCCTCGGACCGTACTGGAGCAAGCGGCTGGGCAAGGCGGAGCTGACCGCCTATCAAGCGTCGCCCCGCGGCGGCGTGGTGCGCGTGCGCACCAGCGGCGACCGCGTCCATCTCGGCGGACAGGCGGTCACGGTGCTGCGCGGCGAATTGTTGGGATGATGCTACACTCCACCTATGTCCGATCGCCGCGAGATCCGCGATGAGCCGCCTCCCTTCCTGGGGGCGTGGCGGCGCGTTTATCTGGCTGTCGTCGTTTACCTCGCGTTGCTGATCGCCATCTGCTTCGCTTTCACGCGCGCGTTTTCATGAGACCTCTGGACTGGGTGGTTCTGGTCGGGTCGCTGGCCTCCATTGTGGCCTATGGCTTGTACCGGGGCCGCGGCAGCAACACGGTGGATCGCTACCTGCTGGCCGGCAAGACCATGCCGTGGTATGCCATGGCGCTCTCCATCATGGCCACGCAGGCCAGCGCCATCACCTTCATCTCCACCACCGGCCAATCGTACGTGGATGGCATGCGCTTCGTGCAGTTCTATTTCGGGCTTCCGCTGGCTATGGTGGTGCTCTCGGCTACAGCCGTTCCCATCTTTCATCGCGCCAAGGTGTACACCGCGTATGAGTACCTGGAGAACCGTTTCGATCCCAAGACGCGCGCGTTGGCGAGCTTCATCTTCCTCATGCAGCGCGGCCTCTCGGTGGGCCTTACGTTCTACGCTCCGGCCATCGTGCTGAGCGTGATCTTCGGCTGGCCGGACCATCTCACCACCCTGATCATCGGCATCACCGTGGTCATCTACACCGTGACCGGCGGCATCCGCACGGTCACCTGGACCGACGTGCAGCAGATGCTCATCATCCTCTTCGGCCTGGTGGTGGCCCTCATCATGATCCTCGTCCTGCTGCCGCGGCAGGTTACCATTTTGGACGCCATGCATCTGGCCGGCATGGCCGGCAAACTCAACGCCGTCACGTTGAATTTCAACTGGGACGACCGCTACAACCTCTGGAGCGGGCTGATCGGCGGCATGTTTCTGGCGCTGTCTTATTTCGGGTGCGACCAGTCGCAGGTGCAGCGCTACCTCACCGGCAAGTCCATCGCGCAAAGCAAGCTGAGCCTGCTGTTCACGGCCACGGCGAAGATTCCGATGCAGTTTTTCATTCTGTTCATAGGCGCCATGGTTTTCGTGTTTTACATCTTCACGCCGGCGCCGCTGCTGTTCCAGCACACCGAGTATGAGCGCATCCAGCGGCCGGAGTTTCACGCGCGATACGATCCCATCGAGGCGCGTTACCAGGACGCATCGCAGCGGCGCAAGGCGGCGGCGCTGGCGATTGTGCAAGCGCGGCACCAGGACGATGCGCCCGCCGAAGCTGAAGCGTTAGCCCGTTACCGCCGCGCACAGCGCGATCTGGACGACGCCCGCCGGCAGGGCGCCCGGTTGGTGACCGACACCGGCGGAGAAAAGCACTTCAGCGACACCAACTACATTTTTCTCTCGTTCGTGACGCGTTATCTTCCGGAGGGCATCGTGGGCCTGGTGATCGCGGTGATTCTGGCGGCCACGATGTCATCAAGCTCCGGGGAGATCAACTCGCTGGCCACCGTGACGGTGGTCGATCTCTACAAGCGCCACATCCGCAAAGACGGCACCGACCATCATTACGTCACCGCCTCGCGTGTGGCCACCGCCTTTTGGGGCGCGTACGCGGTGGCGTTTTCGGGCTTCGGCAAGCATTTGGGATCGCTGATCGAAGCCGTGAATATCGTGGGGTCGCTGTTCTACGGCTCGCTGCTGGGCGTGTTCGTGCTGGCCTTCTTCTTCAAGCGGGTGGGGGGGACCGGCGCGTTTCTGGGAATGCTGGCGGGGGAAGCGGCCATCTTCGCGGCGTTTCTGTTCACCGGCATTTCGTTCCTGTGGTACAACGTGATCGGCTGCGTGGTGGTGATCGCCGTGGGGATGACGGTTAACCTCGTTTCGCCCGGGACTTCCGCCAAATCTTCCGCCAGACCAGATACAGTGCCAGCAACGCGCCGCCCCCACAGGCAGCCATGATCAGATCGTGATGGATCGTGCCGGAAACCACCTGCCAGCGGTCGCCCAGAAAATATCCCAACGCCAGGAACGTGCTGGCCCAGAGGAAGGCGCCCAGATAGGCGAATAGTGCAAACACGTGCGGCGCCGTGTAGGACACGCCCGCGGCGTAGGCCGTCAGGTGGCGGACGCCGGGAATGAAGTAGCCGGCCGTGAGGCTCCAGTGTCCCACGCGCTCGAAGAACCGGTGGGCCTTGGCCAAGCGTTCTTCGGTGAGATGCACGTACCGGCCAAAGCGGTGGATGAGCCGCAAGCCAAAGGTCCGGCCGAGCACGTAACTGAAAGTGATGCCGCACATGGTGCCGGCCAGCACCGTGGCGAATGCCGGGGCGAGCTTCAGATGACCCGCGTAGACCAGGTAACCGGTGAAGGTGATGAGCGTCTCATCGGGAACCGGAAGGCCGACGATACCCAGCATGAGCAGGCCGAAGATGGCCGCATAGCCATACCGCGCGATCCAGTCGAGGACATAGTGCTCCATGGCGGCGGCAGCGCCCGCCTAAACGAACAGCGGAGAAACATCCACCTGGGAGCGGTTGCCCTCCACCACCACGATGCCCGACTCGGTGACGTGGTACAGGCGGCGGTCGCGCTCCACGTCGTAACCGATGCAGGTATCCGGCGGCACGCGCACGTTCTTGTCGAGGATGGCGCGCCGCACCCGCGCGCGGCGTCCGATGTCGCAGTTGTCCAGGATCACGCAGTCCTCCACCACCGCGCCGGCGTGCACCTTCACGCCACGGAACAGCACGGAATTCTTCACCGCGCCGCCGGAAAGAATACATCCGCCCGAGCAGATGGAGTCGATGGCCCAGCCGCGCCGGTTCTCGTCGTCGAAAGTGAATTTGGCGGGCGGATCGGGATAACTGGCGGTGCGCAGGGGCCACTGGCGGTTGTAGAGATTGAGGGCCGGCGAGACCGAACGCAGGTCCATGTTGGCTTCGTAATAGGCGTCGATGGTGCCGACGTCGCGCCAATAGGCGGCCGCGTCGGATTCTTCGCCGGGAATCCGGTTGCTCTGAAAATCGTAGGCGTACATGGCGGACTTGCCGACCATTTTGGGCAGGATGTCGTGGCCGAAGTCGTGGGAACTGGCCGGGTTGGCGGCGTCTTCGTAGACCGTGCGCAGCAGCGTGCGCGTGGAGAAGACGTAGTTGCCCATGGAGGCGAAGACCCTTTCCGGATCGCCCGGAATGGTGGGCGCGTCGGAGCGCTTCTCGTGAAACGCCAGGATGCGGCCGTCGGGCGCGGTTTCAATCACGCCGAACGCGGATGCGAATTTCTTCTCTACCGGGATGGCGGCCACGGTCACTTCGGCGCTCTGGTGCTGATGGTGTTCGACCATGTTGGTGATGTTCATGCGGTAGATATGATCGGCGCCGAAGATCGCCACCACGTGGGGATCGGCCTGTTCCACCAGGTTGATGTTCTGGTAGATGGCGTCCGCCGTGCCCTGGTACCAGGTCTCGTCGGCCGAGCGCATCTGCGCCGGCACGGGGATGAGAAACTGGGTCTTGAGCAGGCTGCCGAACTGCCATCCTTCGCTCAAGTGCTGCAGCAGCGACTGGCTTTTGAACTGCGTCAGCACATAAATAGAGTAGATCCCGGAGTTGATGAAATTGCTGAGCACGAAGTCGATGATGCGGTACTTTCCGCCGAACGGCACCGCCGGCTTGGCGCGCTCCTTGGTCAACGGGTACAACCGGGTACCCTTTCCTCCCGCCAGCACAATTCCCAGTACGCGTAGTTGCATGGCTTTTAGCCTATCTTAACCCGCAAGAGCGGAGTCAGTGTCAACTCGTTCATCCGGCGCTTATCATAAGCCGAGGAGGGATGGAACGGAATGAAACGGCTGATCTGGGTGGTCGCAGCGTTGGCATGGGCGGCGCCGCCTTCCACGGTAAAACTCGAGAATTCGCGCGTAATCGTGCGGCAGGTGACTCTGGCGCCGGAGGGTGTGCGGCCGCGGGGAGTGCGTGCACACGACCAGGTGATTGTCTTTTTGGATGATTGCCGCTACGAGCGCACGGACCCGCGCACGGGCGCGAAGACCATTCGCGTGCGCAAATCCGGCGACGTCATCTGGCATTCGCGGGGCGAGGCCGCGCCGCAACTGGTGAATAAAGGCGACAAGCCGTACCGGACATTGGTGATCGAGCTAAAGTAGGAGAGGAGTCCGGGATGGTGCGGCGCTGTCTGAGCGTTGTTATGTGCGGGTTGGGCGGGGTGCTGGCGGGACCCCTGGCCGCGCAGAATCCTCCGCCGCCCACGCCCGAGCCTACCATCCACACCACCGCGACCGAGGTCGCACTCGACCTAGTAGTGCGGGATAAGAAAGGCCGGCTGGTGAAGAACCTCCAGCCCGGCGACGTACAGATCTACGAGGATGGTGTCCGCCAGCAGATCCGGAGCTTCCGGCTGGTGCCTGGCGGCGAGGCCGCGCCGGCTGCCGCGCAACCGGGCGGCGCGCCCACGCGGCCGTCTCCCATATCGCTGCCGGCCATCAATCTTATCTGCATCGTGTTCCAGAACCTGAGTCCGGCCACACGGAAGTGGGCCGTTGACGCGGCCCAGGAGTTCATCAAGAAGGAGTTGCCGCCGGATGCCTGGGTGGGCGTCTTCAACCTGGATGCGCGCCTGAAGCCACTGCACGCCTTTACGACCAACCGCGCGGAGCTTTTGCGGGCGGCCGCGGGCGCCTTCAACGGCACGGCCGTGGACCTCACGCAGGCCGCGCAGGCGGTTCTGAACTCCACGCCAAACGTGCAACTGTACGTGGGGTTCGTGGGTCCCGGCGGCACGTCGGGGGGGGTCGAGGACCTGTCCACTACCGGCTCGGTAAGCATGGCGGCCATCACGGGAGCGGACGTGGACAACGGGCCGGGCGCCAACGCGCAGCGCGGCGACCTGGTGATCCAGCGCGAGCAGTTCATCGGCATCGAGGGCGCGCGCGAGATGGACCAGATCCGGCTGATGATCCGGCAGCTCGGCCTTTACCCCGGACATAAGACCGTGCTGCTGTTCAGCGCGGGGCTCACCGGCACCGGCGATCCCGACCGGTTTCAGGCCATGCTGGACAAGGCCAACCAGCAGGACATGAGCATCTATGCTTTCGACACCAACGGCCTGAGCGAGACCTCCTCGGCGCAGGCGTCCACCATGGCCATGGAGCACGTGACAGCGCTGAGCCGGCAGCAGGCGCAGATGGCGCCGGGGGAAGCCAGCCCGAACACCACCGCGATCGGGAGCGCGGGCGCCATGATGGAGAGGATCCGCCAGGGTGAGTACGCGCGGGATGCGGTGCGGACCTCGGATCCGCAGGCCGGCCTGCGGGCGCTGGCGGAAGGCACGGGCGGCTTCCTGGTGGCCAACACCAACGATGTCGACAAGCCATTCCAGCAGATCGTGGGGGAAGCGGAAACGCACTATGAGGCCGACTATCATCCTTCGGCGGACAAGTACGACGGGCGGTTCCGGAAGATCGAGGTGAAGCTCGAGCGCGCCGGATTGACGGCGGAATGCCGCCGCGGGTATTTCGCCATGCCCGACCTGGGCGAGCCGCGGGCGCTGAAGCCCTACGAGATGGCGGGACTGATCACGCTGAACAGCCGCCCGCTGCCGCACGCGTTCCCGTTCCGGTCGGAGGCGTTTCAGTTCCGTCCGGGGAGCACGAGTTCGCAGTCCGCCGTGGTCTTCGAGCTGCCGGCCAGCGATCTGAAGGCTACGCCGGAGCCCGCGCGCGGGTCGCACCGGCTGCACGCTTCGCTGTTCGCGGTGGTGAAGGACGCGAACGGCCAGATTGTCGATAAGTACAGCGGCGACTTTCCGTACCTGGTTCCCGATAACCGGCTGGCGGGCATTCTGGCGGCGCCCATCGACTACACGCACCTGTTCTACCTGGCGCCGGGCCGCTACACGGTGGAGAGCGTGCTGTTCGACCGGGAAGCCAACCGCGCCAGCACCAGCTCGATTGCGCTGGACGTGCCGCAGCGCAAGGGCATCGGGCTGAGCAGTATCGTGCTGGTGCGGCGGGCCGACCGGCTGACCGCCGCGCCGCCGGAAAACGATCCGCTGTTGTTTGACGGCCGGGAAGTGATCCCGCAGTTGAGCGGCGCGCTGCCGGCTTCCGCCAAGCCGCTGGCCTATTTCCTGGTCTATCCGGACAAGTCGAATCCGGAGAAGGCGCGCATCCGCGTGGAGTTTTCGGTGGACGGAAAGCTGATGGAGCAGAAGGAAGCGGACCTGCCGGCTCCGGATGCCTCCGGCGCCGTTCCCATGCTGGTGAACACGGTTGCGCGGCCCGGCAAGTGCGAGCTGCGCGTAACGGTTTTTCAGGGAATCAACTCGGCGGCGCAGAGCGTTAGTTACACGATCGCCGGGAAATAGCATTCCGCTGGCTTACGCGCGCGGCTCAGAATGACGCGCGGGGGGGGCAGGCTAGTCGCCGCGGACGGTGTGGCGGCGGATGGCGAGCGCGCGGCCGGTGGTGTCCTCCACTTCGAGAATGACGGAGTGCAGTTCCCGGGCGCCCTTGGCGGCTTCCATGCGCACGGGGAGAGCGGTGAGGAAGCGCTGAATGATGAGGTCGCGGTTCACGCCGATGACGGAGTCGTAAGATCCGGTCATGCCCACGTCGGTCTGATAGGCGGTGCCGCCCGGCAGGATGCGGGTGTCCGCAGTGGGGACGTGAGTATGCGTGCCGACCATCGCGGAAACTCTGCCGTCGAGGTACCAGCCCATGGCCACCTTTTCGCTGGTGACTTCGGCGTGGAAATCGACAAAGCGGACCTTGACGGACGGGTCCAGCTCGCGCAGGATCTGGTCGGCTTTGCGGAACGGGCAATCCGTGGAGGGCATGTAGGTGCGCCCCTGCAGGTTGATCACGGCGCAGGGCACGCCTTGCGCGCTGCACGCCACAGTGACCCCGCTGCCGGGGGTTCCATCGGGATAGTTGGCGGGCCGCAGGACCTTGGGTTGGCGCGGCAGGTAAGCGAAAACCTCCTTCTTGTCCCAGATGTGGTTGCCGGAGGTGAGCACGTCCAGGCCGAGGGCAAGCAGCTCTTCGGCGATGGATGGGGTCAGGCCAAAGCCGCCGGCGGCATTCTCGGCGTTGGCGATGGCCAGGTCTATGTGATTGGCCTGCCTGATGTCCTGCAAGTGATCGGCGACGATCTGCCGTCCGGCGGAGGCGAAGATATCGCCAATGAACAGGATATTCATGCGTAAATAGTCAAGGTAACACGGGCGGAAGCGGCGCCCCGCTGGGCGGCTCGTCGCTTCCACAGGCGCGAAAAAAGTGGTACAGTGCGGCCATATGGCATCCGTCAACAAAGTGATCCTGATTGGCAATCTGGGCCGGGACGCGGAAACGAAGTTCACGCCCTCCGGCGCGTCCGTCACCAATTTTCCGCTGGCCACCACGCGCCGCTGGAAAGATCAGGCTTCCGGGGAATGGAAGGAACAAACCGACTGGCACCGCATCAAGTACTGGCGCGCGGAGAACGTGGCGAACTACCTGGTGAAGGGCAAGCAGGTGTACGTGGAAGGCCGGCTGGAAACCAGAAGCTACGACGACAAAGACGGCAAGAAGGTCTACACCACGGAAGTGGTTTGCGAGCACCTGGTGCTGCTGGGCGGACGGCAGGACAGCAGCCAGGCTGCCGACGAATACAGCCAGCAGCCCGTCTCGATGCCGCGCAGCGCGCGTCCGGCCGCCGCCCCCCCCAGCCCCGCGCCCGCCGCGGATGATGCGGGGATGAACCAGGGCATCACCGACGACGACGTGCCGTTCTAGGGTTTCATTCCCCTGGCTGCGGTGCGTAGCGCAGGATCACGCAACCGTTCGGCAGCGGGCGGGCTTCCAGCAGCTTCACCGCCCGGCGGCGAGCAGCCTGGCGCAGAGCTCGCCGCTGCCAAACACAAAAACATCTCGCGAACCCCGTGCCTTGAGTTTCCGTACTTCGGCCACCACGTCGCTTTTCACCAGGCGGCTGTTTGCCCAGTCGGCTCGCTCGAGCGCACGCGAAAAGACCAGCTTCGGCAGGCTGTTCATAAAATCCGCCACCTCGGCCTTGGCGGTCTGCCAATACGCGGCCATGCCTTCGTAGGTCACGCGGCCAAACAGCAGCGCATCGGCGCGGCGCAACTGCTGTATGGAGAACGTCTGCAGCTCAATGTTGCGGGCAGATCCCAGAATACCGCGTCGAAAGATGTGCCGGCGCCCATTATGACCAGTTCAGAGTCGATCTCGCCGGGCGTGGCCGGCGCTTTGTTTGGCGGCGTGATCACGGCGCCGCCGGTGCTGGGACGCAACCTGATGTCTGCGGTTACGCGTCCCTGGCCCACACGCCGTTTTGCGGGCTGATAAATTAGAAAGCTCGGAATGCTCAGCGAGCAATTGCGCGAAGCGGGGGTGGTGGGGGCCGGCGGCGCCGGATTTCCCACGGGCGTGAAAGCCGCGTCGCGCGTGGAATACATGATCGCCAACGGCGCCGAGTGCGAGCCGCTGATCCACAAAGACGCCGAGCTGATGAAGCATTTTCCGGGCGAGATCCTTGCCGGCATGGGGGCCATGATGGAGGCGACCGGGGCGGCGCACGGGAAGTTCGGCATCAAATCGAAGAACGCCGAGTCGCTCGCAGCGCTTCAATCACAGCCTGTCGCGAAGAAGATCGAGTTCGTCATGCTAGGCGATTTTTATCCGTCGGGCGATGAATTCGAGCTGGTGTACGCCGCCACGGGGCGCCTGATCCCGCCGGCCGGTCTGCCGCTCCAGGTGGGCTGCGTGGTGAATAACGTGGAGACGCTGTACAACGTGCAGGCTGCGGCGCGCGGCATTCCGGTGACGCGGAAATTCGTTTCCGTGGCGGGCGCGGTGAACCGGCCGAAGTCCTTCTGGGCGCCCGTCGGCACGCCGTTCCGGGAATTGCTGGCGCTGGCGGGGGGGGCCAGGACGCAGGATTACGGCGTGTTCGTCAGCGGCCTGATGATGGGCTGGCTGACCTTCGACCTGGACGATGTGGTGACCAAGACCACGGCGGGCCTGATCGTGCTGCCGCGCGATCATTACCTGATTACGCGCCGCGAGCGGTCCGCGGCCGAGATGCATCACATCGGAAAGTCCGCGTGCGACCAGTGCAGTTACTGCACGGAATTCTGCCCGCGCTACTTACTTGGTTACGAAGTGATGCCGCACAAAGTGATGCGGGGACTGGGATTCACGCTGACCGGCGCGCAGAATTGGAATCAGTGGGGGGAGCTTTGCTGCGCGTGCGGGCTGTGTACGCTCTACGCGTGTCCGGAAGATCTGTATCCCAAGGAAGCCTGCGACCAGGCCAAGCACGACCGCCGCGCGGCGGGGTTGAAATTCGCGCAGCAGAAGCCGGTGGAAGTGCACCCCATGAAGGAGTACCGGCGCGTGCCGCTGAGCATGCTGCGGAAGCGGCTGAAGGTGGAGGAATACGAGAGGGACACGCCTTTCGAAGAGGGCGACTACCGGCCGGCCGCGGTGCGGATCAAACTGCGGCAGCACGCCGGCGTGCCCGCCAGGCCGGTGGTGAAAGAAGCCGCGCGGGTGCGGCAAGGCCAGACGATCGGCCGCGTGGAGGCGGGCGAGTTGGGGGCCGCGATCCACGCCAGCATCGACGGACGCGTGGGCCGCATTACGGAAGAAGCAATCGAGATTGTGGCATAGGATATGGCGAAGAATTCCCTCGGGCTGATCGAACTGGGCAGCATCGCGGCGGGCTACCAGGTGTGCGACGCCATGCTGAAGGCGGCGGAGGTGGAGCTGGTGCTGGCGCGCTCCATCTGCTCGGGCAAATACATGGTGATGGTGCGCGGCGAAGTGGGCGCGGTGGCGGCGGCGGTGGCTTCGGGCAAGACGGCCGGCAACTTTTCGGTGATCGATTGCTTCACCATCGCCAACCTGCATGAATCCATTTTCCCGGCCATCAGCGGCACGGCGAAGGTGGAGAGGCTGGAAGCGCTGGGCATCCTGGAATCGTTTTCGGTGGCTTCGCTGATTGAAGGCGCCGACGCGGCCGCCAAAGCCGCGGACGTGCAACTGATCGAAGTGCGCCTGGCGATGGCGCTGGGCGGCAAGGCGTTCGTCACGCTGACCGGCGACGTGGCGGCGGTGGAGAGCGCGGTGGACGCCGGTGCGCAGGCGATCGGGCAGAAGGGACTGCTGGTGAATAAGGTGGTGATCCCGCGGCCGCGTCCGGAGCTGCTCAACGAGATGATTTGATGGGCTGGGCCAGACCCCGTCCCATTTTCGGACACATCACCCCGAAAATCGAACAACCGGTTGACCGCACCATTGCATAGAATCAGGCGTTTACATCCGGAAGCCAAGTTGCAGTCACAAGCAGGAACCACATGCGCGGCATCCTTGAAGACTTCCGGTCCGCGGCGGGCGTCCTCCGCCGGACCCCGGCCCTGACAGCGGTCGCAGTGCTCACTCTGGCGGTCGGTATTGCCGCCACCACGACCGTCTTTGGCTGGATCGACGGGATGGTCCTACACCCGTTCCGCGGCGCGAAGGACGATGGACAACTTGCCGTCCTCGAATGCGTGCACACCAGCGGCATCGCGGACGATAACGTTTCCTATCTCGACAGCCGGGATTTCCAGGAGAGCCTGCGAAGCATCTCCGGACTGGAGCTGCACCAAATGGCTCCCGCCTCACTGGGCTACGGAGAGAAGGCGTATTCCGCGTGGTTCGAGCTGGTCACCGGAAACTACTTCGACATGCTGGGGGTAAAGACCGTTCTGGGCCGCACGTTCGCTCGCGAGGAATACGGGGACCAGGCCAAAGCTTTCACGGCGGTCATCAGTGATCGGCTGTGGAAGAGCTATTTCCACGGCGACTCGTCCGTTCTCGGCCGCACCGTGCGCATCAACACCTACCCGGTCACCATCATCGGCGTGGCGCCGCCGGGATTTCACGGCGATTTACCCGGGATCGCCTTTGACGGCTGGGTTCCGGCGCCACTGACCGGAGAACGCGCGCGCAATGCGCGGGGCTTCAAGGCCCTGGTCAGGCTCAAACCCGGCGTCAGCGTCTCCGAGGCGAATGCCGAAGTGGCGGCGGTTGCCGCGCGGCTGTCTCGCGCCTTCCCGAAGACCAACCAGGGGATCGGCGCCCAGATCGTACCGATCTGGAAGGCGCAGTCGGGTCTGTCCGGCATTCTGGCCTGGCCTCTGGCCATCCTCGGCGGGGCCTGCGGGCTGGTGCTGCTGATTGCGTGCGCTAACGTCGCCAATCTTCTGCTGGCGCGTTCCACGGCCCGGCAAAGGGAGTTCGGAATCCGCGCCGCCTTGGGCGCGACTCCGGGACGCTTGAGCCGCCAGTTGATATGTGAAAGCCTGCTACTGGCGGTTCTGGCGGCGCTAGTGGGGTTGCCTCTGGCTCTGTGGGCCGAGAACGTCCTGATATATCTCTTGCCTCCCACGGGATTGCCGGTGTACCTCGACGCCCACCCGAGCGCTCGGGTGTTCCTTTTTGCCGCGCTGGTCTGCCTGGCTTCCGCCCTGATTTCCGGTCTTCCGCCCGCGTTTCAGTCGGTGCGCAGCAGCGTAGTGGAAGCCTTGAAGCAAGAGGGAGGAAGAGGTGGTACACAGAGCGGGCACTCGCGGCGGATCTCCGGGCTACTGGTGATCAGCGAAGTGGGGCTGGCCCTCGCCGCGCTGGTGACGCTCGGGCTGTTTCTCCGCAGCCTTTATGGACTGCAAAACACTCCGGCCGGTTTCGATCCCCACGACGTGACGGTGTGCCGTCTTTTCCTGTCAACAAACAACTACACTGCCAGCCAGGAGCAGCAGTTCTCGCGGCGGCTTCGCGAGCGCTTGCTCACCGTGCCGGGCGTGACCGGCGCCGCTTATTCCGACTCGATCCCGCTTGGCTTCGGGCTGGGGAAATGGGACGACGTTGTCGTGGAAGGATATGCGCCGAGACCCGGCGAGGACCTGGCCGTGCATCACGCTTCGGTATCGCCCGGCTACTTCGACGTGTTGCGGATACCGCTTGTGGAAGGACGTGACTTCAGGCCTGACGACACGGAAAAGGCGCCCCGCGCCATGATCGTTAACGAAGCCTTCGCACGGCGCTTCTTCGATGGACGCGACGCTGTGGGACGCCGCGTGCAGGTTGAGGGCGTTTCTTTCACGATCGTGGGAATGGTGAAGGACAGCAAGTATCTCAGCCTGTCTGAAGCGCCGCAACCATACTTCTATATGTCCTTCGACCAGGTACACGAAGGCAGTGGCGACGGAGGCGTGGCCCTCTATGCCCGCACGGACCGCGACGCGCGGGGTTTCCTGCCCGTACTCCGCCGCGAGATGTCGGCCATCGATCCGAACTCGGCAGGCCTGACGGCCATGCCGCTGTCTGATTACATCTCGGCGGCCTGGTTCGGGCCGCGGATCGCTTCGGTGTTCCTCGGAGTGCTCGGCGTCATTGCCATGCTGCTCGCCGGCGTGGGCCTTTACGGAGTTCTGGCTTACTCGGTGAGCCGGCAGACCCGGGAAATCGGGATCCGGATGGCGCTGGGGGCCAACCCTGGAGGGGTGCTCCGGATGGTCATGAGACGAGGCTTGTTGCTGGCCCTATCGGGGATCGCCGCCGGGCTCGCCGTCGTCCTGGCAGCGACCCCGCAGATCGCGCCTCTGCTGTACCGCGTCAGTCCGGCGGACCCTGTCAGCATAGCGGGAGCTGCGCTGTTCCTGATTGCGGTTGCCGCATTCGCAAGCCTGATCCCGGCGCTGCGAGCTACCAGGGTTGACCCGATAGTCGCGCTACGGCAGGAGTGACTGGGAAAGCGATTGGTGCGGATTGGTGAGACAGGGCATTAGGGGTGAGCAACCAGGCGGGCCTGCGGTATGATGCGTCTGCCGCATGACAGGCGTAATGTCCGAACTGGTGTTTGAGGTCCCCCAAAGAGGCCGGCGGCGGGTATTGCGCCGAATGCCTGACGGAGAGCATCTTTACGGAAGGCAATACGTGGGACGAATTGCGCAAGAAGGTGATGGAGGCGACATCGGCGTTTTTCTTTAACCGTCCGCGCCCCAAGCGAATCCGGCTTCGCCTGGTCCGCGACGAAGTCCTGTTAGTCGCATGAGGCTGCCCCGAGACGTTTCCGGCGCGGATCTCGTAGCGTTGTTATGCCGGGATTGGCAATACAGAAAAGTCACCTATTCGGCAGCCACATTAACCTCGAAACTTCCGAGCCGCCCCAACATGAATGCGTCACGCGTAACGAGATCATCGCGGACCTGTAGACGCTACACGCCAACGCGGCCGAAGCCGGCTTGTCGTTCCGGAAAGACTGTGCGGTAGTCCGCCGAAGGAGGAGCTATCCCCAATTCGCTGCCGTGCGGGCTGTGGCAGCCCAGGGGACCCCTTTCGGAGCGCGCCTGCGGTAGTCTACACGTATGACCCCATCTCGAACTCGTCGCGACTTCTTCGCGTGGAGCCGGAACCTCCTCGCCGCGGGCGGTTTCGCCCAAACCGCGTCCCTACGCGGCGCGCCGCCTCCCCCCGTAGCCGCGGACGGCGAAGACTACTACGACAAGCTCGGCGTTACGAAGATCATTAACGCCGCGGGGACCTACACGATTCTCACCGCCTCCACGATGCCGCCGGCCGTGCAGGCCGCGGTCGCCCGCGCGGCCAAGAATCCCGTACGGCTGATCGAGCTGCAGACCAAGGCCGGCGAGTACCTCGCCAAACGCTTGCGCTGCGAAGCCGCCATGGTGACGGCGGGCGCCGCCTCCGCCCTCACGCTGGGCACGTCCGGGTGCCTGATCGTGATGAACAAATGCACGCCGCACGATGTGCCCATGGGCGTGGCCGGACTCAAAAACGAAGTCATCGTCCAGAAGGCCCACCGGTATGGCTACGATCACGCCCTCCTGAACTGCGGCATCCGCTTTGTCGAGGTGGAGACCATGGCGGACTATGAGGGCGCGTTCAACCAACGCACCGCGATGACGCACTTCTTCAACGCCGCCGAGCAAGGCCGCATCAGCCGTGAGGATTGGATTCGTGTGGCGCACCAACACGGCGTCCCCTGCTTTAATGACGCGGCCGCCGATGTGCCGCCCGTTGCCAATCTTTGGAACTACACGCAGATGGGATTCGACCTGGTCACATTCTCCGGAGGCAAGGGCATTCGCGGTCCACAAAACGCCGGCCTGCTGCTGGGCAGGAAGGACCTGATCGCGGCAGCGGCCGCCAGCAACAATCCCTTCGACGATTGCGTGGGGCGCGGCATGAAGGTCGCCAAGGAACAGATTGTAGGCATGGTGGCGGCGGTGGACTGGTTTCTGAGCCAGTCCGACGAGGCCATGCAGGCCGAATTCGAGCGGCGCGCCGGCCGGATTTCCGCGTTTCTGAAAGACGTGCCCACGCTCGAATGCCGTACATTCGTACCCCCCATCGCCAACCAGGTGCCGCACCTGCTGATCCGCTACGATCAGCAGCGCGTCAAGATCTCGCCTCTCGAAGTGAAGGAGAAACTGAGCCGCGGCACTCCGAGCATTGAGCTGAACCCGGCCACCGGCAGCAATGACGGCAGCGCCGGCCTGCCGGCGGATGCGAATACCATCGTCGTCGGCGTGTGGATGCTGGAGCCCGGTGAAGACATGATTGTTGCGCGACGCTTACGTGAAGTCCTCATGAGCGCGGTGTGAGCACATCCTGTGCGGCCGGAGCCCCGGCACAAATCAAAACGCTCGCGGCGAACAGCAGCGTGTCCGCCACGTAGTTGAGGCTTTCAAGATCGCGCTCGGCCAACATGATAGGCACATAGAATATTGCCACGAGCACCACCAGCGCCACGCCGAGTGCCATGGCCGCCGACCGACGCGTCGAGCGCCGAAGCAGCATTCCGATTGCGCCGAGAACCAGCACCGATCCTGTGACGTATCCCCACGCCGGCCCCCCGGGCATCCAGTCCGGATTTCTTCTCTCCAGAGGGACCCCGGGAGCAAAACGCGGGTACCAAAAATGAACGAAACCGAACAACAGGGCGACCACGGCGATACCCCTTACGAGCCACGGCTCAAATCGCTCTCGAACAGTCGCTTGCGAGGCCGAGAGGGCGAGCAGAAATGCCCCGCAACCGAACACCAGGTCCCGGCCGGCCACCGCCCAGAGAATTCGTTCGGCGGGAGACGAGGCAAAATGCGCGCCGAGAGCTTGCCGAACGGCATTAGGGACATGCATCAGTACTACAAACAGGAAGAACATGATGCCCAACAATGTCGAAGATAGCCGTTGTTTGATCCCCAGGATGATGCTAAAGCCCGAACTGATGAGAGCCACACCTACAAAGTAGGTCCAGAATAGCCTCCCGGGCATCCATGACGGTACGATGCGCATGATCTCCCGGGCGGACGCGAAATGCTCGGCGCCGAATATGACGAGGGGAATCGCAAATGCAGCCGGTCCGAGCACCCGAAGCTTGTCAAGCCCTGACGATCCCGCGAAAGGCCTCCACGTAGCGGCGACCGCAACGGCTGAGGACACAACTGCTGCGAAGTACGGCCAAAACACCTGCGGTGGAACCATCAACATATTGGACCTCCAGCTTGCAAAGTCTACGGCAGTGCGAACAGAAAGACAGCCGGCGCTCCGGCGATGTTACTCACCCAGAATGGCGACGGATTCCCGGACATTACGGCCACATACTGCTTCCCAGCTTCCTTGTAAGTAACTACGCCGCCCCCGATCCCGCCACCGGTGTTGAATCGGTACAAAACCTTCCCGTCCCGCGCATCCAGCACCAGAAAGTCGCCGTTCAATTCGCCGGCGAAAACAACGTTGCCCTTCGTGGTTGTGACTGCAGAAACCATCGGCCGTTTGGACCGGTACTTCCATTTCACCGCCCCGGTCGAGGCTTCCAGCGCCGTCAGCCATCCCTGCGACTCAGCCTCGAACTCCACGGTGCCACCCATGTACATCCTGCCCGGTATGTGCCGTACGGTCTCCGCGGACGTGAACTTACTGCACCAATCCACCGCATTCACAAAGAGCATGTTCATCTCGCGATTCAGCGCCGGCCCGTTCCATTCTACTCCGCCCAGCACGCCGGGGCATGTCACTTCGCCCTCCGGAGATGCCGCCGCGTTTGCATTTCTGATAGTAGTGATGGGCGTGGAATAGACCACTTCGTGGTCTGCGCGGTTCACGGCTCGCAAGATGCCGTCCTTTCCAACGGTGGTCACCAGAGAAATCTCCGGGCCGTTTGCCTTCGAGCGAAACAGCGGACTTACCGGGGCGCAGGCTTGCCGCCAGATCTGGCGCCGGGTTGGTCACCGCGACGAACAGTTGCCCCTTCTCCGGGTCCAGTGAGAACGGCGTCCACACCGACCCGCCTCCCAGCTTGATTTCTTTTGGATTCCGCCACGATTCCGAGCCGTCCTGAGTCGCGCCCGGCACCGTCTGAAACTTCCACACCAGGGAACCATCGCGTAGACGGAAGGCGCCTACCCAACCCGAGATCCCGTTTTCGCTGCCCGCCGGGCCAATCAGCACCAGGTGCTCAAACAAGAGCGGAGCCATCGTGAATGTCTCGCCTTGGCCGGCATCTGCCGCT
>Ga0335078_10003307_pt1 | contig 24030 bp, 17 predicted proteins | sample Lox_Sample_32_FD_206711 | JGI IMG/M metagenome (GOLD analysis project Ga0335078, IMG submission 206711) | Soil microbial communities from Loxahatchee National Wildlife Refuge, Florida, United States - Lox_Sample_3.2 | ecosystem: Environmental > Terrestrial > Soil > Wetlands | place: USA... | reverse complement strand
CCAAGGATTGGGAGCACATCCAGGAACTTCCTGAAGCAGCACGCTTGTGGCGAAGCAGGCGAGTGCCATGGCCGCGCAGCTCGCGACCGGCAGCGCATCCGAAAAACGACACCACGCGATGAGCATCTTTACGGTGTCATCGTCAGCTCCAACCCAACCCCGCCACATGGCGCGGCATCCTAACCCGAACGAAGTAGAAAGTCCGAGGTTCAGGAGCTTGGCTTATGTTCGATCGAGAAAAGTGGGGACGAACGTTCTTTGCGTGCATCTTCGCTTTGCTGTTCGCATTCCCGTCCAGTCTGATGGCCCAGGACCAGCATGTCGTGAGTCCCTCCGACCTGCAGGCCGCCACCGTCAACGCCACCCAAACGCGCCAGCGCAACATTCAGGAGGTGCAGCGATTTCTCTCGTCCGACATTGCCAAACAGCAGATCGAACGCGCACACCTGAATCCGGACAAAGTGAAGGCTGCCGTTGCCACCTTAAGCAATGAGGAGCTCGCCGATTTGGCAGCACGCACTCACAAAGCCGAAGTCCAATTGGCCGGCGGGTTGAGCTTTCTGGACAAGGTGCTGATTCTTGCCGCGGTCGTAGTTATCATTATCATCGTTGTAGTGAAGGCATAGACTGTTCGATGAGCATGCGTCTGGCGCCCGCTGCAGTTGTGTTCTGCTGCTGCGGGCTGTTCGCGTCCGCGCAGACTATGTGGCTGGATGTGCCGTTCGTCAGGCAAGAGAAGAATGGCTGCGGCGCTGCCAGTATTGCAATGGTGATGCAATATTGGGAGCGCCAGCAGGGCGAGCCGATCTCCAAAAGCGCCAATGCAGCGCACATCCAGAACCTGTTGTTCTCGAAGAAAACCCACGGGATTTACGCCTCCGACATGGATGGTTACTTCGAGCAGCATGGATTTCGCGCGTTCGCATTCGAGGGCAACTGGGACGAAGTGCAAAAGCACCTGAAAAGGGGGCGGCCGTTGATCGTGGCGCTGAAGATCGCGTCCGATCGTTATCCCATGCATTATGTGGTCATTGCCGGGCTCGGCAATGATGAGACAATCCTGGTGAACGACCCTGCGCAACGAAAGCTGCTCAAGGAAGATCGCTCAACTTTTGACCGCGAATGGAGCGCAGCCGGGAGATGGACCTTGCTGGCTGTTCCTCAAACCGGGCATTGATCCTGAATCCAGCACGGCGGCTTGCTGTTGTTATTTTTCTTTCTCTCGGAGTCGCAGCCCAGCAAAACTCCGACGCCCTCTCCGGAAAGGCGAAGGATTTAGCGGCGAGGCAGCATTGGCGAGAGATTGTCGGCCTTGTTGAGCCGGTTGCGAATCGTTCCGCGAACCTTGATTTCTATTATGCGGACGCCCTGGCACACCTCGGAAAATTACAAGAGGCGAAGCGGGTCTTCGAAGAAGGCCACCACCTTCAACCACACGACAGCCGTTTTCTGGTTGAACTCGCCGGCATTTCCTTTAAAGAAAAGAATTACTCCACAGCTGTAGTCGATCTTCGCAACGCACTCATCCTTTCGCCCAACGACCCCTACGCTCTGAACTTTCTCGGAACGCTTTACTTCCTGGAAGGGAATCTCGAAGCCGCGCTTAAATACTGGAATCGTATTCAGAAACCGATGCTCAGGGAAGTGAGCTCGGAGCCGACGCCGCAATTAGACCCAGGTTTCTTTGACCGCGCGTTCGCGTTTTCCCCCGCGAGTGTCTTGCGATTGCCTGACTTCCTTACCACAGAGGCGGAAATCGAGCAGCTCGACATCTTTCCCGCTTATGGTTTCGAGTTGCAGGCGCAACCGGATGGTCAGTTTGACGTGGTGTTTCACAACACAGAGCAGGATGGCTGCGGGTTCAGCAAGTGGGAGTGCCTGCTGCTTGCCTTTCAGGGCTTGCCGGAGCAGATGGTCAGTCCAAAGTACTTCAATTTTGGCCACAAAGATGTGAATGTGTCAGGGTTGTACAGATGGGACGCGCAAAAACGTCGCATTCATGGCGAAATATCGGGGCCGCTTGAAAATCAGCCGAAATGGCGTTACAGCCTCGAGGGTGATTATCGCGACGAAAACTGGGACATTCGCCACTCGTTCACCGGCGTTGCCCCGGTGCTGGCCAGTTTTAAGTTGCTGCGGGAGGGGGCGAGCGCCAATTTGCGCCGCATTGTCAATGGCCGCTTCAAATGGTACGCGGCTGCCGATTTTTCGCACCGAGATTTTCGCAATACTTTAGCGGGGCTGGTCCTCACGCCGAATTTGCTGGCCCAAGGGAGTGAGTTAAAGGAGCGTGCAGGAATTGATGCAGATTTGTGGCATGCGCCTGACAGGCGAATGGACCTGACTGCCGGCGGCGAAGAAGAAATGGGACGAGTGTGGAGTCAGCCAGCGGATTCGTTTACAAAGCTGCAGTCGTCTGCGAAGTTCCGCTGGTTTCCGCAGCAGGTCGGAGATGATTACGAAATCCGCGAGCAGGTGCACGCAGGCAAGAGTTTCGGTAATGTGCCTTTTGACGAGCTTTACGTGGCAGGAGTGCTCGGGAACGCTGACCTCCTGATGCGCGGCCACATCGCGACCCGTGACGGCAGAAACGGCAGCAGTCCGATCGGGAGCAACTATTTCGTTTCGAATTTCGACTTCGACAAGATGGCGTTTCAACGCGCCGGACTAAGGGCGAGAATAGGGCCCTTTCTCGATTCCGGCACCCTCAGCGGTCCGACCCCCGGCCTGGGTTCTCATGAATGGCTCTTCGATACGGGAGTACAGGCGGAGGCGAAATTTTTCGGTGTGGGGGTGGCGCTCTCGTACGGCAGGGACCTGCGCTCGGGTAACAACGGAGTTACTCTTCGCCTGCAATGAAATAGCTCACCTCCAGCAGCTTAGCTATAATTACTTGCGATGACCAACAACCGTCTTTTCTCTTCCGTAGCACCTCTAACTGTCATTCTCTACTGCCTTGCTGCGAGCGCCGCGAGCGCCCCGAAGTCGGCCACCGTATCCATGACGGATTCGCAAGGAAAAAAGGTGGGTTCGGTAACCATCCGGCCAGCCGGGACCGGGGTGGTGCTGGAATTGAACCTGAAGCACATGCCGCCGGGTGAGCATGCCATCCATTTTCATGAAGTGGCGAAATGCGACCCACCGGATTTCAAGTCCGCTGGTCCGCACTTCAATCCGGAGAAGAAGGAGCATGGACTGCAGAATCCGAAAGGCCACCATGCGGGAGATATGGAGAACTTCACGGTAACCGCCAAGGGAAACGCCACCCAAATTCACATTACCGACCGGGATGTCACGCTTGGCGGCGGCCCGAACTCGATCTTTGCCAATGGCGGAACTTCGATCGTGGTTCATGCGAAACCGGACGACATGCACACCGATCCGTCAGGTAACTCTGGCGACCGGATCGCCTGCGGCGTAGTCTCTCCGCACCATCATTGGTTCTGACATCGGCGAGGCACCGGCTGAATCGGGAGGATCGAGGAATTGGAACGCCGCAGGAGTCGAACGCGAGCGTGGAAGCGATCGGCGGCTTTTCCAATCCCGTCATTACTCGGACGTCAGTTGACTTGCCGCTTTTCTCCCACCTACCATGACCCGACGAGATGATTGGGCAGATTATTTCGCATTACCGGGTTATTGAGAAGCTCGGCGGCGGGGGAATGGGTGTCGTCTATAAGGCGGAAGACACCGACCTCGGCCGTTTTGTCGCGCTCAAGTTTCTGCCCGATGAACTGGCCTGCGATCCGCAGGCGCTCGAGCGCTTTCACCGCGAGGGCCGTGCAGCCTCAGCGCTGAATCACCCCAATATCTGTACCATCCATGAAATTGGCCGCCATGAAGGCCGCAGCTTCATTGTGATGGAGTTTCTTGAAGGCTGCACTCTGAAGCACTCCATCTCCGGGCGCCCGCTGGAGGCTGGCGAACTTCTGTCGCTGGCCATCGAAATCGCTGATGCGCTCGACGCTGCCCATGCTCAAGGCATCGTCCACCGCGATATCAAGCCGGCAAATATTTTTGTGACAAAGCGCGGGCACGCGAAAATCCTCGACTTTGGCCTGGCCAAAGTGTCCTCACATGCGGCAAAGGAAGCCACCCTCGCCACGGTGGATGAACAACACCTGACGAGCCCCGGAACGACGCTTGGCACCATTGCCTACATGTCGCCTGAGCAGGCCCGTGGAAAAGAACTGGACGCCCGAAGCGATTTGTTCTCATTCGGTGCGGTGCTTTATGAAATGTCAACCGGCGCGCTGCCCTTTCGCGGAGAAACCTCAGCCGTCGTTTTCAACGCGATTTTGGAGAAAGCCCCCGTCCCTCCCATCCGCCTGAACCCCGAGATTCCGGCAGAACTCGAACGCATTATCACGAAGGCCCTCGAAAAAGACCGCGACTTGCGCTATCAGGTTGCGTCTGAGATGCGCGCCGATCTGAAGCGGTTGAAGCGGGAGCATGACTCGGGGAAAAGCTCTGTGATCAGTTCGGCTGCGGCGATTGAGCCGCCATCCCATGCATCTGCCCCGCCGCCATCGTCTTCAGGCGTTCAGCCAGTTTCTGCGGCAACGGCCAACGCGCATGAGTCGGGAAAACCGGCAGCGATGCGCGTCACAGGAGCGAAATCCTGGTACGAAGCTATCGCTTTGGTGGCATTGCTGGTCGCTGCTCTCGCCGCCGGAATCTGGTTTTGGCATACGAAATCGAGCGGGCCACAAATCGAATCCATCGCCGTGATCCCTTTTTCCGGCACCGGAGGCAGCGCGAGCGATTTTCTCGATGATGGTTTGACGGAATCTCTCATGGCCAGCCTCGCCCACGTGCCGGGATTGAAAGTAAAGTCACGCAATTCTGTCTTTCGTTATAAGGGCAAAGACATTGACGTGGCGCAGGTGGGCAAAGATTTGACCGTGGATGCGCTGCTGACCGGCAGAATCGTGCAAAGCGGAGACCTGATCCGGGTAAGCGCCGAACTGACGAACGTCCACGACAACACTGAAATCTGGGGTTCGCAATACGAGGGCAAACCCTCCGAGATTCTCTCGCTCCAGCAGCAAATGGCCGGCGACATTGCGGGCAAGCTGCGCTCGAACCTCAGCGGAACAGAAAAGCAGCAAGTCTCGCGCCAGGGCACGCAGAATCCCGACGCCTATCAACTCTACGTCAAGGCCCGCTATTACTGGAACAAGCGCACTACCGCCGACCTGGAGACGGCGCTCTCTTACTTCAACCAGGCGATTGATAAAGATCCAAACTATGCGCTTGCCTACGCCGGCTTGTCCGACGTTTATACCGTACTTCCCGATTACAGCGGCATCAATCCACAAGATCCCATGACCCAAGCCAAAGCCGCGGCGCGAAAGGCCCTCGAACTCGATCCCACCCTCGCGCGTCCTCACGCCGACCTGGGTTCCATCGGGATGCAGTTCGACTGGGATTTTTCTGGCGGCGAGGCAGAACTTAGAAAGGCTTTCGCGCTGGACCCCAGCGATGCCACCGCTCATCAGTGGCTCTGCCAGGGGCTTTCCTATATTGGACGGCTGCAGGAGGCCATCGCCGAGTGCAACCGCGCCTACGAACTCGATCCGCTTTCTCCTATCATCTCGTATGCCCTGGCCGATGCCTACCGCATGAATCGTCAATTCGACAAGGCGATTGAAATCGACAGCAAGGCGAGCGCCGACAATCCCTCCTTTGCCGTGACCCATCAAGGCCTGGGTTACACCTATTGGGACGAACACAAGTACCCGGAGGCCATCCGCGAATTTCGCGCCTACGCCCAGCTTTTAGGAGACAAGATGGCGCTTGATTTCGCCGCCGCACTCGACTCCGGATTTCGATCCGGTGGATCGCAGGTGGCCTTACGCAAGGCCGCCGAAACCCTGGTAGCCCGCGAAAGGATCAAACCCGACTATCTTGCTTCCTACCTGATCGCCGAAACCTACGCTGATCTTGGAGAGAAAGACCGCGCGTTTGAGTGGCTCAATGTTGCCTACGAGGAACACAGCATGTATCTATGCCAGTTGCCTACGGACCAATTGTTCGATCCTCTCCACTCCGACCCGCGCTATGAGGCGTTTGTACGCAAAGTGGGCTTCCCGCAGTAGAGGTAGCGAGCAACAAGGATTCTGAGAGTGCGCTGGAGTTGGGGAACTGGCGTTTTCTTTAGGGTACATGGTGAGCGCGGCAGGATTCGAACCTGCGACCCATGCCTTAAAAGGGCATTGCTCTACCAACTGAGCTACGCGCCCCCAGTAAGGAATCTATCACAAGGATGAGCGCGTGTTCCGGGGCGCACTGATCAAGTGGCAGGCCAATATTGGGGTGGGAGATGGGAATCGAACCCACAACGTCCGGAGCCACAGTCCGGTGCTCTGCCAGTTGAGCTACTCCCACCGTTTCCGTTTTCGATTATAGCAACTTGTCCGCGAGCCGATTGAATGCAGCTAAGGAGAGAACGATCCGAAGAAGGCGTTCGTGGAATGCAGAATCGAACGAACCGGGAGGTTTATGCGCGGCCCATGCCGACGTATTCAAATCCCATGGCGCGCAGGCGGACAGCGTCGAGCAGGTTCTTGGTGTCAACGATGAGCGGGCGCTTCAGCAGTTGTTTGATTTTGCCAAAATCCAGGCCGCGAAACTCGGGCCATCCGGTGCCAACCACCAGGGCGTCGGCGCCTTCGGCAGCGGCGTAAGGGGTTTCGCAGTAAAAGACCGTGCCATCGAGCTGCATGCGGGCTTCGGGAATTGCGACCGGATCGTAAGCCCTTACGCGCGCACCTTGCGCGATCAGGCTCTGCGCCAGACGGACTGACGATGAGCCTGCGACAGAATTCGTGTTGGGTTTGAAGGCGAGCCCGAGAATTCCAACTTCCTTGTTTAAGACCGATTCCACGCAGCCCGAAATTTTCTGGACCAGGTTTTCAGCCAAGCCCAGGTTAACCTCGCGCGCCGCGCTGAGCACCTTGAGCGACACACCGTTGCGCTGGGCCAGTTCTGCGAGGGAGTCCATATCGAACTCGGCAAACATACCTCCCATTCCGGCGCCGGGCTGGAGGCATCGCGGCGCGATTTTCTTGTCGAGTCCCAATGCCAACGACAGGCTCAACGCGTCGGCGTTCACGCGCTCGCACAAGCTGGCAAGCTCGTTGATGAAAGAAATTTTTGTGGCGACAAAGGCAGTGGCCGATTCGCGCACCAGTTCGGCGGTTTCGTGATTAGTGACGATGACGGGCACGCCCCGCATCACCAAGGGATGAAATATCTGCTTGATCGCGAGCACCGCTTCGTTGGAGGAGGTGCCCAAAATAATGCGATCCGGCCAATTGAAGTCTTCCACTGCGCAGCCCGGAGTGAAGAACATGGGTTGCGAGACCATTGTCGCCTTGAGTCCCGCATCGGCCAGAGCGCGCTCGATCCCTGAAACGGTGCCGACTGGAACCGGCGTCACAACTGACAGAATGGGAGGCTTGGGAGTCGCGCCCGCGATGCGCATTGCGAGCGCAATAAGGTTTTGGGGCGTATCCTCAGCCAGAAAAATGACTTGTGCCTTGCGCGCGAATGATTCGATATCGGTTGAGTACGCCAGGCGGCCCGAGCGGACGTTGCGCCGGATGACCTCGTTCAGATTCTTTTCGAAAAAGGGAACGTTGCCCTGCGCCATCTCGACCATACGCGAGCTGTCTGGATGGCAACAAATAACCGGAGTTCCAAAATCGGCGAGGCACGCAGAGATCACCGTGCCCAAATAGCCAGCGCCGTACGCCCCGATTTGCATACCCCTCCCCAGATGACTTAGGCGGTAAAAGCCGCTTGCGATGCGGGTATCAGGATCGGCAAGCTACTTTCTTGTGTACGCTGCCCACCTGTCATTGGCAACGCACGACCGACATATGTACCGCCGGAAAAAGGAATAGTACCTTTGGCGGAATTGGGCGGCTGAAGCCTCATTCAGGGAATTGTCTAATCAGGGGCGGGGCCCTTTGGATTCGGCAGCGGACCCGGAATTCTCAGGCGAATCTCCGCTTTTCCCGGTCAAATTTACCGATGTCTCGATCCAGTCCAGAAACTCTTTGTTGCCCGCGTCGATTGGAAGGGCGATGCATTCGGGAACCTCGTAAGGATGCAATTCTTTCAGGGCCGCGCGCACCTGGTCGAACGCCTGTTCGGTGGTTTTGATCAGCAAAATCCACTCTTCATCTTCCTGGATGCGATCATCTTTCCAGCGAAAAATCGAGGTGACGCGGGGGATGATGTTCACGCAGGCTGCCAGTCTGCGCGCCAGCAAACCTTCGGCAATTCTTCGCGCCTGGTCCTGTGAACCCGCGGTGCTCAGCACAACTCTCTGGTTGGTCATGAAGTGAGATTACCCCAATTCACAGGTGCGCAGGTGGGTTGCAGAGCGAGTTCGTTCGGGCGAAGCTCGCAGGCTGTCGGCGAGTTGTTCTATTCTTAAACTCTCGTTTGGAGGCATGATCATGCGTCGTCTCGCCATCCTGCTGGTACTGCTCTCGATGCCCCAGGTTCTCTGTTCCGCCCAGCAGTTCGATTCGACTCTTTTGCAGGAGCTACATTGGCGGTTGATTGGCCCATTTCGGGCGGGCCGCACGGTTGCGATCAGCGGGATTCCGGACCAGCCCAATGTTTTTTATATGGCCGCAAACAACGGCGGCGTCTGGAAGACAAGCGATTCTGGCCAGACCTGGCGCCCAATTTTTGATGGCCAACCGAGCGGCTCGATTGGCGCATTGGCGATTGCGCCGTCAGACCCGAAGATCATCTACGTCGGAAGCGGAGAGGGATTGCGACGTCCGGATCTTTCTATCGGTGATGGAATCTATAAGTCCACAGACGCAGGCAACACCTGGCAGCATCTCGGATTGCGTGATGGGCAACAGATCGCATCGATTATTGTCGATCCGCAGGATGCCAATCGCGTATTCGTGGCGGTCCTTGGACATCCTTACGGGCCAAACGCGGAGCGCGGAGTTTTTCGCTCCCTGGATGGCGGCGCGAGCTGGCAGAAGGTTTTGTACAAAGACGAGAACACAGGCGCGATCGACCTCGCGTTCGATCCGCGGGATTCCCGGACCGTGTATGCCGTGATGTGGGCGTCTCGCCGTCCTCCGTGGACGATAGGCAGCACCTACAGCGGGCCGGGAAGTGGATTGTACAAATCAGCGGATGGAGGCTCAAACTGGCGTCAACTGACCAAAGGCTTGCCAGATTGGTCGCAACATCTTGGACGCATAGGCGTCGGTATTGCACCGAGCGATGGCAATCGAATTTACGCGCTGGTTGATTCGCCAAAGTTGGGCGGACTGTATATTTCGAACGATGCAGGAGAGAGTTGGCAGCGAATTAATCCTGACGACCGGCTCTGGGGACGCGGAGATGACTTCGCCTGCGTGCGCGTCGATCCCAAGAATGAGAATACGGTCTACATCGCGAATATTTCCACCTATCGCTCAACCGATGGAGGCAAAGAGTTCACCGCGATCAAAGGCGCTCCGGGAGGAGACGATTACCACACCATCTGGATTAACCCGAGGACTCCCGAAATCATAGCGCTCGCGGTCGACCAAGGCGCGACCATCAGCGTGAACGGAGGGAAAACGTGGAGCTCGTGGTATAACCAGCCGACCGCGCAGTTCTATCACGTGATCACTGATAACCAGTTTCCCTATTGGGTTTACGGCGGACAGCAGGAGAGCGGCAGTATTGGCATAGCGAGCCGCGGCGACTCAGGCGAGATCACCTTTCGCGACTGGTATCCGGTTGGAGTTGAGGAGTACGGGTATGTTGCACCTGACCCGCTTCATCCCGACCTGATCTATGGTGGAAAGGTCACGCGATTTAGCCGCGTAACCGGCCAGACGCAGGATGTGTCACCGGTCGTGCTCCGGACCGGGCAATATCGTTTCGACCGCACGGCACCTCTGATCTTCTCTCCAGTTGATCAGCACATTTTGTATCTCGGATCGAATGTTCTCTTCAAAACAACTGATGGCGGCGACAGCTGGCAGATCATCAGCCCCGACCTCACGCGAGAAGATCCCGGAGTTCCGCAGAATCTTGGCGTATTCGCCGAGTCTGATCCCGCGAAGGGCAAGCATCGCGGGGTGATCTATGCCATCGCACCGTCACCGAAAGACGTCAATATGATCTGGGCTGGGACCGACGATGGCCTGATTTGGGTAACTCGTGACGGCGGCAAGAACTGGCAGAACGTCACACCACCCGAGCTGACGCCGTGGAGCAAGCTGGCGCAGATGGACGCCTCTCATTTCGAGACCAACACGGCCTATGCCGCGGTTAACCGTTTCCGGCTTAACGATCTCCATCCCTATATCTATCGAACTCATGACGCCGGCAAAAGCTGGCAAGAAATTGTCACTGGGCTACCGGATGACGAGCCGGTCAACACGGTTCGTGAGGATCCTGAGCGCAAAGGCCTGCTCTTCGCGGGGACAGAGCGAAGCGTTTACGTTTCGTTCGATGACGGGAACCATTGGCAATCGCTGCAACAGAATTTGCCGGCGACTTCCATCCGCGACCTGGTCGTACATGGAGATGACCTGGTTGTCGGGACGCATGGGCGCTCGTTCTGGATTCTCGACGACATTACGCCACTTCGGGAGTTGAATGCAGATGTCGCCGGGGCGCGAGCTCATTTATTCAAGCCGCAGCTTACCTACCGGGTGCGCCGCGACAACAACACCGACACACCGCTCCCACCGGAAATTCCAGCCGGGCAGAATCCGCCGGACGGCGCGGTATTTGACTACTTTCTGAGATCCCCAGCAATCGGCCCGGTCACGCTGGAAGTTCTGGATGAGAGTGGACAACCGGTTCGCCGATACTCGAGTAATGACCATCCCGCCCCGGTCGATCCAGACGACTTGAATATTCCTACATATTGGATTCGACCGGCGCACGTTCTCTCATCCGAGGCCGGGCTGCACCGCTTTGTCTGGGACCTGCATTATCCTCCCCCTGATGCCCTCGAGCACGAATATCCGATCTCTGCAGTTTACCGGGATACGCCGCGGTATCCGCTTGGCCCGACAGCGTTGCCCGGAAATTACACGGTGAAGCTCACGGTCGATGGCGAGAGCTATAGCCAACCGCTCGCGATAAAAATGGACCCACGGGTGAAAACGCCCCTTGAAGGGCTGCGTCAAGAATTCGAGCTCGAATCGCAGGTCACGCAGGCGATGCACATTGACTATGAGGCGATCCAGCAGGTACTGGCTTTGATCGAGCAGTTGAAACGGATCAAAGCCGAGGGAACACTCGCGGAGAGTGTTTCTACGCTTGAAATGAAGGCAGCGGAGCTTGCGGGCAAGCCTGCCGGATATGGCACAAGGCTTCTGGCCACAACCGAAGGGCGAAGCCTCAACGCGCTCAACTCCGCCCTGAGCCAATTACTAGCCGTGGCTCAGAGCGCGGACGCCGCGCCGACCACGCAGACAATCGCGGTGTTCAAGGATGTGCAGAAGATACTCGATCGACAGCTAAGCACATGGAACGATGTGAGGAGCAAGGATGTGCCTGCGCTGAATGAGAAGCTGCGCCAGGCGAATCTCCCACTGCTCAATGCCGACGCCTTGATAAGCCCGGAAGAGCGCTGGCGCGAGGTCGAGAAGGCGGCGGGCGAGGAAGAGCCCTAAGCCTGCTGCCCCAGTACTCGGTGTCCTTGGGTCTTAAAGCGGCTATCGTTGCAGCACGCCGACGACAATCGCCGACGGTTGCGCTTGACTGTGATAGACACGCTCTGTGGCTTTCACAAAGTCCGACGGCTTCGCATTTGGGATATCCACGAACGTCTGCGGGTTGCGGTCGGTGAGAGGAAACCACGAACTCTGAATCTGAACCATGATCCGGTGTCCACGGCGGAAGGTGTGATTCACGTCTTGCATGGTGAAGTTCACCTCCTCAACCTTGCCCGGAGTGAAAGGCTGGGGCTTTTCGAAGCTGTGGCGGAACTTGCCGCGGAACGGCTCTCCGCGGACTAGCTGGTCATACCCCGCCATGGTGAACACCGGAGGTCCGACATCGGTACGAGGCTTGTCTTTGTCCTGGGGACTCGGCTGGTCGAATTTGCTGTCCGGATAATCGTTGGGATAAACGTCGATGAGCTTGACGTCGAAATCGGAATCCGTCCCCGTGGTCGAAACAAAAAGTTGGGGAGAAACCGGACCTGCGATGGTAACGTCTTCCTGCAGAACCGGCGTTTCATAGGTAAGTACGTCGGTGCGCGACGCTGCGAAGCGCTGGTCTGAAACCATATACTCCTGCGGAACATTGACCGACTGATAGGCGATGTATGGCACGGGCTTCGCCGGATCGCTTACGTACTCATCGAACTGCGACGATGCGGCCGCCGGCGGATCGAACGACAGTTCTCCACCTGCGTGAAGATAAAGTTTTCTCGGCTCAGCGGTTTTCGGCGGCCACTCCGAGTACTCTCTCCACGCGTTCGTACCGGTTTCGAAGACATATGCCTGGGGCAGCTTCGCATCGACGCTTCCCTTCAAATATTGCTCAAAAAAAGGAAACAGAATGTTCTTGCGATAGAAATCGCCTGTATTTGAGGCGAACTCGACGCGCCCGAGATGATTGCCTTGGTAGCGCGCCCATCCTCCATGTACCCACGGACCCATCACAAGTGCATTGAAAATCCCCGGGTTGTTTTTCTGAATTGCGTGATAGGTCGAGAAAGGCCCTTGCAGGTCCTCGGCATCAAACCATCCACCAACGGTCAAAACGGCGCAATGAATGTTCTTCATGTGCGGGGCCAGATCGCGCACCTTCCAGTATGCGTCGAATGTGTCGTGATACATCTGATCGTCCAGCCCGCTCTTGACATCGAGCAGTTTGCTCAAATTCGAAGTCGGCCCCGCCTTGAGATAGAACTGGTATCCGTCTTTGGTTCCAAAATCGTACGGAACGCGCGTAGCCGGCGGGAGCTGAGGATTGTTCTGCGGTTTGAAGAAGCTATAAAATCCAAAATTCGCGGCCAGCATGAATGCGCCGCCGTGATAAGCATCATCGCCCATGAACAAGTTCGTCATAGGCGCTTCGGGCGATGCGGCTTTCAAAGCCGGATGAGAATCAATCATGCTCGCCGAGGTGAAGAATCCCGGGTAAGAGATGCCCCAGATCCCGGCTTTCCCGTTATTATTGGGAATGTTTTTTAGCAGCCAGTCGATGGTGTCGTATAAATCACTGCTGTCATCTACGTCTTCATTGGATTTTTTATCGTCAATGTGCGGGCGCATCTCGACCCACGTACCCTCCGACATGTAGCGGCCGCGGACATCCTGCATGACGAAGATATAGCCGGCTTTATCGAACTCCGCCGACGGACCAAGCTGTTTGCGGTATTGATCTTCGCCATAAGGGGCGACGCTGTAGGGAGTTCGATTGATCAGAAATGGATAACTGTGTGAAGTATCTTTCGGAAGGTAAACGGCAGTAAACAAATGCACGCCATCGCGCATGGGAATACGGTACTCATACTTGGTGTAATGCGCTTTGAGGTCAAACGCCGGCTCGGAATCGTGCTCTTCCTGAGCAAAAACCGCGACCGCAACGATCACACCTATTAAGCAGATCAGACAACGTTTCATTCCTTGCTCCTCGACAGACAGAACCTTGGAAGCTATATCCTGAACGAGCAACGAGTCAAGCCTGCCCAACACGCTGCTGGGTTCGCGGAACTGCAACGCCTGTGGTAAAGTTCGGGCTGTTCGGAGCTGTACAGGGGGAAACTCATGCTCAGCGGATTCAAGCAATTTATCCTTCGCGGCAATGTGATTGATATGGCGGTCGGCGTAGTCATCGGCGCGGCATTTGCGACGGTAGTCTCAGCGTTCACCAAAGATTTGCTGACTCCGTTGATCGCGGCACTCGCAGGCAAACCTGACTTTTCGGCGATCAACTTCACGGTCAACGGCAGTATGTTCGCGGTGGGAGATTTCATCAATGCGGCCATTTCGTTTCTGCTCATTGCCGCTGCCGTCTATTTTTTCGTGGTGACCCCGGTAAATTTGCTGGTTGCAAGAATGCGTAAAGCACCTGCGCCGGCTGATCCCACCACGAAGAAGTGCCCGGAGTGCCTGAGCGAGATCCCGATTGATGCGCGGCGGTGCGCGCACTGTGCCCAGCCGGTCGCCTGTGGAATGGCGGCGTGAGGATTTTGCCGATCGCCAAACAACGACTGGCCTTTTCCGCGGTAGTGTTGCTGGCCATGGCCGCCTGGGGCCAGCAAAATCCGAAAACAACTCCGCCGCCGTCCGGTTCAATGGCGTCGGGATGGATCGAGAATGGGATGTATCGCAATTCTCTGTTCGGTTTCTCCTATAAGCTGCCGGTCAGCTGGGTTGACCGAACAGAGGAAATGCAGCAGGGCTTGACTGATTCCGGAAAATCACGAGTGCTGCTGGCGATCTTCGAACATCCTCCGGAGGTCACGGCAAAGGATGTCAATTCAGCCGTGGTCATTGCCGTGGAGAGCACTTCCTCCTATCCGGGATTGAAGGCGCCCGCACAGTATTTCGGGCCGATCACTGAGGTTGCCACGGAAAAGGGGTTCAAAGTTTTCAACCCGCCTTATGAATTTCCCGTGGACGCCAAGCCGATTGCCCGTGCGGACTATATCAAGCAGCTTCCGGCTGGAACCATGTACCAGAGTTCGCTGGTACTGCTCTCGAACGGCTATGCCGTATCATTCACCTTCGTCGGGAGCAGCGACGAAGAGGTGTATGGGCTCATCGACGGGCTGAGCTTTGGCAAGGTCAAAAAGCCGAAGGCCGCTCTGGCGCAATAAACCTTGCGAAAATGGTCGTTTTCGACGACCGACCGGATTGAAAAAGCTGCATTTATTACCCCGATTCTGCGGTCGAAAAACAGCCTCGAATATGGTAAAATCCAGAGTATCGAGCGATGCTGTAAGTCTTTGTAATTTCAGTAGCTTCTGCTGATTTTCCGCATCGCAGGTACGCCGGTTCCAGCCCAAGCCAACCGGCAATCCACGGAGCTGAATGGCCACAAAAGAGATCACCTCGCCGCCTGCGGTTGAGAGCAAAAATAAGAACGCGAAAGCTACCGCAGTGAACGGCAACGGAGACTACACTGCCGAGTCCATCAAGGTCCTTGGCGGCATGGAAGCGGTCCGCAAACGTCCTGCGATGTACATCGGTTCGACGGGCGAATTGGGTCTTCACCATCTGGTTTATGAAGTTGTAGATAACTCCGTCGACGAGGCGCTGGCCGGATTTGCCGACAAAATTGAAGTCACCATTCATATTGACAACTCGATCACCGTCATCGACAACGGCCGCGGCATTCCCGTTGATTCGATGGACATTGACGGGGAGAAGATTCCCGCCGCCCAGGTCGTGATGACCACGCTGCACGCCGGCGGAAAGTTCGATTCTTCGTCGTATAAGGTCTCGGGTGGGCTGCATGGAGTTGGTGTTTCCTGCGTCAACGCATTAAGCGAGGACCTGGAGCTTGAGATCTGGCGTGATGGCTTTACGTGGGAACAGACCTACTCGAAGGGCGAACCCACCAGCAAGCTGAAGAAAACCGGAGCGGTCAAGCAGAAAACCGGCACCAAGGTCCATTTTTTGCCGGACAAGACAATCTTCACCGTCACCGAATACAACTTCGACACGCTCGCCCAGCGTCTGCGCGAGCTGGCCTTCCTCAATAAAGGCCTGCTGATCACGCTCACCGACGAGCGGACTACTGATCCGAAGACCGGCGAGCCCAAGAGCGCGGAGTTTAAATACAACGGCGGCATCGCCGAATTCATCAAGCATCTCAACCGCGGCAAGCAGGTTCTGCACGATAAGCCGATCTATATGGAAGCCGACCGCGACGGCGTAGTCATGGAAATCGGCCTGCAATACAACGACGGCTACTCTGAAACGGTTTTCAGCTTCGCCAACAACATCAATACGGTTGACGGGGGCACGCACCTCTCTGGATTTCGTACTTCGCTGACGCGAACCATCAACTACGCCGGCCAGCAGATGGGGCTGTTCAAGGATGTAAAAGAGAACCTCACCGGCGATGACGTCCGCGAGGGGCTTGTGGCTGTAATCAGCGTCAAGCTGTCGCAACCGCAGTTCGAAGGGCAGACGAAAGGCAAGCTGAATTCAGATATCGCCGGAATTGTGCAGGCATTCGTGAATGAGCGCCTGGGTGCCTATCTGGAGCAGAACCCTGCTGTCTCCCGGAAAGTTATCAACAAAGCGATTGAAGCTGCCCGCGCCCGTGAAGCTGCTCGCAAAGCCCGCGATCTTACTCGCCGAAAAGGCGCGCTGGATGGCGGCGGCTTACCCGGCAAGCTGGCCGACTGCTCGGAGCGGCAACCGGACCGCTGCGAACTGTTCCTGGTTGAGGGAGAATCCGCAGGCGGAACTGCAAAACAAGGCCGTGACCGGCGTTTTCAGGCGATCCTGCCGCTGAAGGGAAAGATTCTCAACGTAGAAAAAGCGCGCTATGACAAGATGCTTGGCCACGAAGAAATCCGTGCCATGATTACGGCGCTCGGGACCGGCATTTCGAAAGAGGATTTCGACGCCTCCAAGATTCGCTACGGCAAAGTCATTCTAATGACTGACGCGGATGTGGATGGAAGCCACATCCGGACTCTGCTGTTGACGTTCTTCTTCCGCCACATGCAGGAGTTGATCAAGCGCAATCACGTGTACATTGCGCAGCCGCCGCTATACTCGATCAAGAAGGGCAAGTCGCAGCAATACATCAAAGACGACCGTGAGTTCGTGAAGGTGATGGTCAAGCGTGCTTCGGACGGTTTGACGGTGCGCTACGGTGAAGGTGCGGCCAAACTCGAAGGAGCGGCGCTGGCCAAGTTCATCACCGTATTGAACGAGTATCTCGGTTTCTTCGATAAAGTCGACAAGCGCGTTCGCGATGAGCGGGTTCTCGACCTTCTACCGAAGATCGATCTTTCCAAGCGCGCCGATTTTGAAGGCGACAAAAAAGACGCTCCAGGCAAAATCGCGAAGCTTGAAAAAGAGCTGAAGAAAATTCAAAAAGATCGCGGCTTCAAGGAAGTGCAGAGCCGCTTCGATGAAGAGCACAACCTTTGGGAAGTCAGTTACGTCAACTCCCAGGGTGCCGAGCACCTCATCAACTGGGAGTTGGCCTCGACGCCGGAGTATCGCCAGCTGCTTGCCAAGTTCAAGCAGATCGAACCCTATCTTGAGCCGCCGTTTGTGGTTGAGGAGGTTCCAAAAAGTGCCGTGAAGAACGGCGAGGCGAAAGAGGAAGAACTGAGCGACGCCGAGCGCACGGAACTTGAGAAAATTCAAAAGAAGACCAAGGAGACTCCGCCCAAGGCTGTAGCGAAGAAGAAAGAACCTGAATTGGTGGAAAAGACAAGCGCGCGTGACCTCTTCGACTACGTTCTGGCGGAAGGAAAGAAGGACTTCAGCGTGCAGCGCTACAAAGGCCTGGGCGAAATGACCTCGCAGCAGCTTTGGGAGACGACCATGGATCCCGAGCGCCGAACCCTGCTCTCGGTCAAGCTGGAAGACATTGCAGAATGCGAGACGATCTTCACCACTCTCATGGGCGAAGACGTTGAGGCGCGGCGCAAATTCATCGAAGAAAACGCGCTAGATGTAAAGAATTTGGATATTTAAGGCAAAGCAAATTGTGCGGACCGCCTCTATGAAGCTCAAGCTCCGCTCCGTCGGCACCTCCACCGGCATTCTCCTTCCGAAGGAAATGCTCTCGCGCATGAAAGTGAAAAAAGACGACACGCTGTTCGCCTGAGAAATCATCCGACAGGTCATCGCTTGGCAAGAGCCGTGAGCATGGAGTCTTTCACACCCTGTCACTCAGTACCGTGTGAAAACCCCAGCGTAAAGTAGAACGTCGCGCCCCGCTCCACTGCGCCTTCTGCCCAAATGTCGCCTCCGTGACGCTGAATGATGCGTCGTACCGTCGCGAGGCCGATGCCGCTGCCGGGGAACTGTTCGGAGCTGTGAAGGCGTTGGAAGGGCTGAAACAGGCGGTCCGCTGAGCGTTCATCAAAACCGCTTCCGTCATCCCGCACAAAGTATGCCATGCGGCCACGCTTCCTTTCCTGACCGAATTCGATCCGGGCGTGGGTATGCTTCGAGGTATATTTCCACGAGTTACGCAGCAGGTTCTCCAGGACAATGCGCAACAGATGGGCGTCGCCATACGCCTCCTGTTTTTCCGGAACAATGAACTCAACCTGCCTGTCAGGCTCCATGCGGCAAAGTTCTTCCATGACGGAGCGGGCCAGCGCGCTCAGGTCAACCTTTTCGGCGTGCAGAACGGTGGTGGTCACTCTTGAAAGATTCAGCAGATCGCCAATCAACCTCGTCATCCGCTTGCCGCTGGAGCGGATTTGCTCGACCAGTTCCTTCGCCTGATCGTCGAGTTTGGCCCCGTACTGCTTCAATAGCACATAAACGAAACCATTGAGCGAGTCGAGCGGCCCCCTCAGGTCGTGCGAAACCGAATACGAGAATGCCTCCAGTTCGCGGTTCGCTGACACCAGTTCGCGAGTGCGGTCCGAGACACGCTGCTCCAACTCGTCATGCGCCTGCCGGAGGGCGTTGTCCCGGCGCTGGATTTCCCGCAACATTTCGTTGAACGAATCAATGAGTACGGAGACTTCGTCGCGCTTTCCTGAGGGAGGCACACGGACCGAGTAGTCCCTTTTCCTGGAAACTTCGTTTGCTGTCTGAGCAAGCTGTACGATCGGCAAGGCGACAGACTTGCTGAAGCGGGTAGCAATCAGCGTCGCTATAAAGAGCGTGATTATCAGCACCGCGATGGCGATCAACGCGTACCGCTGCAAGCGCTCATCAATTTCATGGAGCTCCGCGCGAATATAAACATATCCGGCTGGTTTCCCCTGCGACATGATCTCGCGGACCAGAACGAGGTGCGAGCTTCTGAACCAATACGCTTCAACCCGGTTTGAAGGCAGCTGGGGAACGTTAAGAATGTCGTTGCCCGGCTCCTTTGAATACTGGGCAAACGGCTTGCGGTCGAGTGTAAAAATGCCTGCCGATGAGATGTTCTGCGAACTTTTCAATGCAGAAAGAGTCTGCGCGGCCGATTGGGGATCATTGAACAGAATGCTGGAAAGGCAGTTGGAGGCAATGATCTGCGCCTGCGCAGAAAGTGTGCGCACCAGCGACTGCCGGAAGGTGAGCTGATCATAGGCGAAGAAACTGGCACAGGCCAACAGCAACGCAATGGCTGTCACGAGCAGGTTCATTGCCGTGAGACGTTTTGCAATCGTGCCTGTGTGCCGTTCTGTCATGTTATTCGGCCGCTTTCGCACCAATGACTCGCGTCGCCACTTTCAGCAGCTCAGAACTGAGTTGCAGGTGCGCCTCGTCGGCTGCTTTGCGATTCACAACAAAGCGAATCCTGTCCCCTTGCGTGACCAGGCCGATCATGCCGCCGCGCTCCGCGAAGTCCTTAATGTCGCTGACCGTGAGAAGGTTCAAATGCTTCGCATCCGCCAAAACCGGCGCGAGACGGCGCTCCTCAGATTGGCTTATGAAAAGAACACTGCAGGGATCCACCTCCTGAACCTTCGCAATTCTTCGAACGATGATTCGCTTTCCGTCAATGCTGTCCCCGGCGACTGTGGCGTCGATCACAGGACCGAATGGATCCTTACCCAGAATGCAAATATCGAATGATTGAGTTTCTGGAGTCGCATTGCTCGGCCAGGTCACGAATTTTCCAAAGTTGTAAACGTAGGCAGCTTTGACCTGGTACTCGGTCGGTCGCACATCTTGACCGCGCAAAGGCACAGCAATAAAGGCGATGAATGCCAAGCCTGCACGCAACAGAAGTGCTGAGCTGGATTTCCTGAGTATCCCGCGGCGAATTGTAGAGAAGCGAAGCATCCTGAATTCGCCGTTACCGTTGCCAGGTAATCTCGCCATAGGCGCTTCGCTTGATCGCGACGTTCGGCCCGGGATCGCTGGGGTATTCGAAATGATATGGCTGAAGGAGATTTTGACCTACGACTGACAACTTAAGATACGGGCGCACGCTCCAGGCGAAACGGGCGTCTCCGGTGGAATACGAATTTATCTGAAATGCCGGCAATGCGCTGACGAAGCGATACGTGAGATCAAGGCTCAGGAGCTTTGTCAGATCAAAACCGGATTGGGCGGTTATTTCATGTCGCGGGCTTGCGCCTTCGATGTCCTGTGGAGGTTCTATGTCCGCTGAATTAACATGCTTTTCGATCTCCATCTGCAGGAACGAGTACGATGCCCGCAATCGCCAAAATTTCAGCGGCCGCCACTCGGGCGCAATCTCCACGCCCCGGGTTGTCCCAAACAGTGAATTGCCGAACCCTGCCGGCAACAGGATGTGCGGAGGGGGCGGGCTGAGTTCCAGGAATGGCAGCCCGGTTATCTCTTCGCTGAAGAGGTCGTTGTAATGGTTGTAGAACGCGGTGAAATCGAAGTAAAGGTTGTTTCCGACAAGATGCCGGTATCCGATCTCATAGCCGTTCATCTCCTCTGACCTGAAATTAGGGTTCGGATTAAAGCGGGCCAGAAACGGCAGCCCGCTGGGCAGGACTTCAACCAGCCCAACCAGATAAAAAGCGCGTTCTGCATCGGATGGAGTTCTTAGCGCGTGGCTGAATGCCACCCAAACACTTTGCTTCTTGTTCGGCGTCCAGAGCAGGCGCGCGCTCGGTTGCAACTGAACTCCGGTGTAGTTCGTCTTCAGAATCTTCGTGCCCAGGGTAAACGAGACGCGGTTTGGAAGCAGAGCGATTTCATCCTGAAATAGCCACGTATAGAGCTGATCGGTCCTTTTCTCCGGAAGAAAGTAAAGACCGGAGAAGATGGCTGGGTTTGCTCCTTCACTCCAGCGCGCCTCGGCCCCCAACGTAATCTGCTCGCGGGCCGGCAAGCGGAAGTGATAGAGAAAGTCCACGTCACCTGTATTGCGCAGGTCTTCGAAATTCGGCTCGCGCCGGTTGGTGCGATCGTAGTAAATCTGCAACGAGAAGTCTTTGTCCGGCCCCTCCGCCCGGTTCCAGCGGCCCAGAAGGTTGCCGCCGGAGAGCATTGCCGTCCCTTGCACGAGTTGCGAATAGGGAGGAGCATAGGTTGTTGCAGTGACCGTCTCTCCAGCGCCTTCATCGTAAATATCGCCCTGAAGAGTGAAGCTGTCGCGGTCGTTCTTAGCTAGATCCATGCGGAAGCCGCCTTGCGCTGCCCGCCAGCCGTCGTAGTTGTCGCGGTCGGTGTGGTATTCGGGCGCGCGATCAAATCCCAGCGCGTAAATCCGGTAATCGAGAGTACTGCCATTCCCGGCGCCATAACGCGCATTGAAGAAGCCCTGATCTTCGTTGCCGCCGCCGGCGTCAAGCAGTGTGCCGCGCGTGTCTTTTGTCTTTTTGGTAATGATGTTGATGACGCCGTTCAACGCATTCGGACCCCAGATGGTTGCACCCGGTCCCCGGATCACCTCAATGCGGTCCACGTCCTTGAGCATCACATTCTGCACTTCCCAGTAGGTGCCTGCCAAAAGCGTGTTATAGACGGTGCGACCGTCAATCAAGACGAGCACATCGCGCGAGAGGCGGCTGCCGAACCCGCGAATGCCGATCGACCATTTGTTGCTGTCAATGCGCGCTACCTCTACTCCGGGGACCAGGCGCAGTGCTTCAGGTACGCTGGTCGCGCCGGAGCGCTCGATATCCTCTTCAGTAATAACGTAGATCGCTGCCGGCGTTTTTCGTACTTTTTCAGGCTCACGGCTGGGAGTTGTAACCTCAACATTTCCCAACTGCTCGAGCGTAAGTTGTTTAACGGGATTGGTCTGCGGTTCGGCGGCCGTAATGTCGGCGTTGGCAGGCCCAATTGAACAGATCGTAATAGCCAGAAGAACGACGCCTAGCCGCGCCCGCAGGCCCAGTGCGGAGCCAGGCCCCCCGGCAAAGTACTGCTGTAAGTAACAACTGTCGGAGATAGCAATCTTCATGCGGGTTTAACAGACTGCTGCGTTCCGCTGCGAAGCTCAATTAACCTTTCCACTTCATTCAGCAGATCTTCCGGCTCGATCTCTGCCTTGCGCAGCCAGGAATCGACCACCGCGCTTTCTCCCGGCAGTGATGCATAACCGGAGAGCATAATGATCGGGGTCCTGGGTCGGATGCGCTTCATCTCGTCGGCGAGTTCAGTCCCTTTTTGTCCAGACATCCAGTAGTCCATCACGATGGCATCAATGTGCTGAGTGCGAAATGCTTCAAGGGCAGCCTCCGGCGAAGCCGCGGTAAGCACGACATATCCCGCCGATTCGAAAAGGGCTTTTCGCAACTTGAGCTGCAAAGGCTCGTCTTCGACACACAGAACAGTTTTGGTTGGAGCTGAGGGAAGAGATCCGGTTTGACAGTGGTCCCTGCCGCGGCGCCTGAGAACGGTTGCGATAGTTGAAAGCAGAATTTCCGGGTCCTGGCCCTTCTGGATGGTGGCATCTGCGCGGTTCGTGAGTGAGGCAGGCAGCTGCCCCACGGCGGAGATTGCAATTACCGGCAGCAAGGGAGAGGCATTGTGCAGTTTCTCAGCCACCACATCGCCGTTCATCCCCGGCATCAGGTAATCGAGTAGAACCAGGTCGATGCCGTCATTCTCCGCCGCTATTCGCAACCCGGCCTCGCCCGAAGTAGCGGTGATGACGGAGTAACCGCTGGCTTCAAGCAACAATTTACGGAGTTTCAGGATTTCAGGATCGTCGTCAATACAGAGCAGGCAAGGCACAGCCGCTTCGCCGGGGACTCCAGTGTTCATGCGCGACATGAATTCAGGAACGACAAAAGCACCCTATCATTCCACTTCGCGCCTTTGGACGGCTATACAGGTTAGACCTGATAACTGTTCAGTTAACAGGCGGGACGGTGGTCGAATGTGGGCAGTTCTCTGGATAATCAGGCCGCGCTGGGGACAAAGGCAGTGCCGCTGATTTCCCCTGGAGTCAGCTCGTCCACGTAGCACCACACCCATGCTTCTCCAGGTTCAACCGAACGCATCAGCGGGTGATGAGTCTCATGGAAGTGCCGGGTTGCATGCTTGTTCTTCGATGAATCGCAGCAGGCTACATGTCCGCATTCCAGGCACATGCGCAAGTGAACCCAGCGGTCGCCGGTTTTCACACAATCCTCACAGACATGTTTGTGAGTGGTGGTTACGCTGATCTGGTCAAGGTGCGTACAATGTTTCATCCCTGCATTCTACGCCCGGAATGAGCCAGGATCACTATTTGATCGGATTGTTGCCCATTCTTTTGGCAATTTCGGCGATGAGCTTGGGTTTGAGATCAGCGAGCACGCTGTCAACGATGCTGGCAATGGCGTCGGCCTGGCTGGCATTTGCGGCTGGATCGTCTCCCGGGTGCTGGGCCGCGGATTCTGTGTGGCTGAGCTCCTGGCTCTGAAGGGATGCGAGCTGTTCGCCAATGTTCTCACCCCGCAAAAGTGAGTCGCGAAGGTGTTCCCAATTGGAGTTGGCGGGTGCGTCGGCGGACACTTCGACCCGAGTTTCTCTTGCTATCGAAGCCTGTGGGGAAGTCTCGGAGCCCGCACCGGCAGCGGCCGCATAAGCTGCAACCGGCTCGGTGATTGGCTGCTCGACGGCCACGCCGGCTGAGGATACTGCGCTCGCCGATTCGGAATTTGCTTCCCCCTGCCCATCGCTGTTATCAGCCGCAGCGCCTTGGCAGGCGGCTTCCTGCGAATGCAGCTCGCACATGAGCGGGTCGGGTTCGAGTAAATGGGCTTCAGCTAGTGGCTTGCTGTCGGATTCTGCGATTGCAGCAGTTTGGGCTATGGCCTCCGGGTCACGAATCGCTGGCGATGCCTTATGAAAGTCCGCCATCTCCTGTTCGAGATTCGCCCTGGACTCCTCCTCGCCGAGCGCGACCTCTTCTGCAATCCAGCGAGGACCGGTCAGCCCCGACGGCAACAGATCGGCC
>Ga0335078_10003306_pt1 | contig 24034 bp, 15 predicted proteins | sample Lox_Sample_32_FD_206711 | JGI IMG/M metagenome (GOLD analysis project Ga0335078, IMG submission 206711) | Soil microbial communities from Loxahatchee National Wildlife Refuge, Florida, United States - Lox_Sample_3.2 | ecosystem: Environmental > Terrestrial > Soil > Wetlands | place: USA... | reverse complement strand
GGTCGTTGGTGCCGAAGGAGAAGAACTCGGCCGGCTGGGCGACCTGGCCGGCGGTCAGCGCCGCCCGCGGCACCTCGATCATCGTGCCGATCAGGGTGTGCACCTCGGTGCCGGTCTCCTCGGCGACCTGCCGGAGCACCCTGTCCGTGCGCTCCTTGGCGATCTCCAGCTCCTGCACCGCGCCGACCAGCGGGATCATGATCTCCGGGCGCGGGTTGCCGCCCGCGTCCTTGCGGTCCGCCGCGGCGTGCGCGATCGCCCGCACCTGCATGCCGAGCAGGCCCGGGATGACCAGGCTGAGCCGGACGCCGCGCAGGCCCAGCATGGGGTTCTGCTCGTGCAGCCTGCGGACCGCATCCAGCAGCTTCCTATCCTGGTCGGACGCGCTGTCACCGGCCAGGGCAAGCTTGACCGACAGGTCGGTGAGGTCGGGCAGGAACTCGTGCAGCGGCGGGTCGATCAGCCGGATCGTCACCGGCAGGCCGTCCATTGCCTCGAGGATCTCCACGAAGTCACCGCGCTGCAGCGGCTCCAGCGCGTCCAGCGCCGCCTGCTGCTCGGCCTCGCTGGTGGCCAGGATGAGCCGCTCGACGAGCTGGCGGCGGTCACCGAGGAACATGTGCTCGGTCCGTACCAGGCCGACGCCGCCGGCGCCGAACCGGCGGGCCCGCGCACAGTCCGGGCCATTGTCCGCGTTGGCCCACACGCCGAGCCGGCGCTTGGCGTCCGCGTGCGTCATCAGCGCGTGCACGGCCGCGACCAGCTCGTCGGACTCCGGTGCCAGGCCGCCTTCGAAGTACTCGACGACCGGCGACGGCATGACGGGCACCTCGCCGAGGTAGACCGCGCCGGACGTGCCGTCGATCGAGATCACGTCGCCTTCGGCCACCGTGGCACCGCCCGGGGCGGTGAAGCGGCCGGCGCTCGTGTCGACCTCCAGCTCGTCGGCGCCGCAGACGCAGGTCTTGCCCATGCCGCGGGCGACCACGGCCGCGTGGCTGGTCTTGCCGCCCCGGCTGGTCAGGATGCCGCGCGAGGCGATCATGCCGTGCAGGTCGTCCGGGTTGGTCTCGCGCCGGATCAGGATGACGTCCTCGCCCTGGCCGGCCAGCTCCACGGCGCGGCCCGAGTCGAAGACGGCCTTGCCGACCGCGGCGCCGGGTGAGGCGCTGATGCCCTGGGCGATCTTCTGCGCACCCGAGCCGGTGTCGAACCGCGGGAACATCAGCCGGGCGAGCTGCTCGCCGGTGACCCGGGTGAGCGCCTCGTCCATGTCGATGAGGCCCTGCTCCACGAGCTGGATCGCGATGCGGAACGCGGCCGCGGCGGTGCGCTTGCCGACGCGGGTCTGCAGCATCCACAGCTTGCCGCGCTCGATGGTGAACTCGATGTCACACAGGTCCTTGTAGTGGTTCTCCAGCGTCCGCATGATCTGCATGAGCTGGTCGTAGGAGGGCTTGTCGATCCGCTCCAGGTCCTGCAGCGGAACCGTGTTGCGGATGCCGGCCACGACGTCCTCGCCCTGGGCGTTCTGCAGGTAGTCCCCGTAGGTCCCCTGCTGGCCGGTGCCGGGGTCGCGGGTGAAGGCCACGCCCGTGCCGGAGTCGGCGCCGAGGTTGCCGAACACCATCGCCACCACGTTGACGGCCGTACCGAGGTCGGCCGGGATCCGCTCCTGGCGCCGGTAGAGGACGGCGCGGTCGGAGTTCCAGGAGTTGAACACCGCACTGATGGCCATGTCCATCTGCTCCCGCGGCTCCTGCGGGAAGTCGCGCCCGGTCTGCTGGCGCACGATCTCCTTGAACTGCCCGACCAGCTTCTGCAGGTCGCCAGCGTCCAGGTCCAGGTCGCTCTTGATGCCCTTGGCCTTCTTGGCGGCGTCGATGGCGTGCTCGAACGCCTCGCCGTCGATGGCCAGCACGGTCTTGCCGAACATCTGGATCAGCCGCCGGTAGGAGTCCCAGGCGAACCGCTCGTTGCCGGCCTGCTTGGCCAGGCCCTCCACCGACCGGTCCGACAGGCCGATGTTGAGGATCGTGTCCATCATGCCCGGCATGGAGAACTTCGCCCCGGACCGCACGCTGACCAGCAGCGGGTCGGCCGGGTCGCCGAGCTTGCGGGCCATCGCCGACTCAAGCTGCCGGAGGTGCTCGGTGACCTCGTCGTCCAGCCCGGCGGGCGTGGCCCCGTGCTGGAGGTATTCGCGGCAGGCTTCGGTGGAAATGATGAAGCCAGGCGGGACGGGGAGGCCGAGGTTCGTCATCTCGGCCAGGTTGGCGCCCTTGCCACCCAGCAGGTCCTTTTGGTCCTTGTTACCTTCGGTGAAGTCATAAACGAGCTTCGGCACTGAACGCTCCTCGTGCGGCGTGGCTGATGAGCACCCTTATTTTGGTTGGGACTCTACCGTTCCAGCGGCAGGCGCGACACCGGGCGAAGGTCCCCTCCCGGCCACTGGGGCACCCGATCGACGAAGGGCCGCGATGAGCCGCGACCTGTGGGGTGTCCCCGGCTGTACCTGTCCGGTGACCGGGCCGCCGAGGTCGCGGCGCTGTTCGCGGGCACCCGGTCCGCGCGCGGGTGTGCGCGGTCAGCAGAGCGGCAGCCGTTCCGCCAGGTAGGCCTCTAGCCGGTCGGCGCCGACCCGGTCCTGGCGCATCGAATCACGCTCCCGCACGGTGACCGCCTGGTCGGTGAGCGTGTCGAAGTCGACGGTGACGCAGTACGGCGTGCCGATCTCGTCCTGGCGGCGGTAGCGGCGGCCGATCGCGCTGGCGTCGTCGAAATCGGTGTTCCACCGCTTGCGCAGCGCGGCCGCCAGGTCGCGGGCCTTCGGCGACAGGTCGGCGTTTCGGGACAGCGGCAGCACCGCGACCTTGACCGGGGCAATCCGCGGGTCGAGCCGCAGCACGGTCCGCTTCTCCAGGTTGCCCTTGGCGTCGGGCGCCTCATCCTCGGTGTAGGCATCGAGCAGGAAGACCAGCGCCGTCCGGTCCACCCCGGCGGCCGGCTCGATCACGTACGGGACGAACCGCTCGCCGGACTCCTGGTCCAGGTAGGACATGTCCGCGCCGGACGCCTTGCCGTGCGTGGTCAGGTCGAAGTCGGTGCGGTTGGCGATGCCCTCCAGCTCACCCCACTCCGTGCCCTGGAAGCCGAACCGGTACTCGACGTCGACCGTGCGCTTGGAATAGTGCGCCAGGGTGTGCTTCGGGTGCTCGAACAGCCGGAGGTTCTCCGCGCGGATGCCGAGGTCGCCGTACCAGGCGAAGCGGGTGTCGATCCAGGTCTGGTGCCACTGCTCGTCGGTGCCCGGCCGGACGAAGAACTCCATCTCCATCTGCTCGAACTCCCGGGTACGGAAGATGAAGTTGCCGGGGGTGATCTCGTTGCGGAACGACTTGCCGATCTGGCCGATGCCGAACGGCAGCTTCTTGCGCGAGCTCTGCAGCACGTTCCTGTAGTTGATGAAGATGCCCTGCGCGGTTTCCGGCCGCAGGTAGGCCAGCCCGGATTCGTCCTCCACCGGGCCCAGGTAGGTGCGCAGCAGGCCGCTGAACATGCGCGGCTCGGTGAAAGTGCCCCTGTTGCCGCAGCTGGGGCAGGCCAGGCCGGCCAGGCCGGCCTCCGGCGGATGGCCGTGCCGGGCCTCGTATGCCTCGATCAGGTGGTCGGCGCGGAACCGCTTATGGCAGGACATGCACTCGGTCAGCGGGTCCACGAACTCGGTGACGTGGCCGCTGGCCTCCCACACCTCCCGGGCCAGGATGACGCTGGAGTCCAGGCCCACGATGTCGTCCCGCTCCATCACCATCGAGCGCCACCACAACCGCTTGATATTGTTCTTCAGCTCCGCCCCGAGGGGACCGTAATCCCATGACGCGCGCAGGCCGCCGTAGATCTCACTCGATGGGTAGACGAATCCTCGCCGCTTCGAAAGGCTGACGATCGCATCCATGCGGCCACTGCGTGCTGCCATCGAGGTCTCCATCCGGCTGGCGGTCGGCGTCGTTGCTGTGCCGCGCTCGATTCACGGCCCCGGCCTCCGCCTGGCTGTCCAGCCGGCTGCGACGCTGGCCCGTTCCCGCGGGCTTCCGGCGGGCCTGGCCCCGTGACGGGCCGTGACGCCACGCGGGCGTTTCCCCGCTGGCGCCTCCTTCGCACGGACAGTGCCCGTGCGAAGGAGGCGCGGTGTGCCAAGCCTAGTGCAGCTCCTCACTAGTTCCTTACTGGTTGCGCGGTTACGGTGGGTTGCGGTCATGCGGCCTGGGCGAGGTCTGCGTGCCGGGGGTGGCGTTCGAGGTACTCCCCGTCCGGCGGGACCGAGGTGGCGGCTGCGACGACCGCGAGCCGGGCGCTGGGCCCATGGGTCTCCGGCCGGCCGGAGCGGGGCTTGTCGAAGAACACCCGCACCCAGGCAGGACGGCGGATTTACGCCCGGCGTGCCGCTCGCGGCCCGCGGCAGGTAACACTGGAAGTGTGAGCGGCTGCACTAGGGCCACCGCGCCCTCCTGCGCGAATCGGGGGGAGGCACGATGCGGGGACGCCAGCGCGGCCGCCCGGTAAGGGCGCCGACACCGCGCCGTAGACCCGGTCGCAGTCGATGCCGAGGGTGTAGCCCCCGTTCCGCTGCCTCTGGTTGCCGGCGTACTGCTTGTCCCGGTCGTGGGCCCAGCGGCGGGCGGGCACGTAGGGCGCGCCGAGCAGGTTGTCGTGGCCGTCCCACAGCGCGAACCACACGGCGTCCGGCTCGGCGAACGGGTGGGCGTTGATGGCCGAGGTTCTGACCAGACCGGCGATGCCGGCTGAGGCACTGGAGTAAACGCCGGACACATACCCGTGGTCGTGCAGTTCCCGGGTCCAGGCGTCCAGGAAGGTAAGCACCGCATGACTGCATGCGGCATTGGAGGTGTTATACCCTTCCATGTCGAAATAGATCGGCGTGCCCCTCCGCATACCGAAATTGATCGCATCGTTAATCGCGGTGTCCGCGGCCCCGCGCGCCTGATGAGACGCGTAACGCGGGTCGATTTTGGCCGAGAAGGAATTGCACGGAGCCTGCAGTCCGACGTAGACGGGCAGCAGTGACCAGCCCATTGAATGGGCGGATCTGACCCAGGAGGCGGACAGGTTCCCGTAATCGCACGCCATATTCAGCCCGCCGATGTAGACGGCGGCCGCGGAATACCTGGCCCTCCACGCATGCATCGCGCCGAGCGACGGCGCGGTGCAGGTGTCGAAACCGTCCAGCGGCCTGGACGGGACCCTCGCCCGCGGCGACGGCGCCCGGGCGCTGGCCCGGGACCGCACGGCGCGCAGCAGGCGCGTCCGGGCGGGCCCGCCGGTGCCGGCCGCGGTGTCCCGGGCCGGGGCACCGCCAGCCGTGGCGGGCAGCTTCCTGATGCCCCGGATAATGCTCTCGACCTGGCTCGCGTCGCCGCCGTAGGTGCCGGTCACGGACAGGCTCGAGTGTGCCACCGCACCCTGGAACTCCTGCTCCTGGCTGTATTGATCCAGCCCGCTCAGGGCGGCGGGGACGGAGCCGGCACTGCTCCCGGCGCTGCCCGCCGGGACGCCCGTGCCGAGCCCGCCGCCTGCGGCTGGCCCATAGCCCGGCTGGGGCGCGGCCGGCCCACCGGTGTCGCTGATGGTGATCGTTTCGGCCCGCCCGACCAGGTGGGGCAAGCAGTTCTGGTCGGCGCCCGGGCTGCCGAGATACACCGCATTGATGTCGTAACGGACACACTGGGCCGGATCGGTGTCGAGGTCGAAAACCGGCCAGCTGGACGGCACAGCGATCGAATAGCCGTCGTACTGGACCGTCTTCAGCCGGCCGGCGGCGGCCACTGCGCCGGACGCGTTCGGCGAGGATCCGCTCCGGCCGGCCGTACCGGCGCTGGCCGGGCTCGTGCCCGCCAGAACCCCCACCGCGCACCCCATACCAATGACGGCCATTGCTGTGCGACGCATCAGCACCCCCCGGTGATGACTTGCCTGGCCGCAAGCGCCAAGCCGGACTATTCCGGCGCAGCCAGTACCCCCGTCATGTAATTGCCGGCGGCGCCCCATCATGTTGTGCCCGCGCCTTACCGGGCTATCCCTGCCCTTTTCCGCGCACGCTTAATTTGCGCCGGGGCATCTCGGGCATTGCCGCGCACCGGATGGCATCACGGGCGCCTGGCGGCATTCAGGGCAACCGCGAAATAATTCGGGGGGGAAAACTGGATAAAGAGTTACCTCTGCTGTCCGTTGTGCGGGCGCTCAGCAGGGTGAATAATTATCCGGCACATTTTGCGGAGCGGCCCGGCGGTACCGGGGCGAGAGCGGCCGGGCCGGGGCGATCCGTTAATCCCAAGTTACGTCCGCATGTCGCATGAAAAGGGGACCTGAGCTGCAGAAACGTTGGGTTTGGGCAGCGGAAATGTAGTCAGAAGAATCTGGCGATGCCCTCTGCGTGATACCAAGTTGATCATCAACGGACGGCCGGGTGCCGCGCCGGACACCGGCATGTAGTCAGAACGCCGACTGGCCTCGCACATCGTTTGGCCAGGTCACTGCCAGCATTCGCATCCGCTGAAGCACGTAACTTCGGGCTAACCGAGCCTGGCAGCGTCCTCCGTCGTATCGACTGAGAACGCTACCGGGCTCCGCCGCCCGCATCGAGGTCAGGGGTCCAGGCGGGGCACGAAGCCGATCCGGTCCCGGACCACGGTCATGGTCTCGCGCGCGGCGCGGCTGGCCCGGGCCGCGCCGTCGGCAAGGATCTTGTCCAGGGCCGCCTCGTCGGCGAGCACCTGCCCGGTCCGCTCGCGGATTGGCGCAAACGTCTCGGCCACGATCTCGGCCAGGTCCTTCTTGAACGTCCCGTACCCGGCGCTGCCGTAGGATTTCTCGATCGCGGCGATCGGCTCCCCGGTCAGCGCCGAGTAGATGCGCAGCAGGTTCGTGACGCCGGGCTTGTTCTCCACGTCGGCGCGCACCTCGCTGCCGGTGTCGGTGACGGCCCGGGCGACCTTCCGGCGGATCACGGCGGGATCGTCGAGCACGTCCACGATGCCCTGCGGGGCGGAGCCGGACTTGCTCATCTTGATCGCCGGATCCTGCAGGTCGGCGATCTTGGCCACGGCCGCGAGGATGTACGGATCGGGCAGCACGAACGCCGGGCCGAACCGGTGGTTGAAGCGCTGGGCCAGATCCCTGGTCAGCTCCAGATGCTGGCGCTGATCCTCGCCCACCGGCACCTGGTCGGCCTGGTACAGCAGGATGTCGGCGGCCTGCAGGATCGGGTAGGTGAACAGGCCGACCGACGCCTGCTCCGAGCCGCCCTTGGCCGACTTATCCTTGAACTGTGTCATCCGGCTGGCCTCACCGAACCCGGTGATGCAGCTGAGGATCCAGGTCAGCTCGGCGTGCTCCGGCACGTGGCTCTGCACGAACAGCGTGCAGCGCTCGGGGTTCAGGCCAGCCCCGATCATCTGCGCCGCGGCGATCCGGGTCCGGCGCCGCAGCAGGCCCGGGTCGTGCCCCATCGTGATCGCGTGCATGTCCACCACGCAGTAGTAGGCATCGTGGTCCTCCTGCAGTGCCACCCACTGCCGGACCGCGCCCAGGTAGTTGCCGAGGTGGAACGAGTCGGCGGTGGGCTGGATACCGGAAAGCACGCGTGGCCTGGTCATGCCCGAAATTCTACGAACCACGCGTTACCGAAGGCGACCGAATACCGTTCAGCGCACGCGCGGGATGGGACCGGTCGCGTTGACCGTGCCCATCGCGTTCTGCGGGCCGTGCGCATCCCGCGGGGCGCCGGGCGCCACCACGACCTCGACCCGCTGGAATTCCTTCAGGTCGGAGTAGCCGGCCGTGGCGATCGTCCGGCGCAGCGCACCCATCAGGTTCATCGAGCCGTCCGGGACCTCCGACGGCCCGTGCAGGATCTGCTCGATGGTCCCGGCGGTGCCCACGTTGACCCGTACACCGCGCGGTACCTCCGGGTGGCTCGCCTCGCTGCCCCAGTGATAGCCGCGGCCGGGGGCCTGCGCCGCGCGGGCCAGTGGTGAGCCGACCATCACCGCGTCCGCGCCGCAGGCCAGGGCCTTGGCCATATCGCCGCTGCGCGTCATGCTGCCGTCGGCGATCACGTGCACGTACCGGCCGCCCGATTCGTCCAGGTAGTCGCGGCGCGCCGCCGCGACGTCGGCGATCGCGGTCGCCATCGGCACCGCGACGCCGAGCACCGCCGCCGTCGTGTGACCCGAGCCGCCGCCGAAACCCACCAGCACGCCCGCGGCCCCGGTGCGCATGAGGTGCAGGGCGGCGGTGTAGGTGGCGCAGCCGCCGACGATCACGGGCACGTCCAGCTCGTAGATGAACTGCTTCAGGTTCAGCGGCTCGGCCCGGCCGGACACGTGCTCGGCGGACACCGTGGTGCCCCGGATCACGAAGATGTCGGCGCCCGCGTCGATGACCGCCTTGTAATACCGCGCGGTCCGCTGGGGGGAAAGCCGCGCCGCGGTCGTCACCCCGGCCCGGCGGATCTCCTCGATCCGCCGGCCGATCAGCTCCTCGCGGATCGGCGCCGCGTACATCTCCTGCAGCCGGCGGGTGGCGGCCTGCTCGTCCAGCTCGGTGACTTCGGCGATGAGCGGGCCGGGATCGGCGTACCGGGTCCAAAGGCCCTCGAGATCCAGCACGGCCAGGCCGCCGAGCCGGCCGATCCGGATCGCGGTCTCCGGCGAGACCACGCTGTCCATGGGGCAGGCGACCAGCGGCAGCTCGAACCGGTAGGCGTCGATCTGCCAGGCGATCGACACCTCCTCGGGGTCCCTGGTCCGGCGGGACGGGACGATACCGATCTCGTCGAGCGAATACGCGCGGCGGCCGCTCTTGCCGCGCCCGATTTCCACCTGGGTCACACTGCCTCGCTTATGGCCGGCGGCCGCTGTAGTTCGGCGCCTCGACCGTCATCTGGATGTCGTGCGGGTGGCTCTCCTTCAGGCCAGCCGCGGTGATCTGGACGAACCGGGCGTGCTGGAGATCGGCGATCGTCCGCGCCCCGCAGTATCCCATGGCGGCGCGCAGGCCGCCGACGAGCTGGGTGGCGACCGCCGCCAGCGGCCCGCGGTAGGGCACCTGGCCCTCCACGCCCTCCGGCACGAGCTTGTCCTCACGCAGGACGTCGTCCTGGAAATAGCGGTCCTTGGAGTAGGAGCGCCCGCGTTGCGGGTTGCGCATCGCGCCGAGGGAGCCCATGCCGCGGTACACCTTGTACTGCTTGCCGTTGATGAACACCATCTCGCCGGGGGTCTCCTCGCACCCGGCCAGCAGGCTGCCGAGCATGACCGTGTCGGCGCCGGCCGCGATCGCCTTGGCGATATCGCCGGAGTACTGCAGGCCGCCGTCGCCGATCAGCGGGACACCGGCCGGCCGCGCGGCCTGCGCGGCCTCGTAGATCGCGGTGACCTGGGGCACGCCCACGCCGGCCACCACCCGGGTCGTGCAGATCGAGCCGGGCCCCACGCCGACCTTCACCCCGTCCGCGCCCGCGTCCACGAGCGCCTGCGCGCCGGCCCGGGTGGCCACGTTGCCGCCGATCACCTCGACGCTGGTGTTCGCCGTGAGCTGGGCGACCATCTCCAGGACCAGCCGGGCGTGGCCATGCGCGGTGTCCACGATGAGGAAATCCGCCCCGGCATCGATCAGCGCCTGCGCCCGGCGCTTGGCGTCCTCGCCTACGCCGACCGCCGCGCCGACCACGAGCCTGCCCCCCGGATCCTTGGTAGCCAGCGGGTACTCCTCGCTTTTGGCGAAGTCCTTGACCGTGATCAGGCCACGCAGCGCGCCGGCGTCGTCGATGAGCGGCAGCTTCTCGACCTTGTGCCGGCGCAGCAGCCCCAGCGCCTCGCCAGGATCGACCCCGACACGCGCGGTGACCAGCGGCATCGGCGTCATCACCGCGGAGACCGGGCGGCCGGAGTCGGTTTCGAACCTGATGTCGCGGTTGGTCACGATGCCGAGCAGGACGCCGGCGGCGTCGGTAACGGGCAGCCCGGAGATCCGGTACCGGCCGCAGATCCGGTCGACATCGGCCACGGTGGCGTCCGGGGTGCAGGTCACCGGGTCGGTGATCATGCCCGCCTCGGACCGCTTGACCACATCGACCTGCTGAGCCTGGTCCTCGATGGGGAGGTTGCGGTGCAGCACGCCGACGCCGCCCTGGCGGGCCATGGCGACGGCCATCCGGGCCTCGGTCACGGTGTCCATGGCCGATGACACGAGCGGCATCCGCAGGCTGATCCGCCGGGTGATCCGGGTGCTGGTGTCCGCCTCCGCGGGCAGCACATCGGACGCGGCCGGGAGCAGCAGCACGTCGTCGAACGTCAGGCCGGGAGGAGCGAACTTGTCTGGCTCAGTCATGGCACCTTCAGCGACGCGGCGGCTCGGGCATCTCCCATCCTAATGAGCGCCCCGGACCCAGCGCCGCCAAGCGGCCATGACGGTCCGTTACGTGACACAAGGGGCGGTATGCGTACCGTAACCGCGAACGGCGGGCCAGCCCGGGTGGGGCCGGCCCGCCGCCGCGGGACTCGGCGTCGCTCAGTGCGCGTGGCCGTGGCTGTGGCCGTGCCCGGCTGCGGCGCTGTCCTCCTCCTCCGGCTTGTCCACCACGAGGACCTCGGTGGTGAGCAGCATGCCGGCGATGGAGGCCGCGTTCTGCACCGCCGAGCGCGTCACCTTGACCGGGTCGATCACGCCCTGCTTGATCAGGTCGCCGTACTCGCCGGTGGCCGCGTTGTAACCGTGGCCGGCCGGGAGCGAGGCCACCTTGGCGGCGACCACCGAACCCTCGGCGCCGGCGTTGATGGCGATCCACCGGCACGGCTCGGACAGCGAGCTACGGACGATGCGCACGCCGGTCGCCTCGTCACCGGTCCGGCCGAGGTCGTCCAGTTCGGTGGCGATCGCCACCAGGACGCTCCCGCCGCCGGCCACGATGCCTTCCTCGATCGCCGCCCGCGTCGCGGAGATGGCGTCCTCCAGCCGGTGCTTCTTCTCCTTGAGCTCGACCTCGGTGGCCGCGCCGGCGCGGAGCACGCACACCCCGCCGGACAGCTTGGCCAGCCGCTCCTGCAGCTTCTCCCGGTCCCAGTCGGAATCGGTGGCGTCGATCTCGGTGCGGATCTGGCGGATCCGGTCCTGGATCGCGGCCTGGTCACCGGCGCCGTCGATGATCGTCGTGTCGTCCTTGCTGACCACGATCCGGCGGGCCCGGCCGAGGTCGTCCAGGCCGATGTTGTCCAGGCGCAGGCCGAGCTCCTCGCTGATGAGCTGGCCGCCGGTCAGCGTGGCCATGTCGGCGAGCATGGCCTTGCGGCGGTCGCCGAAACCCGGCGCCTTGACCGCGACCACGTTGAGCAGGCCGCGGATCTTGTTCACCACCAGCGTCGACAGGGCCTCACCCTCGACGTCCTCGGCGACCACGAGCAGCGGCTTCTTGGACTCGGCGATCTTCTCCAGCAGCGGCAGGAACTCGCTCATCGAGGAGATCTTGCTCTGGTTGATGAGGACGTAGCCGTCCTCCAGGACAGCCTCAAGCCGGTCCTGGTCGGTGATGAAGTACGGCGAGATGTATCCCTTGTCGAACTGGAGGCCCTCGGTGAATTCCAGCTCGAGGCCCATGGTGGGGGCCTCCTCGACGGTGATGACGCCGTCCTTGCCGACCTTGCTGAACGCCTCGGCGATCAGCTCGCCGATCTTCTCGTCCTGCGCCGAGACCGTGGCAACGTGAGCGATCTCGTTCTGCTCCTCGACGTCGCGGGCCACGGCGAGCAGCCGCTTGGACACCTCTTCCGCGGCGGCGTCCATGCCGCGCTTCAGCTCGATGGGGTTCGCCCCGGCGGCCACCGAACGCAGGCCGTTGTGCACCATGGCCTGGGCGAGCACGGTCGCCGTGGTGGTGCCGTCACCGGCCACGTCGTTGGTCTTGGTGGCGACTTCCTTGGCGAGCTGGGCACCGAGGTTCTCATAGTGATCCTCGAGCTCCACCTCCCGTGCCACGGTGACGCCATCATTGGTGATCGTGGGCGCGCCCCACTTTTTGTCGATCACGACGTTGCGGCCCCGCGGGCCGAGCGTGACCTTGACGGCATCGGCCAGCCGGTCGACGCCGCGCTCCAGCGCGGTGCGCGCGTCCGCGCTGAACTCCAGGATCTTGGGCATTGATGTGCTACCTCACCCTACGAAATGTGATCAGAAGTCCGCGTCCGATGGAGGCACGGCCAGGGCGCCAGGCCGCCATGGCGGCCTGGCGCCCTCATCCGCGCATCCTCTGCGTTCTTACTTCTCGACGATGGCGAGCACGTCGCGGGCGGAGAGCACGAGGTACTCCTCGCCCGAGTACTTCACCTCGGTGCCGCCGTACTTGCTGTACAGCACGACATCCCCGACCTTGACGTCCAGCGGCACGCGCTTGGCGCCCGCGTCGTCGAAGCGGCCGGGGCCCACCGCCAGGACCTCGCCCTCCTGGGGCTTCTCCTTGGCGGTGTCCGGGATTACCAGGCCGGACGCTGTGGTCTGCTCCGCTTCGAGCGGACGGACCACGATCCGGTCCTCAAGCGGCTTGAGGACAACCTTGGTGGCGGTCGTCACGATCTGACCTCCCCCTCCGGGTGGCTAATTGTTCATTGCTTGAGAGGGCGAGCACGGCGGCCTGCCGTCGCGGGTGCCAGACCTGCCTCGTCGCATTAGCACTCTGCTTGGCCGAGTGCTAGTCCGACAGTATCCAGCGCGCGCCGGGTCGTCAACACGGACGCCGGTACTCTCGCGGCACGCGATTTATCTCACGTTACGTAGGCGATTTATCGCTACTGGTTACTACAGTGGGCGGTCCGCGGGAGGATTACCCGGCACCCGCCGGCTGGGTCCCACCCCTGGCCCAACCGGCGGGGCCCGCGAGCCCGCGAGGTCCGCGAAGTTCCCACCCCTGGCTAAGGAGCACCAATGGATCAGCCAGCCAACCACCCTGTGCCGGGCGGCAGCCGACCCGGCACCGCCGATGGCCCGCGCGGCGTGGCCGCCCGCGCGGCGCCCGATCCCCCGGGGCAGCGGCCGCGCGCCGATGCCCTGGAGGAGATCCGTACGCGCCTGGCGGGCCTGGCCGAGGCGGCCGCGAAGGTCGACGTGCTGGCCGCCGCCGTGGACCGGCGGCTCGGCGCGCTGGAGGCGAGGCTGGCCGGGACCGACGGGACGGTAGGGGCGCTCGTCAACCGCATCGACCGGCTGGATGACCGGATCGGCGACACCGACGACCAGGTCGGCCTCATCAACGGCCGGATCGGCCTGGTCAGCGAGCGGATGGCGTTGCTCAACGGCCGGATGGGCCCCGCGCACGCCGAGGCCGAGGAGGCCGTCGCGCAGGCCGTCGGCGCCGCCCAGGCGGAGCTGACGGCCCGGCTCAGCTCGCTTGAGGAGACCGTGCTCGCGATCGCCGAGGCGCTCCGCCCGGCCCGCTGGGTGCCGGGCCAGCGCCGCAGCCCCGACGGGCCCTGACCGCAGCGACGGCCCGGCGCGCTCGCCGGCCGGGCCGTCGCGACGGAGGGGCCGCTCCGCGCGAAGAACAGCCGCCATCCCCCGGGACGGCGTGCCCGCGTTCACGCGGGAGCGGCCCCCGGCGGGCCTACTCCCACTCGATGGTGCCGGGCGGCTTGCTCGTCACGTCCAGCACAACCCGGTTCACCTGCGGGACCTCATTGGTGACCCGGGTGGAGATGTGCGCGAGCACGTCGTCGGGCAGCCGGGCCCAGTCCGCGGTCATCGCGTCCTCGCTGGTGACGGGGCGGAGCACCACCGGGTGGCCGTAGGTGCGGCGGTCGCCCTGCACGCCCACGGACCGGACGTCGGCCAGCAGCACAACCGGGCACTGCCAGATGCGGCGGTCCAGGCCGGCCCGGGACAGTTCCTCCCGGACGATCGCGTCGGCCTCGCGAAGCACGGCCAGCCGGCCGGCGGTCACCTCGCCGATGATCCGGATGGCCAGCCCGGGGCCGGGAAACGGCTGCCGCCAGACGATGTCGTGCGGCAGCCCCAGTTCTTCGCCGACCCGCCGCACCTCGTCCTTGAACAGCGACCGGAGCGGCTCCACCAGCTGGAATCTCAGGTCGCTGGGCAGGCCGCCCACGTTGTGGTGCGACTTGATGTTGGCCGCGCCGGTGCCGCCGCCCGATTCGACCACGTCCGGGTACAGCGTGCCCTGGACCAGGAAGCGGGCCTCCTCACCGTGGCTGTGCGCGTCCGCGGAGATGTCCCGCGCGGTGCGCTCGAAGGCGCGGATGAACTCCCGGCCGATGATCTTCCGTTTCTGCTCCGGGTCGGCCACCCCGGCCAGGGCGCCGAGAAACTGCCCCGCCGCGTCGACTACCGTCAGCCGGACCCCGGTCGCGGCGACGAAGTCGCTGCCGACCTGCTCGGCTTCGCCCTTGCGGAGCAGGCCGTGGTCCACGAACACGCAGGACAGCCGGCTGCCGATGGCCCGCTGGACGAGCGCGGCGGCGACGGCCGAGTCCACGCCGCCGGACAGCCCGCAGATCGCGACGCCCCCGCCGACCTGCTCCCGGATCCGCTCGACCTGCTCGCCGATGATGCCACGGGTGGTCCAGCCCGGCTGGCAGCCGGCCGCGTCGAGGAAGCGCTGCAGCACGGCGGTGCCGTGGTCGGTGTGTATCACCTCGGGATGGAACTGCACACCGTAGAGCTTGTGCTGGGGGTTCTCCACGGCCGCGACGGGCGTGACCGCGGTCCGCGCCGTAACAGCGAATCCGGCCGGTGCCGCGACGCAGGTGTCCCCGTGCGACATCCACACCCGCTGGCGCGCGGGCAGCCCGGCCAGCAGGCCCGCGTCCGCGCCGAGGGCCTCCAGCGTGGTCGCGCCGTACTCGGCCGCGCCGGTGCGGCGAACGGTGCCGCCGAGGCCCTGGACCATGAGCTGGAAGCCATAGCAGATGCCGAGCACCGGGACGCCCGCGGTGAACAGGCCGGGCGGGGCGGGCGGGGCAGCGTCGGCGTACACCGACGCGGGGCCGCCGGAGAGGATGATCGCCTTCGGCTTGCGGGCCAGCATCTCGGTGACGGGCATCGTATGCGGGACGATCTCCGAGTACACCTGGCACTCACGGACCCGGCGCGCGATGAGCTGCGCGTACTGGGCACCGAAGTCCACGACCAGGACAGTGTCGAAGCTGCCGGACGAACTCACCTGCCGAGTTTAGGGCATCTCCCCCGGCTTCCCGGCCCTCGCGGCTGAGCTGCGGATCTCCCCCGTCCGCCGCGCTGCGCCCTGCCCGTTCGGCGGGGCGAGCGCCGGCCCCGCGGGGTGCGCCGGCCGCGGAGCCGCGGGCGGGCCCGCGGCCTGCCCGGGCGGTGCGGAAGACGGCCCGGGCCCGGGCGGCTGTGCGGGCGGCGCGGGGGGTGGCGCGGGCGCGGGGGTCGGCGCGGGCGCCGAGTGCGGCGCGGGCGCGGGCGCGTGCGCCGGCGCGGGCGCCGAGTGCGGCGCGGGCGCGGGCGCGTGCGCCGGGAGCGCCCCGTCCGGATGCTCGGGACCGCCGCCCGCCGGGGCGATCCGCAGCCGGGCGATACGCCGCCCGTCCATCTCGGTGACGGTGATCCGGTGCTCCGCGACCTCCACCGACTGGCCCACCCGGGGCACCTCGCCGAGCCCGGCGAGCACGAATCCGGCCGCCGTCTCGTACGGGCCCTCGGGCAGGTCGATCCCGGTCTGCTCGGCGAACTCGTGCAGGTTGAGCAGGCCGTCCACCTCGACCTCACCGCCGCGCAGCCGGCGCGGCTCGCCGCCGGCCAGGTCGTACTCGTCGCGGATGTCGCCGATGAGCTCCTCGACCAGGTCCTCAAGGGTGACGATGCCGGCCGTGCCGCCGTACTCGTCGACCACGATCGCCAGGTGCACCTGCTCCCGGCGCATCTCCGACAGCGCGGTGAGCACGGTCTTGCTGATCGGCAGGAACTTGACGTGCCGTGAGACCTGGCCGACGGTCAGCGGGCTGTCCGCCCGGGCCGGGTCGAGCAGGTCGCGAATATGAACAAAACCGATCACATTGTCGTAAGAGTCCCGGTACACCGGCAGCCGCGAGTAGGGCACGCTCACCGCGAGCCGGGCGGCCTCACTCAGCGGTATGTCGGCGGAGACGAACTCCACCTCGGTCCGGGGCAGCAGCACCTCCCGCAGCTGCCGTTTGCCCGCGTCGAAGACATCCGCCACGATCTCCCGCTCGTCCTGGCTGAGCGCCTGGTTGCTGGCGACCAGGTCGCGCAGCTCCTCCTCCGTCATCACCGCGCGGTTGGCGCGCGGGTTCCCGCCGAGGATGCTGACCACGAAGTTGGTCGACCTCGACAGCAGCCAGACCAGCGGCCGGGCCAGGATGGCGATGCGGTCCAGGATCGGCGCGGAAAAAAGCGCCACGCGCTCCACCCGCTGCAGCGCTATCCGCTTGGGCGCCAGCTCACCCAGGACCAGGGTGACGTAGGTGATTCCGACCGTGACCAGCGCGAACGCCAGCGGGGAGGCCAGTTCCCTGGACAGGTGCGCGCGGACCAGCGCCGACGTCAGCATGCTGGCCAGGGTGGCGGCCCCATACGCACCCGTGACCAGGGTCGCGAGGGTCACCCCGATCTGCACCGCGGACAGGAACCGGTTCGGGTCCTGGGCCAGCTTCGCGGCCCGCTGGCCGCGCTTCCCGCGCTCGGCCAGCTTGCGCACCTGGCCCTCGCGCAGCGCGACCAGGGACATCTCGGCGCCCGCGAAGAAGCCGCCGATGAGCACGATGACGAGGATGATCACGATATCCCCGATGAGCTTGCTCACGACGATCCCCGGATTCCCCGAGTGCGCAGCCGGCCGGATGGCCGCCATTGGACGCTGTGTCCGGCCAGTTTAAGTGCACGTCTGTCCGCGCGACGTCGCCGTCCGGGCGGCGCGGTGACCTGCTGCCCGGCGTGCCCCGGGCCGCCCCGGGCCACCGCCCGGCGGCGCGTTCCGCGGGCCCGGCCGGACCCTGTGTGCAATTCAGAGCGGTTATGTGATATTATCGCACGGCCCTGTACGTTCCAGGTGATTCCCGGTGAAAAGAAAATCACCGGAACCCGGTAGCGTATGGAGGCTGTGGGTACTGAATCGATGCAGGCAGGCGGCGGCCCGCCGGTGCCCGCCGCCGGCGGGCCGCTGGTGTGGGAGAAGAGCGCCCGGCTGGCGGACGGGCGCGAGATCCTATATTTCGATGAGCAGCCCGCGCTGAACCGCGTGCTGGCCCGCGATCTGCGCGATGGCCTGGCCCAGGCGCCCGCGCCGGGCAGCTGGAGCCCCGGGCAGGCGGTGCGCTGGGACCCGCGGCTCGGCGAGTGGGTGATCATCGCGGCCCAGCGCCAGGATCGCACCTTCCTGCCACCTCCCGATCAGTGCCCGCTCGACCCGTCCGCCCCCGGACGGCGCACCGAGGTGCCGGCCGACGGCTACGATGTTGTCGTCTTTGAGAACCGGTTCCCCTCTTTGCGCGGCGCAAGCGTGGCCGCAGGCCCCGGCCCGGACGGCCCGGTCCTGGAGGACGGCGTACCGCCGCAGCGCGCCGGGTACGGCCGATGCGAGGTGGCCTGCTTCATCTCCGGCCACAACGCGTCGTTCGCGAGCCTGACCCCGCGGCGGGCCCGGACCGTGATGGAGGCGTGGGCCGACCGCACCGCCGCGCTCAGCGCCATGCCCGGCGTCGAGCAGCTCCACTGCTTCGGGAACCGCGGCGAGGAGATCCGCGTCACCCTGCGTCATCCGAGCTCAAGTACCTCGCCGGGACCGAATCGGGCATGGCGGTCTGGATTAACGACATCGTGCCGGAAGCCGCGGCGCGCAGACTACGGGAGGCATGATGCGGCTGCTCGTCACCGGGGGCGCCGGATACATCGGCAGTGTGGTCGCCTCGTCGCTGATTGAGGCGGGCCATGACGTGACCGTACTGGACGACCTGTCCACCGGGTACGCGGACGCCGTGCCGCCCAGCGCGTCATTCGTCCGCGGCACGCTGCGCGACGACGCGGCGCGTGTGCTGTCGGAAGGCACCGACGCGGTGCTGCACTTCGCGGCGAAGTCGCTGGTGGGCGAGTCGGTGGCCTACCCCGGCCGGTACTGGTCGCACAACCTGGGCGGCAGCCTGGCGCTGCTGGAGGCGATGCGGGAGACGGGCGCCCGCCGGATCGTGTTCTCCTCCACGGCGGGGGTCTACGGGGAACCGGAGCGCACCCCGATCGAGGAGACCGACCCGACCAGGCCGACCAGCCCGTACGGCGCCTCCAAGCTCGCCGTGGACACCATTCTCACCGAGTTCGCCCGGCTGTACGGCTTCGGCGCGGTGAGCCTGCGCTATTTCAACGTGGCGGGCGCGCACGAGGACTCGGCCGGCACGTGGTACGGGGAGCGGCACTCACCCGAGACGCACCTGATCCCGAATGTGCTGAGGATGGCGCAGCCGGGCGCGGGTGCCGGGCCGGCGGCCGGCACGGTCAAGATCTTCGGGGACGACTACCCCACACCGGACGGGACCTGCGTACGCGACTACATCCACGTCGCCGACCTCGCCGGCGCCCACCTGCTGGCGCTCGGCGCGTGCGTGCCGGGCGAGCACCGCGTCTACAACCTCGGCAACGGGTCGGGCTTCTCCGTCCGTGAGGTCATCGAGGTGTGCCGCGAGGTGACCGGCCAGGACATCCCGGCCGAGGTGGCCGCGCGCCGGGGCGGCGACCCGGCGGTGCTCGTCGCCTCATCGGCGCGGATCAGCTCGGGCCTGGGCTGGCGCGCCTCACGCGACCTGCGGACGATGGTGGCCGACGCGTGGACCTTCGCGCAGGCGGTGGCGGCCCGGGAAGCTGCGGGCGCGCGATGACGCGCGGCCCGGCGGCCGCGGTGGCGGCGGACCGGCGCTACGTCGCCGACCAGGGCGCGGAGTGGTTCCGCGCGTGTTACGGGCGTGCCCCGCAGGGCGTCTGGCTCGCTCCGGGACGGGTCAACCTGGTCGGCGAGCACACCGATTACAACGACGGCTTCGTGCTGCCGTTCGCGCTCGGCCAGGGCGTGGCGGCCGCCGCGGCCCGCCGTGAGGACGACCTGCTCGCGCTGCGCACCCGGCGGGATCCGTCCGCCACGGTCGACATCCCGCTGCAGCGGCTGCGGGCGGGCGGGGTGAGCGCACGGGACGGTATCCCCGGCTGGGCCAGGTACCCGGCCGGTGTCGCCTGGGCCCTGCTCGCCTCGGGTCATCCGGTGCACGGCGTCAGCCTCGCCATCGACTCGTGCCTGGCGGAGGGAGCGGGTCTGTCGTCGTCGGCCGCGCTGGAATGCTCGGTGGCCCTGACGATGACCGAGCTGGCCGGCCCGCCGGTATCCCGGCGCGAGCTGGCGGCCATCGCCCGGCGGGCCGAGAACGACTTCGCCGGGGTCCCGTCCGGGATCATGGACCAGGCCGCCGTACTGCTGTGCGAGGCGGGCCACGCGCTGCTCCTGGACTGCCAGTCGCTGGAGGCCAGCCAGGTGCCGTTCGACCCGGCCGTCGCCGGGCTGCGGGTGCTGGTGATCGGCACCCGGGCCAAGCACGACCTGGCGGACGGCGAATACGGCAGCAGGCAGGCCGAATGCGAGGAGGCCGCCCGGCGGCTCGGGGTGCCGTCGCTGCGCGCGGTCACCGGCGTGCGCGAGCTGGCCGCGCTGGACGACCCGGTGCTGCGGCGCAGGGCGCGCCACGTGGTCACCGACAACGAGCGGGTGCTCCGGGTGGCCACGCTGCTGCGCTCGTCCGCTGGCGGCGATGCGTTCGGTGAGGTGGGCGAGCTGCTCACCCGGTCGCACGTCTCGCTGCGCGACGACTTCGAGGTGTCCTGGCCGGAAGCCGACGTCGCCGTGGATGTGGCCGTGGCGGCGGGCGCGCTGGGGGCCCGGATGACCGGCGGGGGTTTCGGCGGCTCCGCGATCGCCCTGGTCCCGGATTCCGGCGCCGCCCGGGTCGAGGGGCAGATCCGCGCCGCGTACGCCGGCCGGGGGTGGGCCGAGCCGGAGTTCATGACCGCGGTCCCCTCCGGCGCCGCCGAGCGCATGCTCTGACCGCCCCGGCGCGGAGCCGGGTACAGTCCCAGGGAGGGAACGCCGATGGCGCTACGTGAGGACGCCGCCGCAATCGCCGGCCAGCTCGCCGAGCTGCGGCACGCCATCCACCGGGAGCCCGAGATCGGGCTGGACCTGCCGCTGACGCAGGAAAAGGTGCTGTCCGCGCTGGAGGGCCTGCCGCTGGAGGTGACCACCGGCCGCAAGCTCAGCTCGGTGACGGCGGTGCTGCGCGGCACGGCCGCCGACGGTGACGCCGGCGGCGACACGGCGCCGGGCGCCGGCCGGCCCGCCGTCCTGCTGCGCGGGGACATGGACGCGCTCCCGGTCACCGAGGCGACCGGGCTGCCCTACGCGTCACGGTTCGACGGGGTCATGCACGCATGCGGCCACGACCTGCACACCGCGATGCTGGCCGGGGCGGCCCGGCTGCTCACAGGCCGGCGGCCCGAGCTGCGCGGGGACGTCATCTTCATGTTCCAGCCCGGCGAGGAAGGATACGCCGGCGCGGACAAAATGATCGGCGAAGGCGTGCTGGATGCCACCGGCGAACAGTGGCCGGCCGCCGCGTACGCGCTGCACGTCTCGTCGACACAGCTTCCGTGCGGGGTCTTCACCACCAGGCCGGGGCCGATGCTGGCCGCCGCCGACATCATCCGGGTGACCGTGCTGGGCCGCGGCGGCCACGCGTCGCAGCCGCATCTGGCCGCCGATCCGGTCACCGCGGCGTGCGAGATGGTGACCGCGCTGCAGACCATGGTGACGCGGCGGTTCGACGTGTTCGATCCCGTCGTCATCACGGTGGCCAGCTTCCACGCCGGGACGACCGACAACGTGATCCCGGACGAGGCGCGGTTCCTGGGCACCGCGCGGTCCTACAGCGCGGCCGCGCGGGCGAGGCTGCGGGAGGCGGTACCCCGGCTCTGCCGGGACATCGCCGGGGCGTACGGCCTGACCGTGCAGGCCGAATACATCGAGGAATACCCGGTCACGGTGAACGATGAGGCCGAGGCCGCGTTCGCGCGCGCCGTCGCGGCGGAGGCGTTCGGCGAGCTGCGCTCGGTGCCGAGACAGCACCCGATGACCGGAGCCGAGGACTTCTCCTACATCCTGCAGCACGTGCCGGGGGCCTTCATCTCGGTCGGCGCCTGCCCGGTGGACCGGGATCCGGAGACGGCGCCGTCCAACCACTCGGCCGAGGCGGTGTTCGACGACGCCGTGCTCGCCGACGGTGCCGCGCTGTACGCCGAACTGGCCATGCGGCGTCTCGGGGTGGCCTGAGCAGACCTCCCGGGACGGCTGTCACGCGTCAGAGGCTGGCGACGTCGGCCTGCTTGGCCCGCACGGCGTCCGCGGCCGCGCGCAGCCCGGCCAGCTCCGAGCCGGTCAGGTCGCGCTCCACCACACGGGTGACGCCGCCCGCGCCGATCTCCGCCTCGACCCCCAGGTAGACGCCGGAGATCCCGTACTGCCCGTCCACCCACGCGCAGACCGGCATGACGCTGCCCGCGTCCTCGGCTACCGCGCGGGCCATCCGCGCCGCCGCGGCGGACGGCGCGTAGTACGCCGACCCGGTCTTCAGCAGGGCCACCACCTCCGCCCCGCCGTTGCGGGTGCGGGTGACCAGTTCCTCGATGTCGCCCGCGGCCATCAGGTCGCTGAGCGGCTTGCCGTCCACCGTGCACGCGGACGGGACCGGCACCATGGTGTCGCCGTGCGAGCCGAGGGTCAGCGTGCGCACCGAGCCGACCGGCACGCCGAGCTTCTCGGCCACGAAGTTGGTGAACCGGGCCGTGTCGAGCATGCCGGCCTGGCCCATCACCCGCTCGGCGGGGAACCCGGACACCTTGGCCGCCAGGGCGGTCATCTCGTCCAGCGGGTTCGACACGACGATCAGCACGGCCTCGGGCGCGTGCTTGACCACGTTCTCGGTGACGTTCCGGACGATCTTCGCGTTGGTCTCGATCAGGTCCATCCGGCTCATGCCGGGCTTGCGCGGCAGCCCGGCCGTGATGACCACGATGTCCGACCCGCCGATCGCCTCGTAGCCTTCGCCGGCGGTCCCCGTTGTCTGCCCGGTGACCCTGGTCTCGAAGCCCTCGATCGGCCGTGACTGGTTCATGTCCAGCGCGAGGCCTTCCGGCTTGCCCTCCACGATGTCGGTCAGCACGACCTCGTCGAAGACGCCGTACTCGGCGAGCCGCTGCGCGGTGGTCGACCCGTAAAAGCCGGCCCCGATGACGGTCACCTTCCCCTTGCGTGCCATATCCGGAGATCTCCCTTGTTCTCGGTGTTTCGGAAGGCGCAGGCGATCAGACGGCCAGTTCCTTGCGGAGGTTCTCACCCACGGCCGTCAGAAACTCCTCCGTGGACAGGTAAGGCGTTTCCGGGCCAACAAGCAAGGCCAGGTCCTTCGTCATCTGCCCGCCCTCGATCGTCTGGACGCACACCCGCTCCAGGGCGTGGGCGAAATCGGACACCTCGGGCGTGCCGTCCAGCTGCCCCCGGTGCGCGAGCCCGCGCGTCCAGGCGAAGATCGATGCCACTGAGTTGGTGGAGGTGGGCTTGCCCTGCTGGTGCTGCCGGTAGTGCCGGGTGACGGTGCCGTGCGCGGCTTCCGCCTCCACCGTCTTGCCGTCCGGCGTCATCAGCACGCTGGTCATCAGGCCGAGTGAACCGTAGCCCTGGGCCACGATGTCCGACTGCACGTCGCCGTCGTAGTTCTTGGCCGCCCAGACGATGCCGCCATCCCACTTGAGGACCTGGGCCACCATGTCGTCAATGAGCCGGTGCTCGTAGGTGATGCCGATGGCCTCGAAGTCGGCCTTGAACTCGGACTCGAAGATCTCCATGAACAGGTCCTTGAAGCGGCCGTCGTAGGCCTTCAGGATCGTGTTCTTGGTCGACAGATACAGCGGGTACCGGCGGTTCAGCGCGTACCGCATGGTGGCCCGCGCGAAGTCGCGGATCGAGTCGTCGAAGTTGTACATGCCCATCGCGACGCCGCCGCCGGCGAACTTGGCCACCTCCAGCTCGATGGGCCGGTCGTCGCCGTCCGGCACGTAGGAGATCGTCACCGTGCCCGGCCCCGGGACCACGAAGTCGGTGGCCTTGTACTGGTCGGCGTGGGCGTGCCGGCCGATGATGATGGGCTTCGTCCAGCCCGGGACGAGCCGCGGGATCGTGGACACGACGATCGGCTCGCGGAAGACGACGCCGCCGAGGATGTTACGGATGGTGGCGTTGGGGGACTTCCACATCTTCTTCAGGCCGAACTCGGCGACCCGCGCCTCGTCGGGCGTGATCGTGGCGCATTTCACACCAACTCCGTGCGCCCTGATCGCGTTCGCCGCGTCGATCGTCACCTGGTCGCCGGTCGCGTCCCTGTTCTCGATCGACAGGTCGTAGTACTCCAGGTTGATGTCGAGGTGCGGCAATATCAGCTCATCCTTGATGAGCTGCCAGATGATGCGGGTCATCTCATCGCCGTCGAGCTCGACGACCGGACTCGCCACCTTGATCTTGGCCATGCTAGATAATTCCCTTCATCGGCTGGCCAGCCACCTTGCGAGGTTCGCCGGCATCGAGGCCGCCGGCCGCGTTCATGTCGGCGGCAGTACGAATGCGAGCACCAGCAGCCCGGCACCGAGGATGCCGAGTGCCAGCACGTCAGCGAGCCGCCGCCGGCTGGCCAGCAGCCCCACTGCGTGTGGCGGCAGCGCGAGCCGGGCGATGGCGGCGGCGAGCAGCCCCCCGCCGACCACCCCGGCGCCGTTGCCAACGTCATGCGACCCGCTCCAGGCCCACCAGATGCCCGCGACCGCGCAGGCCAGCACGACCAGGTAGGGAAGCTGGGGCAGCAGCGCCTGCCCGGGCCGGCGCGACGGCCCGGCG
>Ga0335078_10003305_pt1 | contig 24034 bp, 20 predicted proteins | sample Lox_Sample_32_FD_206711 | JGI IMG/M metagenome (GOLD analysis project Ga0335078, IMG submission 206711) | Soil microbial communities from Loxahatchee National Wildlife Refuge, Florida, United States - Lox_Sample_3.2 | ecosystem: Environmental > Terrestrial > Soil > Wetlands | place: USA... | reverse complement strand
CTCGACGACGACGGCACCGTCCGGCTCGTCGTGCCGACCCCGGACTGGGACGGGCTTCTCGATCTCGCACTCACCGAGATCCGCTGGTACGGAGCCAGAACCCCCCAAGTCACCCGCCGCCTCGCCGCACTGCTCGACGGCCTCGAGCCGAGCGTCGCGCCGGCGCGTCGCGGCGCCATCAGACGTCACCGGATGCTCCTCGAGGAGCAACTGGCTTCGGTCTACGCGGATCCGGTGGAGCGCGCGTTCGCGCGCACTCCCGATCGGCCCGGCATCGGAGGACGCCCAACTACCGGCGCCGTCGCCCCAGGAGACAGGTGATGCACGCAGTCAGCAACACGCTCTCGCCCGAGACCTTCCTGGCGATCATGGCTGCGGCCGCGATCGCCGGCACGGTGGCCGCAGTGACGAGCCGCGCGGGAATCGTGCTTCCGGTCGTCGTGGTGGAGTTGCTGGCGGGCATTGTGCTGGGACCGCACATGCTCGGTCTGCAGGTGAGCGCCACGGTGCTGTTCTTCAAGGATCTCGGACTCGGCTTGCTGTTCTTCTTCGCCGGCTACGAGCTCGACCTCAGACGAATCGCCGGCATGCCGCTGCGCCTTGGGTTGCTCGGATGGGGGATGTCGCTCGTGCTCGCTTATACGGCAGTGGGGCTGCTCCACAGGGCTGGGATCGCGGTGTCGATCCTGTACACCGGCTCGGCGATCGCGACCACCGCGATCGGCACCCTGATCCCGGTGCTGTCCGACAGTGGTGAGCTCACCACTCCGTTCGGGACTTACCTCTTGGCGGCGGGAGCGGTCGGCGAGTTCGGACCCATCCTGCTCCTGACGATCGTGCTCTCCACGCAGGGCTCGGTCCACAACGCGCTGATCCTGCTCGCCTTCGTGACCGTTGCTGTGCTCGTCGGCATCCTGGCGGTCAAGGCACGGCGACCGACGCTGCGCTGGTTCGAGCGTACCCTCGAGGCGAGTTCTCAGCTGGCCGTACGCTGGATGCTTGTGCTCCTATTCGGACTCGCGCTTCTAGCCTACCGGCTCGGCCTCGACCTGCTGCTCGGCGGGTTCGCTGCCGGCCTGATCGCGCGGGAGCTGTTGCGCGGGCGCGAGATCACTGGCGTCGACTCGAAACTGTCCGCCATCGCCTTCGGCCTGTTCGTTCCGTTCTTCTTCACGGTCAGCGGCATGACCCTCGACATCACGGCCTTCGCCAGCCCTGCCGGGATCCTGCGGACCTTCCTGTTCTGCGTGCTGATGCTAGTGGTGCGTGGCACGCCTGCACTGACCCTGTACCGCCGCCGTCTCGACATCCGAGGCCGGGGCGCGCTTGCGCTGCTGAGCTCGACGCAGCTCCCACTGGTGCTCGCCATCACCGCGCTCGCAACGGCCGCGGGGCGCATGAGGCCGTCGATCGCCGCCGATCTCGTCGGGGCGGCGCTGCTCTCCACGCTCATATTCCCGCTGCTCGGGCTGCGCATGCGCCGTGACCAACCCGGCCACGATGCCGCCACCGCGCCTGTCAGTGCGGGATTCCTCTCCCTGAGTACCGACGCGGCGAACAGTTAAGTAACCGTTACTGAAGACAGCCGCGTTCGGCTGCGACACGCTACTGACACAACGCCAAATTCGCGGTCCCCGGGCGCCAACGCGCGCCAGCCGGACCCGACGAACGGAAGATGTGTCATGCCATTCGTGTTCGCAAGCTGGCAATGATCAACGACTACATCACCGGCTACATGGGGGCCATCGGGGCGATCGCCGCGCTGATCAAGCGCACCACCGAAGGCGGCTCATGGCACGTCACGGTCAACTTGACGAGAACGGCGATGTGGTGCGGATCCCTTGGCCTCGTCGATCCGGGCCCTCGCGGGCCGGGGCGATGAGCACACCCTTCGCGAGCCCGTTCCCTACGACGCGCCGAGTCCACTCGGGGACATCCACATGCTCGCGCGTGCGCCTCTCCCAGACCCCGCCTTCGTGGCCCAATCCAGTCCTGGTCCCTCGTGGGTCCAGTCACGCCCGGTGGCGATCAACCGACCCGCAACGCTGAAGGAGAAACTGACCCATGACAACGATCGATCAGCGCAAGACCACTCGGCTTTGCCGCCTAGCGGACGAGCCGGAGGATTTCGCGCGACTCGGCGTCGCCCCCGAGTCGGTCGAGGCCTGGGAGGATGGCCTGCGCACCGACGCTGGGCCTGGCTCCTACGAGTGGTGGTACTTCGACGCGCATCTGGACGACGGATCGTCGCTGGTGATCATGTTCTACACGAAGAGCCCGCTCAGGCCGGATCGCCCGCTCGAGCCGTACGTAACCGTGCAGCTGGATCGACCGAGTGGTCAGCCGCTCGGGTTCGAGTCGCACGCATCCGCTGCGCAGTTCCGCGCCAGCCGGGATTGCTGTGACGTGCGAATCGGGGCAAACCGCTTCCGCGGGGACCTGCACGACTACGAGATCCACGTGGCCCACGGGGACATCACGATCGACGTGAAGCTCACCGGTAGCGTTCGCCCGTGGCGGCACGGCGCCGGTCGTGTGTACTTCGGCGAACACCACGAGCACTACTTCGCCTGGCTGCCGTCGGTGCCCCAGGGCACCGCGTCGGTCGAGGTGAAGGTCGGCGATCGCGAGGAGCACCTCGAGGGTGTTGGCTACCACGATCACAACTGGGGCGACGCCCCGATGCCCAGACTGATGAACCACTGGTACTGGGGGAGGGCTCAGGCGGGCCCGTACTCGATCATCGCGAGCTACATGACCGCCGAGCGTGAGTACGGATACGCAGAGATGCCCACCTTCTTGCTCAGCAAGGGCGAGACCATCGTCGCCGACGATGACAGCAAGGTGCGCTTCTACCTCGAGGGCGAGCACACCGACGAGCACAGCGGCAAGCCGATCGCCGAAGTCGTCGTCTACGACTACGACGATGGTCGGGACCGCTACCGGGTCAGCTTCCACCGCGCCGAGACAATCCTCGACCGCAGGCTCATCGACCAGGTCTCGGGTGTCAAGCACCTGCTGGCTCGACTCAAGCGCTTCGACGGCGCGTACCTCCGGTTTACCGGCAGCGTGCGACTCGAGCATTTTGTCGATGGAGACAAGGTCGAGGATGTGAGCGATCAGGGAATCTGGGAGCTTATGTACCTCGGTCGCACCCCTCCGCACGATGACGAGTCCAACGGGCACGACTGACGGATCGGCGCAGCACCGCGTGGTGATCGTCGGCTGCGGGTTCGGCGGACTGTTCGCCGCGCGGGCGCTCAGGCGCGCGCCGGTTCAGGTGACGATGGTCGATCGGACCAATCATCACCTGTTCCAGCCGCTGCTCTACCAGCTCGCCACGGGGATCCTGTCGTCGGGCGAGATCGCACCGCCGATCCGGGACGTGCTGAGAAGGCAGCACAACACGAGAGTCCTGCTCGGCGACGTGGTCGGGATCGACGCAGATCGACGGTCACTCGCCGTGCAGACCCTCGGATCGCAATGGGAGATCGGCTACGACAGCCTGATCGTCGCCACCGGGGCGGCACAATCCTACTTCGGTCATGACGAGTTCGCCGCCGTCGCGCCGGGCCTCAAGACGCTCGACGACGCGCTCGAGATCCGAGCCCGGATATTCGGCGCGTTCGAGCTTGCCGAGCGGGAGCCCGACCCGGCGGAACAGGCTCGCCTGATGAGCTTCGTGGTAATCGGAGGCGGCCCGACCGGCGTGGAGATGGCGGGGCAGATAGCCGAGCTGTCACACCGCCCTCTGCGGGACAACTTCCGGTCGATCGACCCGGGTCGCGCCCGGGTCGTGCTGATCGACGGCGGCGACCGGCTGCTCGCTTCCTTTCCCGAGTCGCTCCAGCACCGCACGGCTCGCGACTTGGGGCGGCTGGGCGTGGAGATCCACCTCGGCGTGAGGGTGACCGGTGTTGACGGCGACGGGGTGCACACGAACAGCGAGGACCCAACCCTGCAAAGGATTCCGGCTGCCGTCAAGGTCTGGGCCGCGGGCGTGCACGCTTCGCCACTCGGCCGGGCCCTCGCCGAAGCCACCGGGGCAGCGGTGGATCCCGCGGGACGCGTTCAGGTACGCGACGACTGCACGGTCCGCGGGCATCCAGAGATCTTCGTGGTGGGAGACCTGATGGCGCTGGACAAGCTGCCGGGCGTGGCCGAGGTGGCGATGCAGTCGGGCATGCACGCAGCGCGGACGATCAATCGCAGGCTGCAAGGCAAAGCGGAGAAGCCGTTCCGGTATCGCGACCTGGGGTCGATGGCGACGATCTCGCGCTTCCGTGCGGTGGTGACCGTCGGGCGGCTCCGACTATCAGGCTTCACCGGCTGGCTCGCCTGGCTGCTAGTTCATCTTGCCTTCCTCACCGGATTCAAGAACCGCGTCGCGACGATCGCGAGCTGGACGATCGCGTTCATCGGCCACGGCCGCCCCGAGCGAGCGATCACCGCACACCAGGGGCTCAGATCCGCGCCCGCGCAGCAGGCCCTTCACGGGTCGCAGACGGGCGCCGCCATGCCAACCGAGGGCGCACGGCGACCCTAAGCAGGCGGCGGTGCCAGCCCCTTGCGTCGGTCCCGAGGCGCCGTCAGCGCCGTCCCGGATCGGCGAAGGTCAGGACTGATGCGTCCCGGGCGGTTCCGCCTCGAGCGTGCCTCCGGACGCTCTCGTCGCTTGTGTTGAGCCCCTCGGCGGAGGTCGTCTGGCCGGTGTCGATCGTGAACGGCCCACTGGGGAGGCCGATCGTCTGATCGGAGGTGGCGTTCACCAGCTTCACCGTCGCGCCGGCCGGCACGTCCACGACGCCCGTGATCGCCGAACCCGAGACACCCACCTCCTCCGACACGTTCCCATACAGCGCGCCCCCGCTGGCGGCAGCGTCCACCGATACCGAATAGTCGGTCTCTGGAACGCGACCGTCCGAAACCCGCCGTGTCTCAACTGGGCAAACCCATTCGAATTGGACGTCACCCCGCTGGTGTAGACGACATCGAACGAGCTCCCGGCCGGCATGTTGCTGATCTCCTAGACCACCACCACCACCGTCGGCGACCGGCCCCGGGCAGAGGACCAGGATGTTGTTGTGATCAGGGAGACGTGACTGACTTCGTGTCGGGTGCTTCAGTGGTCTCGTCCCTAGTTCGTGGTGATTGACCCGGCCCGCGGTGGGCGGAGCCGGGTCGACCCACGGTTCTGTCAACGCCGCGCGGGCGCGGCGATCACTGCGGGATCAGCTCGGATCGCAATGCAGGATCACCTGTGCCTCCAGGTCCTGTCCCTGGAAGGCGGTGGTGTAGCCGTAGCCGATCGAGACCGAGCCGTAGCCTGCACTCGCGCCGGCCGGATCGGAATCCGTCACGCCGCTGCTGCCCGGAGAGCTGACCTGGGCGTCGGTCCACGAGATCGGGTCTGCGATCCTGGAATCCTGAGCGCCGCCATACCCCGTGTAGGGGAAGTAGCCGCCGTCCGGCCCCTGCTGGGTGCTGATCTGGTTGTTGGTCGCGGAGACGGCGGTCTGGGGCGACTCGGCCTGATCGACCGCGGCCTGCGGGAACGTCGTCCAGTGACCGCCGGAATACGCGCCAGCCGAGGCCATCCGGAAGTGATATCCGCTCTGGCACGTCCACGTCGTGTCGTCGCCGATGGTGCTGTAGTAGTAGAGCTCGGGCGGGTCGTTGGCGCCGTGGCCCGCTGCCAGTTCCTTGTCCGTGAGGATCCGGTAGCTCACGGGCGTCACCATCCACGTATCGGTGAGGTTGCTGCCGCCGGACTCGCCGACATTCTGGACGAGGCCCGCGCCCTGAACGGTGGTGCCGTCGTTGTCCCCGCCGGACACTCCCAGGTAGCCGCCCGAGTTCTCGTTGATGAGCACGACAGCGTTCGTCCCGATGCTCTTCACCTGCCACTGCTGGTTGGCGTTGCCGGTGCACGTCCACTGGATCACCGGCGCGTCGTTCGCGGTCGAGGCGCCCGAGACGTCGAGGCACAGGCCGCTCTGGCGGTTCTGGATCTCGTCGTAGCCGGCGTTCGCGCCGGTCGAGCGGACAAACACCCAGTTCTGGTTGTAGCCGCCGTTGGCCGGCCACTGGATCATCTGCGTGCCTGCGGACCCGCTGTTGTTGTCATCGTCGGCAACCATGCCGGAGTTGAGGTTCGTCAGGGTGTCGACCTGCCCCTGAGGAACGCTGTCATTCGAGACAACGCCATACTGGGTCCCGTAGATGCTTCCGGGCGGGTACTGGTCGGCGTGGGCCACACCGGCCTGAACTCCGGCCACCAGCAAGGTGCTGCCAACCGCCAGGGCCGCTGCGGCGCGGCGAAGCCGGCTGCTCCGGCCCGCCCCCGCCACGCCGGACTGATCGAGCGGCGGCTGGCTCTCTCCAAGAGCCCGCTCCGCGGATGTGTCTGATTTGAACATGAATGCTCCTTTGGTAGAGCCGGTCCAGCTTCCTTGCGCCGGCAGATTTGTAACGACTCCGAATCTGCCGGTTGCCACCGAGGCTGTCGTCAGTAAGCCGCACTCAACCGGTGAGCACGCCTTACCTAGGCGTGACGTCGGCTTACCTAAGTGTCAGTGCGTCTCTACTAGACGCTATTCAGTACGGCGTATCACCGACGCCGGTCCCAGATTGCTCGGGCTCACCAGCCGACGGTGATTGTGAGGCTCGACGGGGGATTGGCGTCGGGAAGGATCGCGACCGAGCTCTGATCGTTGACGTCGTCGTAGGGGAAGCCGTAAGCGCGGTGCCGATCGCGATCGTGTGAAAAAACCCCGTGTACTCGTTGTCAGGCGGAGCGGTGTAGTAGGCAGAAGGGAGGTACCACAGGGCCGACGGCCGAGTGGCCACGCCCCGGCTCAGCGCCGCGCACACAACCGCCCCGAGCGCGAGGTCCGCGGGCGACATGCGGGGGGACGCGAGCGCGCCGGAGCAGCCGAGTACGTCGCTGCTCGTCGGATTGGCTAAGGAGAACGGCTGTGTCCCGCCCATCGTGCCGCTCAGCACGTCCCCGATTACTCGGCCTGTGAAGCTCTCGCCCAGATGGTTCACGGCGAAGCCATCGTTCGCCCACTTACTCCACGCGGCGTCGATCTCCGAATTCAGGTACCCGCCGTCGACTCCGCCCGGGTCGAACCGCGGCGCGATATGCGGGGCGAGGATCCGATAGCGACCGGCCAGCGACCGAAAGGCTGGTCCGACGTCCGCCCGGTAGCGGGCGTAGACCTCTTGCCGCGTTAGCCCGGATGCCGGTCACGCGGTCACAGCCGCTGGAGCGCTGTTGCAGGCGCACGACGAGCGGCAGGCCGAACATGTCCACCTGCGTGGTGTTGCCCCCAAACGGGATCACGCGGTACTGGTAGGTGAGCTCATACCAGTCAAAGTACACGTCGTGATTGGGATCCGAGGGGTCGAGCAGGTCCGGGCCGGCCCACCCGCTGTTGCTCGCATTGACAGCCAGAAACATCGGCGAGCCCACCGAGATGTAAATCCGCGCACCCACGATCGTCGCCGGCAGCATCACGGTCCTCGCCCGAGCCAGCGTGAACGACATGTTCGGATACGGATGACCATCCTTCTCGAGATGCCCCGGTGCGCTCGCCATCGTGTGATCGAGCGGAGCCATCGTCCCGTCCGGCCGGAGATACGACCAGCGCCCGGAGCTCCCGATGCCGAGCACCGTCACGTAGATCTGCCGGTCAGACCAGCGGCCATGGGTCCCGTTCACCAGCCGCAGCGGAAACGCGCCCCTCGCGTCGCTGTCGCCGGTCCGCTCTCAAGGCGCGGGAACCGTAGCACCCGGCTCGCTCGCAGCCTCCTAAGTACCTCGGGCCGAACGTGCAGATTCACCCACCTCGCCCCGATGCTCGCCAGCGTCGTGGCTCAGCAGCTCTGACCCAGCCGGCGCCTCGGCCAGCAGCGGCCGGCGCAGCTCTTCCATCCGCTCACGCCGCGGGCGTGCGACCTCCCTGATCACGATTTTGCTCAAGGCCGCTAGCGGCACGGCGACGATCGCGCCGACGATGCCGAGGAGCGAGGCGCCGATCATCACGGCGAGGATGGTCGTTAGCTCGGACAGCGCCACCGTGCGCCGGTATATGAGGGGGTACAGCACGTTGTTCTCGATCTGCTGGTAGACAAGCTCGATCACGAGCATCGCGATCGCCGTTGGCAAATTGACCGTGAGCGAAGCGAGGACCAGGATGACCGCAGCGAGCGTGGCGCCCAACTGGGGAATCAGGTCGAGCAGACCCGTGATCACGGCCAGGACAATCGGGAACGGCAAGCCGAATGCGAAGGCCGAGAGGCCGGCCACTAGGCCTGCGACGACCGAGATCACGACGTTACCGAGCAGCGTCGCGGCGATGGCCGAGATCGACTGATCGAGCACCGGCCGCCAACGCGCCTCGGTTCCGGGCCGGGTGAACCCGAACAGCCAATTGGCGATGCGCGGCCGCTCGACCAATAGGAACAGCGTCAGGAACGCGACCGTGACCACGGAGACGACCGACGAGAATGCGCTGCCCGCAAGGCCAAGCACGGTATTCGCGGCCCCGGGTAGGTCCTTCGCCAGTGTCGACAGGTCCGCGTCGACCGCCCGCTCGCTCACCTTTGATAGCAGCGGTTTGAGCGTGGGGTTGCTAACAACCTGGTTCCAGTAGACAGGAAGGTGTCCGGCGAAGGCGCGGATTTCGTTCCAAAGCGGATTGACTGTCAGGGTCACGATCAGCGCAATCGCGACGAGTAAGGACGTGAACACGCAGACGGCGGCTCGCCCCCGCGGCCAGCCTCGGGCGACCAGCGCTCCGACTAACGGATCCAGCCCAAGGGACAGCACAGCTGCCACTACGATTGACAGCAGCACCCCCTGAGCCGCGATCGCCAGCGCGGCCAACGCGACAAACCCTGCGATTACGATGAGCGTCCGAACTGGTACGACGATCTCGACCCGTGCAGCCCGCGAACGCTCCATGCTCGCATCGACGTCGGCCAAGGCTCCCGGCGGATCCAGCCGCGAGTTGTCGTGCACAGTCAGCATGACCCAGGTCCGGTTAGCCGAACCGTCGAACCGGATCGGTGGCGTCCCAGGACGCAAACCGCGTAAGTACCGACGCAGATCGCCGCGTCCCGGCCGTCCCGTGACACCTGTGCGACGCGGTAGAACAGCTCCTGTACCGCGCCCGCGCCGCGCTCGAGCCAGTTCTGCCGGCGCGAGGTGGCGAAGAACTGGGGGGTTTGCACGATGCCCAGGTCCGGCTCGGCGGCGAAGTAGGGCAGCGTCTCGCGCAGGCAGTCGGGGCGGGGGGGAAGTCGGCGTCCAGGATCAGGATGAACTCGCCGCACGAGTTCTCGTAGGCGAACTGGAGATTGCCTGCCTTCTTGGACCAACCCGGGCGTTCACGCCGCAGATACCCGAAGCCGAGTTCCTCGGCCACTGACCGCATCGTCTCGTCGCCCCCAGCGTCGAGGCAGTAGACGGTTAGACGCGGATAGTCCAGGGCGAGCACGTGGCGCCACGCGTTCAGCAGCACGCTTCGGTCCTCGCCGCAGATCGGCAGGAACAGGTCGGCGCTGGGATAATGCCGCGAGGCACATGACCAGGCAGCGACCCGCCGCCGATGCTCCTCGTCGTCGAAGTCCCGGCTGAACAGGTCGGGCTGGATCGACAGCAGGAATCCGGCCGCAGCCGCGCCGAGGAGCGCGAAGAACGGCCACACATGCGGCGCTTGATGTAGCTGACCTTCTGCTGGTCGCTCGGGAAACGGAAGAGTGTTCTCGGAGGCCTGCATGTGCTGCTCAACGATCGATGACAGCCTCCGCGGTGTCGTCAGTAAGGCGCTACGGAAGCGCCCCGGCCGGGCTACTGAGGTCGGACACCCGGGGTCAGGAAGCCCTCGTGCTCAGCTTTTGGCAGCGATTACTTAAGCGGCTCCGGGGCCCAAGTGCAGTAGCGCGCCACTGAGGATGGGGCGCCGCGACTGCGCCACGCTCTGGACACCAAGCAGACCCCCCGCGATAGGAGCCATTCAACTATGAGCACAAGCACCAGCCCAGACCCGGTCTCAGAGCCGTTGCGCGGGACGGCCACTGCCCCGGCACCCGCGGTCTTGGTGGTCGAAAGCGACGGATGGCTGGCCTCCCGACTCTGCGATCTGCTCCAGACGGAACCGGGGTTTCGGCTGGCCGGGGCGGCCGCAGGGACCGAGGAGGCCATGTCCATGGCGCAGCGCGATCGGTTCGACATCGCGGTGGTCGGTCATCAGCCGCCGGCGGAGAGCGGCTTTAGGTTGTGCCGAGAGTTGAAGCGGACGCCGGACCCGCCCTCGGTCGTGATCTGCTGCCCCGACCCCGACGGAGTGCTCGCGGCATGCTCCGCCCTCGCCGACGCGGACGCCGTGATCAGCAGGTATCACGCCGGAGCGGAATTGCCCGGCGTCCTTGACCGGGTGGCCCGCGGCGTGCGCTTCCTGCCGTCGGTCCCGCCAGGTGTCGGAGCGGCTCTCCGCGACCGCGTCGACGCCCCGGAGTACGCCGTCTATGCCCTACTCCTCGCCGGCCTGCCGGCGAGCGAGGTCGCATCGGCGCTGAGGATGTCCGAGACGGAACTCGAGTTGCGGCGACTTGCGTTGCTCGACGAACTCGAGACGCTGTCCGCTGCCAGGGGGACGGGTTACTGATCGCCGCGGGCGCGTCGGTAACGGAGGACCGAGATGATTGCTTTTCAAGACACAGAGTTCCAGTTCGCGTTCGAGCGAGCGCTCGGCGCTGCCTACCGGCAGGGCGCGGACATCGGCGAGGTGCTTTCCACCGCCCGGCGCATCGTCGATGGCGACGCCGACTCGTGGCTGAACGAATGGACGGCAACGGCCGGCGCGGCGTGGGCCTCGGCGGTGCGGGCCCGCAGAGACGCTCGGCGGGTCAGCGCGCTGGCCTATTTTCGGCGCGCGGCCACCTATTACGCCGCCGCGCTGTACCAGATTTCGCATTCCACCGAACCGGATCGCCGGCTCGACATGTGGCGACGTCAACGCGAGTGCTGGGAGCACATCCTCGACCTGAGCCCGGTGCCCGGTGAGCGGGTTGCTATCGCATACGAAGACCGCACGCTGCCGGCGTTCTTCTTCCCCGCCGGGGGCTCGGCGGAGAAGCGTCGGCCGCTTGTGATCGTCAACAACGGCTCCTATCAGGCCACATCCGAGATGTGGGCGCAGGCGGGCGCAGCCGCCGCCGAGCGTGGATATCACTGGGTCACCTTCGACGGTCCCGGGCAGCAGGCGATGCTGTTCGAGCACGGGATCCCTTTTCGCCCGGACTGGGAGGCCGTCCTGACTCCCGTAATCGACAGGATGCTGGCCCGGAGCGACGTCGACCCGGACCGGGTGGCGTTGATCGGTGTTGGGCAGGGCGGCTATTGGGTCGCCCGTGCCCTGGCCTTCGAGCATCGCTTTGCCGCGGCGGTCGTGGACCCGGGGATCGTCGACGTCTCCACAGCATGGACCGATCGACTGCCGACCGAGATGCGCCGGCAACTGGAGGACCGGCGTCAGTCCGCGTTCGATCGCGAGATGCATCTCACGGAGCTGTTCGCACCGAACACTACTGCCACGCTCCGGTTCCACGGCGAACCGTACGGTCACAACGGCGGCTCGACGTTCCGACTCTTCGTGGACATCGCCGCCTACCACCTCGGCGACGAGGTGCAGCGGATCGACACGCCAATCCTGATCACCGAGTCCCAAGGCGAGCAGCTCTGGCCGGGCCAGTCCCGCCAGCTGTACGAGCGCCTCCCAGGTCCTAAGGCGATCGTGACCTTCACCGCGGACGAGGGCGCCGGCGGACACTGCGAGCCGCTCGCCCAAGCGTTGCGCGAAGCACGGATCTTCGACTGGCTCGAGGAGCACCTCAAGTAACCACATCAACCCAACGCAGAGGCACCAATGACACCACCAACCCCCATCACACCCGTCCCCGCACCCGACACGGCCAAGACTCGCGCGCCCGAGGTCTACACCCTCGCGCCTGGCTACCACGTGTCCTTCCTCGCCGGCGCCGCAGATCCGCCGGCGCCATTCGACCTGATCGAGGTGGTCGCGACGCATCGCGGCGGACCGCCCCCGCAGCGGCATCCCGGTACCACTTGGTTCCACGTGCTCGAAGGCCACCTGCAGATCTTCGAGGCGCGGGCCGATCGGCTGCAGCGATCGATCCGGCTTTCACTCGGGCAAACGCACGCGGTCCCGGCCGGCGTGGCACACGCCGCCGACAACGCGGGGGAGGGGGCAGTCAGATTCCTAATCGGCGGCCAGCCGGGGACGATCGCGAGTTACCTCGTTCAGTTCGACGAGATGCGGCCGGTTCCACGCGCGTGCGGGCGAATCGCGTAGGTACTTAAGCGTTCTGAGCGCGCGCTGCAGTAGTCGGCCACTGACGACCTGGGCGCCCGCCTGCGAGATGCTCACCGTCACCAAGACGAGGGCGATTTGCAAGCGATCAGGAGATCAGATGACCACCCCGACTCACGACCACCATCAACTGCAGAGACTGCTGAGCCGTCGCGGCTTCCTCGGCATCTCCGGCCTTGGAGCCGCCGCCGCGCTCGGAATCTCGCTCGAGTCGGCCACCGCAAGGCCGCGCACGTACCGTGGGACTTCCGCCGGCGTGACGGGAGCGGGCGCGGACTCCGGGTATCACCCGCCGTTCGCGCTGGACTCGAGCTGCGTCCTGAGCGAGGACCACTTCCTGGTCAGGGTCGGGAAGATCGATCCTGCCAAGGACAGGATCGTCGCCTACAGCCGCACCGACGGTCAGGTGGAGGCGGTCCTGCTCCAGGGCGGGATCATCTCGCAGGTGTACCGCGACCCGGCCGCCGCGGGCGGCTGGAACAGCCGGGAGATCGCCGCCGGCGCCACCGACATGGTGGCCGGCGTGGCCGACAACAAGCAGGGGTGGCCGACGCTGCAGGTCTTCTACCGCACGTCGTCCGGGGACATCAAGCACCTGATCGAGGACCTGGCGGGCAGCAACGGGATCTCGAGTGGCACGTTCACACCGATCGACGACGTGAACTGGGGGGCCCAGGTCAAGGGGCCGCTCCAGGTCACGAACGACCTGTACCGCAATCTGCTCGTCTTCTGCATCACTCCGGCCTCCTCCCGGAACGCAACCGACTCCAAGCTCGGCTTCCACTGGACGGGGTGGGGACACCCGGGCGGGCAGACCCAGTCCGGCGTTCTGACCGGGTTCGGCATGTACCAATCTCAGGGAGGCCTGACCACTGGTTCGGCCGTGGTCAGCTATGCGTTCTCCGCGTTCCTGAACTATCCGGCGTTGTTGCTGTACGTGCCAACCGCCGACGGCTTCCACGTCTACCAGCACGCGTTTCAGACCGACTTCCAGACGGAGCACCTGAGCATCAGCGCGAAGGTCGACGACTTCTCCGTGCAGCCGCCCGCGTTCGCGCCGCCGCTCACTCCCGATCACGTGACTGTGGAGTCGATTGACTACCTGTTCAGCCCGAACGTGAACTATCTGCCGACGGCGATCGTGCGCGGAGTCAATCAGGAACTCTACGCACTTACCGTCGATTATCTGAGCAAGAAGTGGTACGCCCAGCAGCTGCAGCTACCTCGGGACGTCAAGCGGGAGGCGGGGAAGTGGGACTGGGAGCCGAGCAACCTCAACCTGGGCGAGGACAACTACCTCAAGACCAACACCCTGCTGAACCTGTTCCTCGTCAGCGGCGGCACGTTGAGCGTCGTGCGCCAGGTCGATTTGAACAACGCCAACAAGAACTCGATCAACCCGGTTTACAACCCCGCGGTCCCGCTGCAGGGCGGCCTGGCCGGGGTGAGCAGCCAAACCCGAGCGTCCGCGAGTGACGAATTGGTCGTGGTCGACCGGGACGGCGACCTGGAAGTGCTGACCAAGCGGTCCGACGGTGGCTGGAACGCCAACCAGATCCACCTACCGGCGACCGAGCCAGCGGAAGTAAGCACCTATCGGGTACAGCTCACCCTGTCTGACGACTGGGGAACACGAGTGGCGGCCAAGCCACTCCAGGTCACCTCGTCGGTTCCGGCGATCGCGCTGCTGAACGGCCAGAGTGTCACGTTGTCGAATACGCCAGTCACGTTCACGACCGACCGCTCTGGGCAGGTGACGATCCCAATCGTAGCCGACGCACTGTCGGCGCCCAGGCTGACGGTCAGCGGGGGTGGGCTGCCCGCGCCCGTGACGGTCTCACCGAGCGGTCCCGTCAACGCCTACATGACCGGGACGGTCACGCTCAACTACCTCCCAGTCATGACTGCCGGCACCCTGGCCGACGCCTCGACGCTCAGCGGTGCCACCCTGTTCCCGCTCGCCAAGCAAGACAAGGACATCGCCAGCCAGGCGGCCAAGGTGTTCGCCGGCGCGGCCGCGGCAGGCGCCAATCCCACGGTCAGCGGTCAGGTTGCTTCGGAGGCGCACGCCGAGGGGCTCGACGGTATCGGGGAGGAAGGGCATACGGCGCACACGCCTCGGGGTCCGGTCACCCTCGGCGATCGGGTTGCGCTCGGCGCGGCGACCTTCACGGTCGATGGCGTCGAGCTGTCGTTCAGCGATCTGGCCAATGACGCCTTGTACGCGATCAAGAAGGGTGCGGCCAAGGTCAGCGAGGTGGTGCTGACATGGGATAGGAGTCTCAACCGGTGGGTGAGCACGATCACCGCCGACTTCGACGCGTGGGCCCACCAGGTGCTCTTGGTGACGATCCAGGGCCTCGACGACGCGGCGCACATCTTCCACGGCGTCGTCAACAAACTCGGCGGGCTGCTCACCGACGTGATCGACTGGCTGAAGGCGCACGTGCTCAAGCTGCTGGCTGACACGGTGACCCTGGCCGCCCGTTACGACGGGTGGCTGCTCCAGCTGAGCGACGAGCTGTACACGCTGACCCAGAAGGCCAAGAGCGGCGCCGACCACTGGCTACAGGGCCAGGAATCGGAGATCCGCGCGGCGCTCGAGAAGCTCAAGGCGCAGGTCGGGTCGCGGTCGATCTCCTCCTTCACTCAGACGCCTAGGTCCAGCACGCTGCTGGACGCGGGCCCGCCGGCGGCGGCTCAGCAACCGACCAGCGCCAACGCGAGCTGGCTGCTCGAGAAGGTGACGCAGTCCGGTCCCGGCCTCGCCAAGACACCAGCCGCCGACGACGCCCTGAGCACACTCGTCAATCAGGCCAAGGGCAGCATCGACTCGGTGGGCCAGGACTTCATCAAGGCCGCCAACGACTTCCGAGACTCGCTGGCCAGCCTCGTATCGAACCCGAAGAACTTCGGCACCGTCGGGATCGACAAGCTGATCGACGCGCTTGGCAGTGTGGTCAAGGCGGCTCTGGACGCAGCCCAGGGGATGATCGACCTGGTGCTGAACCTGATCGCCGCGGCGATCTCGGTCTTCAAGGCAATCCTCAGCACGCCGGTGACCGACCTGCCGGTGCTCGGGCCGCTGCTCAAGGCTGCCGGCATGAGCAAGGCCCCGACGGTCGGTGGCCTGGTCACCCTGCTCGTTGCGTTCCCCACGGTCCTGGGCTACAAGCTGGCCCACCTCAACGCCGACGTGCTGCCGTTCCAGAACGACAAGTCGCAGTCGGTCCTCCGTGTGGCGGACACGGCGGACGATCTCAGCTACACCACGTTCGCGGCCGCATCCTTCTGGGGGTTGATGGACACGATCGCGGCGTACTACGTTGCCGGCGGCAGCGAGCCGCCGGCCTTGTTCGCCTGGATCGATATCGCCTCCCCGGCGGTGATCAGCGCGCTCACCATTCCCGCTCACGACGACGGCCTGCCGTTCACCTCGGCGATCCAGCTCGACGACAAGGCGGACGTCTACACCGCGGTGGCGTGGGGCGCAGGCGCCCTGCCCGCTGTGTTCGCCGCGGTCAGCTACTGGGGTGGGGAGGCAGCCATCGAGTCCATGCTGTGTCTGACGTCGATGACCGGGTTGTTGGCCGCCGCTTTCGGCGTCGTCTCCGCCCTGGACACGAGTTCGAGCCCCGCCGAGGCCGCGGAACCAGCCGTCCTCGCCGTGTTGGCAAACGTGGCCCCCGGCCTTGCCTACGGCCTTGAGAAGAGCGTGGTGGCGTCCAGCGAAGGCCTCTCGGCCATCCTGGCCGGGACGATCGGCGGCGTCTGCACGTTCGTTGCCTCGGCGATGGACGGGTTCGGCGTCGAATGACCTCGAGACAAACAAGCACATACAAACGACAAGGGAGAGACCCATGCTGTCCGGCTTCGAAAATCCGTTCCACCTCCTGATCATCGCCGGGGTGATCCTGCTCCTGTTCGGAGCCAAGCGCCTGCCTGAGATGGGCCGCTCGCTCGGTAGCGGCATGCGCGAATTCAAGGACGGCGTGATGGGCCGCGAGCCCAGCGCGCCCACCCAAGGCGCCGTCGAGGCCTCGGCCGAGTTCGCTCCCCACGCCCGACAAGGCGGTCCGGTGGCCTGAGCGGGGCGCTCGGGCCCCTTTCGGGCCGACGGGCCAGCCGGTACTCTGTCTCCATGACCGTCGCCGGGGCGCGGGTCGGTTCGGGTGCGTCGCACGCCTGGCCGCTGATCGGTCGTGACCAAGAGCTCGAACGGATCGCCAGCGTCCGGACGAGTGGCGCCTGCCCCGCGGTGGTGGTGACCGCGCCCGCCGGCATAGGCAAGTCACGGCTGGCTCGGGAGGCGGTCGCAGCCGCCGCCGACGCGGGCGCCATGGTGTGCTGGGTGCAGGGCACGCGGAGCGCGGCCGCCGTGCCGCTGGCGGCGTGCGCGGAGATGCTGCCGCCCGACGCTCGCGCGGATGACCCCTTGCTCCAGCTGCGGCGCACCGCGCGGACACTCCGCGAGCGGGCCGCGGGCCGGCCGATCGTCATCGGCGTCGACGACGCCCAACGGCTGGATCCGGCCTCGGCGGCGCTGATCCTTCAGCTCGCGATCACCGGTACTGCCTTCGTCCTGGCCACGGTCCGGTCCTCGGAGCCCTGTCCCGACGCGGTGCAATCACTCTGGAAGGATGCCGGCGCAGAGCGCGTGGAGCTGCAGCCGCTCTCCGAACCGCGCACCTCGGAGCTGATCGAGGCGGTTCTCGGCGGACCGACCGAGCAGCGCGCCCGCCACTGGATCTACGACAGCTCGCAAGGCAACGTGCTCTACACGCGCGAGCTGATCCTGGCGGCGTTGAGCAGCGGCGCGTTCGTCAACGTCGACGGATACTGGCGGCTTGTCCAGCGGCCGGCGCCCAGCGCTTCGTTGACCGAGCTGATCGGTGGTCGCCTCTCGGAGCTCGTAGATGGCGAACGCCACGCGATGGAGCTGCTGGCGCTCGGCGAGCCACTTCGCCTGGAGGAGCTCGTGTCGCTGGCCGGCCTCGAAGCGGCCACATCAATGGAAGCTCGGGGGATGGTGTCCGTGGACGGTGCCGGCCAGACGGCGACCATCCGTTTGGCACATCCGCTGTACGGTGACGTGGTTCGAGCCTCGATGCCTGCGATCAGAGCGGCGCAGACACGTCGCGCTCTGGCCGACATCGTGCAGGCGCGGCCCGACCGCTCCCGCGAGGACGCGCTCCTGATCGTCCGCTGGCTGCTCGATGCCGGCGATCCTGTCCCCGGGGAGTTGACCATGGAGGCCGGCGCGGCGGCTGTCGCGGCCGGCGATCCGGAGCTGGGCGAGCGCCTCGGCCGCATGGCGCTCGACGACGGCAGTGGTAGCCAGGCCGCGCTCCTAGTGGCGCGCGCCTGCGCCGTTCGCCAGCGCTATGAGGAGGCCGAAGCCGTCCTGGCCCCGCTGGAAGGAACCTTCGACGCGCAGGAACCCGCCATCGCCTATGTGCAGCAGCGCGTCGCCGTCCTGCTGTGGGGGCTGCGCCGCCCCGAAGATGGCATGGCCCTGGTCACACGGGCCCTGCGGTGGTGGGACGAGCCGGGTTGGCGGCGCCGGCTCACACCGGTTCGCGTGCGAGGCCTCGCGTTGACCACCGACGCCCGCACGGCCGCGGAGGTGTCGGGGCTGGCGCTGGCCGACGAGAGCCTCGAGCCCGAGGTGCGGCGCCAGGTCGAGGTGGTCCACGCCGTGCACGCCTTCGGCGCCGGTAGAGTCCGCCGGGCCTGCGACCTGATCGCCGGCCTGCGGCCGCCGATACCCCTGCGCGACGAGTTTGACGAGCTGGCGATGATCGCGTCCTGTATCGCCGGGATCGAATCTGGCTGGGCGATCGACGAGGTCGAGGACTGGATGGGCCGAGCCCTCAGAGAGGCGATCCGCACCTACGACGAGACAGCCGCAGGCATCAGCGCGATGACGCTGGGTGGCCTTTGCCTGTTGCGCGGGCGCTACGTGGACGCAGCCCGCTGGCTCAGCGAAGCAGTTCGGCACCTGGAGCACCACGACCCGTTTTCGACGCTCAAATGCTGTCATGCGCTCCACGCCGGCGTTGCGTACTACCTCGGCGATCGGAAGGGTGTGGCCGCGGCGATGGAGCGCTGCCGAGCAACGATCGCGAGCGAGTTGATCAATACAGAACGGGCGTACGTGGTGCGAGGTGAGGCGTGGCTCGCGCTGGCGCACGATGACTCGTCTCGGGCGCAGGGGTTGCTGCTCGAGTCCGCCGAGGGTTACAACGCCACTCCCCTGTACGCCGCACAGCTCTACCACGAGGCGATGCGCGCGGGCGCGTCACCGCGCCGGGTCCACCCGCCGCTCGCCGCCCTGCGTGGCGAATGCGACGCGCGCCTGGCTGCTGCGTACATCGACGACGCGGCCGCCCGGGCGGCGCGGGACCCGGCCGCGGTTCTGGCCTGTGCAGACGAGTTCGAAGCCATCGGCGCGCTCCGGTATGCCTCGGAGTGCGCCGCGGTGGCTGCCGAGATCTTCGCCGACTCCGGCCGCCAGGACTCCGCGCGGCGTGCATCCGCCCGCTCCAGGGAGCTCCACGGGCGGTGCCAGGGCAGCTCCGCGCCCGAGGTGCGGGGGCTTGCCGCCGATGGCTTGAGCCTCACCGAGCGGGAGAGGCAGTTGGTGGACCTGGCGGCGCAGGGCCTGTCCAACGCGGAGATCGCCGATCGATTCGTGCTCTCCGTCCGGACGGTCGAGTCACACCTGTACCGGGCGATGCAGAAGCTCGGAGTGAAGGATCGCCGAGATCTCCGAGCCGGGGTGGGCTGAAAGCGGAACCTCGGTCACTGGGGCTTGCTCGAAAGGACGAGTGTGACGTTGTGAGGCCGTCCGCCTCGCACGAACTGGGCGCGAAGCTCCTGGCCGGGACGGTGCTGGCGAAGCGTCGCGTGTAGAGGTCTTCGACGCTCTCCAGCTGCCGACCACCCGGCCGGGTGAGCACGTCCCTGCGCTCAACCCCGGCCCGGACCGCCGGGGCATCCTGGGTTGCGCCGTAGACGAGCACGCCAGTCGACTTGCCCAAGTCGAAATTGCGGGCGACCTCGGGGATGGGCTGCGCGGGTTGGATGCCGATGAACGCATGCTCGACCTGTCCCTTATCGAGCAGCTGGTTGGCCACGCTGACCGCGCTCACTGCCGGAATCGCGAAGCCGATGGCCACCGCTCGCTGCTGCGGGGGGATGTAGGCATCGGTGATTCCGATCACCTTGCCCTGCGCGTCAACCACGGCACCGCCTGAAATACCAGGCGGTAGCGTGGTCTGGAAGCTCGCGGTCGGAAGGTCTTCGCGGCGCACGCGGACGAGTGCCAGATCAGTGTCGACATCCCTCGGCGATAACCGTACCCGGATCGCGCGTGCCGTCGGCGAATCCGATCTGTACGTCCTTGTTGCCTCGGACGATGCCCGGACCTATTGATCGATTCCGGGGGCTTAGGGAGTGAGATCGAGCTACTGCCGAAATTCTGGATGGGTGTCGAGCCCGTCTCACGACACCGACGCGTCATCGCTCCACGCCGCGGCGTGAGCGATGGCCCCGCTGCCGAACCGCTGCGAGACGGAACTCGCCGCGGGCCAGTCAGGTCCGGCGAGCCGCTCGAGCGCCTCTCCCCCACGCCGACGCGCGTGCGTGCGCGAGCAGTCGTGGGACGTCGGCACCTTTCCATAGGTTCGCGCCGGACGCGCATCGCCACCGACACGCTTTCGCGCGCGCCCGTGTGGCAGGCCCTGCAGTACGAGTAGGCGTCGCGTTGCCGTTGGGCGGTTGCGTGCATGCGCCGCAGCCGCGCGGCACACGCCCGCGTACCGCGCCTTGACGGCCCGGCGCCTTCCTCCGGCGGGGTCGTAGAAGTCGGCTTGGACGGTCGCCGGCGAGCGACGGAGGGTCGGCGATCTGCGCGATCGATAGGTCTTCTGCGTCTCGGAAGTGCTTAGCCAAGACGACAGCACCCAGCCGCTCGAGCACGCGGTTACGTACCGCCGAAGGTCGACCGCTGGGCACACCTCCAGGTATTCCGAAACGCACCCGTCGACCCCGACAAACGTCGCCACATCCGGCACCACAGAGTGGCCACGTCATTGCTCACATTGGTCATGACCCGGTGCGGCACGCTGGGCTCGGCGGGAGAATCCTCGCCGGGCATGGCTAGGGTGACAGACCGAAGCTGGCGGGAGCGAGGATATCCGCGGACCGCGGTCTTGTCCGCGGTCCGCGATTCCAGTCCTGACAGGTTTGGGGTGATGGCAGTCGGAGCAGGACAGATCAGCGTGCCTTCGCCACGCTGAAGCTCAGCCCGCTGTTGCGCTGGGTGAAAGTCGCGCGGCCGGTGCCTGGCGAGGTCGAGTTCCAGCCGGCGATCGACTTCCCGGCACCGGCGAGGAAGCTGGTGAAGTCGGCCGAGGCCGAGCCGCAATCCATGTTGCTGCTCGAGACCGTATAGGCGCCGGCCGGTAGGTAGGCGGTGCCGGCGCGGTCGTTGTGCAGGACGGTGAAGCCGATTCCGGCACACCTCTTGAGCCTCGTCGACCCGCCGGTCGACGAGCCGGGCGCGACCACGCGCAGGTTGCTGACCGAGGCGACTTGGCGATTGCCGACGCGCAGGTAGACCGAATAGGCGCCGGGCTCGGTGGCCGGCGGAACCCGGACCGTCGTATGATAAATGCCCTCGACGAGTGCCGGAGTCTGGACCGCCGGTATGCCGTTCACGTCACGCGCTGACGAGATCGCATTCGACAGGATGGTGAGATTTGTCCCAGCCCTGGCGTACGCGAGCCCGGAGATGTCCAGCTTCGCGCCGGGTTGCACGGTTGTCGCGCTCAGGCCGATCGTGAATGGTGAGCTCTGCGCGGCGTGTGCGCTGTGTGACGGCACGGGAGCGCCTCCGGACGTCGCTGCGAGGGCGGTCGGTGCAACCGCCAAGGCGGTGGCGGCGATGGCACCGATACCGGCAACCTTGAAAGAAGAGATATGGGAACGGGAGGTAGGCATCATCGTTGTCTCCATTGCTAGGCGGTGCCCGTGAGGCACCCCGTTTTGCAGTGATCGCACCTTCTCAGCGCTGCGGGCTCCTGACGTCCGTACCTGGCTACTGCACTTGTCGCCCGCCACTACTGAGGCAGATGCTCACCCAGCGCATGGCGCCCTGGTGGTTCGGCCCCGCCGTTCCGCCTGACCGACGTGCGCGGCTGCGTGTTGGCGTCGGCCCGCTCCTCGTCATGGGCGCCGCTTAGGCAAGTCCTGACTTGTTCGACCCAATCTGCCCAGCTAATGGACCGCGCCAAAGCCCCCCGCCGGGCGTCGGCCGTCGCCGATCAAGCTTCCACCCGCAGCGCCAAGACGGCGGTGCCCATCGACCCGAACCCGCGAGCGCCCCCGCACCGCCAGTCCCGCGGAGGAGCGAGCGTCCGAGCAAAGGCCGCACTCCCGCTCGCGTCGGCCGGTCCGCGCCAGCGGCCGAGCTCGCGACGCCCAGACCACCGGATTGACAAGCAATCCGGCAGTCAACGCCGACCGGGCGACCGCCTCGCGAGACTCCCGTCGCGTTCGCGACCGACGCGACGGACGCGACGGACGCGACGGACGCGACGGACGACTGTGCCAGTAGGCGACTGTGCCAGTCCAGACGAGCGGCGGCACCCGAACGCCCGCCGGGCGACTTCCGCTCGGCGGCATCGCGTCAGCCGGGCTGGGGACGACAAGGGCTTCGGCCCCGATGAACTGCCAGCGCTGCCCGTGATGCGGGCAAAGCAGGACGCGACCCTCACGGCCGCGGTCGGCACCTCTTTCTCGCCACAAGCGCGCACGCTGCGCGAGCCAACTGATCGGTCCCGCGCTGCTCAGGGCGCTAACCGAAGATCGGGGAAGCTGCAAGCACCAAAGCGGTCACGACCGCGCCGACACCAGCACTGCCGCTCAAGGCGTGGAGGAGCAGTCCCGCCGGTCGGCTCGGGCTGGTCAGGTTGGGGCGTCGGCAGCGGGCTACCGCGCGCGGACCGCGTCAGCTAGCGGCGCCGACGCGATCGTCACCGGTGATCTCGACTTGCTTCGCTGTCGACCCATAAGCAGCTCTCGTTCGAGGTCTTCACGCCCCGCCAGATCGTCGATCGGCTCGGCTGACCCGGCCACGTCCGTCGTTCGTTCGTATTCGGGCCGACCCCGAGGCCGGGAGCCGCGGGCCGGCGGGGGAACCCTGTCAGCCCTGGAGATTCGGGAGGCGAGTGCGGGACGGCACGCGTCCACTCCGCGTCCACTAGATCCAAAACGGCCGAATCTCGCCCGCCACAGCCGTACACTCCATATTGCCACTGTTTGCAGGGATTTCGTGCCCGTCCGAGAGCGTCCGTGAACGCTTGTAACACCTCGATCCTTCCATGGTAAGGAAGGGGTCGTCGGTTCGAGTCCGACAGAGGGCTCTGCGTTTTCGGCTGCTCAGAGCCATCTATTGGTTTCTGAAGTTGACGTTCGTGACAGCTTTGCTCTGTCCATAATTCGTCCACGGGCGCTGAGGGCGGCTTGGTTTGGGCGGGGTTGCCTGCAGTAGACGGGGTCTGTGCGCTGGTTGACCCCTTCCGGTTTCCGTCCACAAGATCTGCAACCCCTTCCGAACAGTGGCAGGCCGGTCGCGCAGGCTGGTCCCGTCATGTCGGAGCTGATCGGATGCCCCAGGCGGTGTAGTCGATCCACGAGGCTTGTTCGCCCCGGGTTGAGAGGGCGTGGTGGATCACCCGCAGGATGAGCCCGAACTCGGCGTGATCGATCCCGACGATCAGTAAGCAGCCGGCGTGTGATCTTCCGGCTGCTGCCCATTCGGTGGTGATCCGGGCGAAGTCCTTGACGTTGAAGGTGACCATGACGCGTCCCTGCTCGGTGGCGAGAGCGAGGAGGCGTTCGTCCTCGGAGCGGTCGAGCTCGCTTTCCTCGTCAGCGGCGCGGACATCGTGTTGCTCGCGCAGGGCGGTCGCGATGCGGCGCCCGGACACGTGCGCGTCGAGGAACAGCCTCACGGTTTGCTAATCACCGACGGCGATCGTGTCGATCGTCGGGTACTGGCGCTGGAACTCCGGGAGCGATCGTTCGTTCTCAGCGATCGCGGCGTCAATCTCCTCGGTGAACTCGGCGTAGTAGGCGAGCGCCACCCGGATCTGCGGCTCGGTCAGATCGGTCGCCGCCGCCATCGCACTCGGCGTGTCATACGAGCGTGAGGCGGCCACGATCTCCCAGACGTCGAGCGCGGTGCCGATCACCCAGGGACGGCGGTTCCAATCGCTGCCGCGGAACGCGATCCCGGGAAACCGGCGGGTTCGGAGCGCCTCCTCGGCGAGTCCTTCGACGACGGCGCCTTTCGTCCGCCGCGTGCGCCTCGCCTCCTCGCTGACGAGCTGATCGGTGAAATCCGAGAGGCGCATGCTGAACGGGGCTGCCTTGGGCACACCTCAACGCTATCACGGCAATTACACCGTAACTATCGTCAGCCAGCTAGATCACCGATCTCCCGACCTGCCGGCAGACGCAGCCTGCCTGGCGGCTCGGATCGGAAGCCGCGGGCGATCCCATGGTCAATTCGCAGCGTGTCCGATGTCGTCCGGTCGGGAGGCGGCCGCTCGGCGTGGCTGGCT
>Ga0335078_10003302_pt1 | contig 24056 bp, 18 predicted proteins | sample Lox_Sample_32_FD_206711 | JGI IMG/M metagenome (GOLD analysis project Ga0335078, IMG submission 206711) | Soil microbial communities from Loxahatchee National Wildlife Refuge, Florida, United States - Lox_Sample_3.2 | ecosystem: Environmental > Terrestrial > Soil > Wetlands | place: USA... | reverse complement strand
TCGAGCCGAAAAGTCCTCTCGCAATTTCACCGCTGCGGGCATGGCGCGAATCTCCTTCGCGCACAATGAGTCAGAAAAATCGCGCCAGGGGAATCCCCCATGAGTCAGCCCGCGGAACCGTTGGTATCAATCGTCGCGATAGACCTTTTCGCGTCGCTCGTGGCGCTCCTGCGCCTCGATTGACAGCGTCGCGATCGGGCGCGCGTCGAGGCGGCGCAGCGAGATGGGCTCGCCCGTCTCCTCGCAAAAGCCGTAGACGCCTTCGTCGAGCCGCTGGAGCGCCGCGTCGATCTTGGAGATCAGCTTGCGTTGCCGGTCGCGGGAGCGCAGCTCGATGGAGCGGTCGGTTTCGGAAGAAGCGCGGTCGGCGAAATCCGGATGGTTTTCGTTGTCGCTCTGCAAAATCAGGAGCGTTTCCCGGCTCTCCTGAAGAATCTCATCTTTCCATGCAAGCAGCTTGCGTTTGAAATATTCGCGCTGCCGTTCGTTCATGAACGGCTCTTCCTCCGAGGGCCTGTAGTCCTTCTCGATCTCTACCGCCATTGCCGCGTTTCTCCCGTTGCGCCATAGGCGGCGCCTATATAGCTGCGACGCGCCAAGCTTACAATTGTCTTCGCGACCGTATCTTTACGAACTGCGGCCGCTCAAATGCCTCCCGAGCGCGACGAGAAGGTGACGCCGGAAACCAGCATCGGCGGCGCGGCGCTCAACCCTTCGTCCCGCAGCGCGCGCCATGTGGGCTCGGTCGGCCCTAACGCCTCGATGTGCCCGAAGAGCGTTGCGAGGCTCTGATTGAATCTAAGATTGCGCGCCGGCGCCACGATCCGACCGTTCTCGATGAGGAAGTTGCCGTCGCGGGTCAGACCGGTGAGCAGCAGGGAACGAGGATCGAGCATGTTCGTGTACCAAAGGCGCGTGACGAGCAGACCGCGCTTCGTCGCGCGAATCATCTCCTCGATCGGGACCGAACCGCCCTCCATGCGAAAGCTCGATGCGGGCGGAACGGCGGTCTTGCCGCGTTTCCTGGCGTAGGCGCGGTCGAAAGAGAGCGAAACGAGCCTGCCCTTCTCGATCCAGGCGCGCTTGCGATGCGGCGCGCCCTCGAAACCGATCGCGCTCTGCGGCGCAAGCAGGTCTTTGGGATCGGAACGCAGGGTGAGCTTCTGGTCAAAGAGGCGCTCGCCCTGCCGGGCGCCGCCGCCCTTTCGCGAGAAGTAGCTGCGCCCTTCGTCGGCGGCGCGGGCGTCGAGCGCGCCGAGCAGCCAATAGATCAGCTCGGCTGTCGCTTCGGGCTCGAAGACGACCGTCCACGCTCCCGGCTCCAGATCGCGCGCCTCCTCGAGCCAGGCGGCCTTGTCGCAAGCGCGGCGCGCGAGCGCGGCGGCGTCGAGGCCGGCCGCTGCGATCGTCTTCGCGCCCGCCCAGCCTGACCAGGCGTCGGTCCGATTTCGCGCGGTCGTCGAGAGCTCGATCGCGCTTTGTCGCTCATAGCAGAAGAGGCCGGCGCTGGTCGCCCGCGCCACGAAGGACGCGCCGCACGCGACCTGGCCAAAGCCCGCGACGTCGCGCGCCCGCGCCTCCTCGATCGCGAGACCCGCGCAGGACGCAAGCGTGTCGAGGCTCAGCGCCGCCGTCTCCTCGGAGTAGAGATTGGACCGCGCATAGCGCTGCGGTTCGAGCGGCGGCGCATAGTCGGGATCGTGGGGGAGCGCGCGCGCGATCTCCTCAGCTTTGGCGAGCGCGCGTAGACCGGCCGCCTCGTTGAAGGAAGCGATCTCGACCACGCCGACGCGTTCCTGCGCGTGGGCGGCAATGCGAAGCGTCAGCCTTTCGGCTGTGCGGTTCGTCGTCGCGCCGCCATTCGCGAAACGCAGATTTTGTTCCCGTCCGCCGCGCAGCACGATCTCGCAGCCGTCGGTTTTCGAACCGGCGAGCAGCCGGTCGGCGATCGAACGAGCCTCCCGACGCGAAAGCAGCAAACCACCTCCCTTTTTATGCCGCCAAAGCTTTCTCTTCGGCGCGCGGAGAACGAAGATTGAGCGGACGCTCGCCCGCGAATTCCTTGTGGCGCGGCGTCGGCCGGCTCTCCGAGGCTCGCCGCGAGGCGAAGTTAGCCGCGCCACAGCCGCGGTTCGCGCTGGGCGGCGCGGACGCTTCCCAGCCTGTCGTCTTGCAGCTTCTCGAAGCGCCGCAGATTGCGCGCGCCGACGCCGCGGCGGATGGAGGACGAATCGGCGACCTCCGACACCGCCAAAGCTCCGATATGCCGCTCGAAGTTGCGGAAATAGCCGAGAATCGTCTCGCCGACGGGCTTCGTCATTTCCACCAGCTTCATCGGGTGAAGCGAGAAGAAGAACTCGAATCCAGCATGTATCGCAATCCACTGCGATTCGTCCACGCAGCTCCCGCCAGGCTTCCGCCCCAAGCGACGCGACGACGACCTCTCGCAAGCGAAAAGCGCTGGCGGCGGCGCCCATGCGCGTCAAGAAATCAACTCGGAAGGGAAGCCACGGTAAGGCGGCTTTTGATAAGGCCACTGCTGGATTACCCCGCCGCCGCACGCGGGGGATTCCTCTTCCCAGGCCCCCAAAGCCCCGCGAAAGACGCAATCCGGCCACAGATCTCACGGTCGAGACATAGGTCGGAAACCCGCCCCTGCGAAATAGAGGGCGTGTTGAGTTCCGGGCGAAGCGGGTAGTAAGTACAGCCAAGCTTGGGACGGATGCGGGGCGGCCGGAGACCGAGCGACGCCCGCGGGCGGAAAGGCAAGCGGTTTTCGCCAGTTCTCGGGACCGCTGCGGGCCGCCGGTAGGGCGCGGCGTGCTAAAAGGACGCCGCAACTCCGGACCGAACCGCCATGGCTTAAGGAAGCTGCGGATTTTCATGGATTTTGGGCTTGGTAAGGGAGGCCTCGGGCGACCGCGGCGGACGCCGCGCAGCCTATCGGCGAAGGCGCGGACGCCTGGTCGTCCCCCGACCGACTCCGGGCCAGCACGCCGGCCGGGCCCGCTAAGCACAGCTCGAGATTTCTGGTCCCGGTCTCTTTGCGCAGGACAGTTTCCGGGAGGCGCGGCGCGGGGGCTCCGGGCGGCCCTTGTCGCCTGCGGCGCCGCGGGTTTGACCGGCTGCAACCTTGATTGGGAGAAGCCAGATCTGAGCTTGCCGCCGCCCGAGCGTTTTCAGGAAGCTAAGCCCCGATCCGCGCCCCCCATCGGCGCGGCGCATGATTTTTCCAGGCGATTTGGTTCGAGGGAGCTCGTCGATTTCGTGGATCGGGCGCTCGAAAATAACAACGACATCGCCGCTGCGGTGGCGCGCTTACACGAGGCAGACGCGCAAGCGCGCGTTTCGAGTTCGCCGCTCTGGCCATCGCTCTCCTCGCAAAATTTGTTTCAGCAGACCCGTGTCGCCGGCACGGAAACCAACATGGCGCCGAATTACAATCCGCTGCAGCGGTTCTATCAGGCGGCCGGCCAAAAACAGATCGCCAATGCGCTCCAGGATCAGACCACCTTCAGCGGCGTGCGCACCAACCTATGGCGTCTCGAGCTCACCGCCAGCTATACGATCGACTTCTGGGGCCAGAACGAGGACGCCTCCAAGGCCGCCCGGCTGCTGGCCAATGCGAGCCGCTTCGATCGCAACGTCGTCGAGATGACGACGATCGCCTCAGTTCTCAGCACCTATTTCATCGTGTTGAACGCCCAGGATTTGCTGCGCATCGCGCACGACAACGTCCACATCGCCACAGAGGTGCTGAACGCCATCAAGTTCCGGCTCGAAGTGGGGACGGCGACCCTGTTCGACGTCGCGCTGCAGGAAACCGTCGTGGACACGCAGCGCGCCGCCATTCCGGTGCTCGAGGAGACGCTGCGGCAGCAGCGCAATCTTCTCGCGGTGCTGCTGGGACAGACGCCGGAAAGCCTCCATACGACGGGCTCCTCGCTGAAGGCGCTGCGGTTCCCACAGATCGAGCCCGGATTGCCCTCCGAGGTGCTGTTGCGCCGCCCCGACGTCGCGGAGGCCGAAGCGAAGCTCGCCTCACAGGAATTTTCGGTGCTGCAGGCGCGCGCCGCCTTCTTCCCGACCTTCACTTTGTCGGCGCCCTACTATGGCCCCGGGTCGATCATCACCAAATATCTGCTGCAACCTGAGGCGATCGGCTGGCAATTGGTGGCGGGCGTGGCGCAGCCGATCTTCGACGGCTACAATCTGCAAGGTCAATATATGCTGCAGCAAAGCAAATTCAGCGAATTGGCCGCCAATTACCGCAAGCAGATTCTGACGGCGTTGTCGGACACGGAAAACGCGATGATCGCCATCAAAGAGACGGACAAGGAACTGAAGATAAATGAGGAGGGGGTGGACGCGGCGAGGCGGGCGCTGGATGCGGCGAAAGCGCGCATGCGCGAGGGCACAATCGACATCGTCACGCTGTCAACAACCGAGACGACCTATTTTCAGAACCTCTACACGCTCGAGCAGACCCGGCTATTGCATTTCCAGGGCGCCTCGAGCCTCTATCAGGCGCTGGGCGGCGGCTGGTCGCCGACGACGCGCGAGCAGGAGATCGCCGCCGCCAACGCAGCCTATGAAGCCGATAAGGGCTTCTTCCCATGAGCTTTTTGCGCAATCGACGCGTTTTATTGGGCGTCGCCGCCGTCCTGCTGGCGGTCCTCGTCGCCTGGCGTTTCGGCTGGCTGCCGGGAAGGGGCGACGCCGCGTCCGACAAGAAGAAGCGCGGCCACGAAGCGACGGTTCCCGTGAGCGCGGCGCTGGCGCGCGTTCAGGACGTGCCGGTGACGATCGACGCCGTCGGCACGGTGCAGGCGCTCAACACGGTGACGATTCGCACCCAGGTGAGCGGCAAGCTGATGAAATTGCCGTTCACCGAAGGCCAGGACGTGAAGAAGGGCGACATTGTCGCCTTGATCGAGCCCGATCCCTATCAGGCGGCCTATGATCAGGCGGTGGCGAAGAAGGCGCAGGACGAGGCCAATCTCGCGAATGCGCGCATCGACCTCGTTCGCTATCAGAAGCTCGCCGCCAACAAATACGGGTCGGAACAGCAATTTGAGACGCAGAAATGGCTGGTGGCGCAGCTCGAGGCGCAAGTCCGCTCCGATCAGGGTGCGATCGACGCCACGAAGACGACGCTGAATTGGGCGACGATTCGTTCGCCGATCGACGGCCGCGCCGGCATCAGGCTCGTCGACGTCGGCAATATTCTCGACGCCTCCAACACGGCGACAAACGGGATCATCGTGATCACACAATTGAAGCCGATCTATGTGATCTTCACGATTCCGCAGGAATCGCTGCCCGCCTTGCAGCGCGCGCAGCAAAAGGGAACGCCGCCCGTGCATGCGCTGGGCTCCGACAATGCGACGCTGATCGAGTCGGGCGCGGTTTCGGCGATCGACAACCAGATCGACCAGACGACCGGCACCGCCAAGATCCGGGCGACCTACGCCAATGACAATTTGCATCTTTGGCCCGGTCAATTCGTCAATGTGCGGGTCATCGTCGACACGATAAAGAACGCGATCGTCGTTCCGAGCCCGGCGATCCAGCGCGGCCCGAACGGAGCCTTCGTCTATGTTCTCCAGGACGGCAAGGCCGTCTTCCGGACGGTGACGACGGGCCAGCAGGACGAGCACATCGCCGTCGCGACATCGGGCTTGAGTCGCGACGAACAGGTCGTCACCAGCGGCTTCTCCCGGCTCTCCAACGGAGCCAAGGTCGACGTCGTGCAGCCGACGACCGGCGAGGGCGGCAAGGAAAAGATGGCGGCTCCGGAGGGCGACGAGGCCCACTCCTTTGGCGCGCCCGGATCGCCGAGGCCGCAGATCGGCGCTCCCGAGGCGTCGAAGCTTCCCGATGGAGGCGCGGCGGGGGGCGATCGCTCCCATGGCGGCGCCCGCAGCGGTGAGCGCATGAGATGAGCATTTCGGCGCCCTTCATCAACCGACCCGTCGCGACGACGTTGCTCGCCTTCGCGGTGCTGCTGTTCGGCGTGCTCGGCTTCATGAATTTGTCGGTTTCGCCGCTGCCCCAGGTCGACTTCCCAACCATCCAGGTGACGACGCAATTGCCCGGCGCCAATCCAGACACGGTCGCCTCGCTGGTGACGGCCTCGCTCGAGCGGCAGTTCGGTCAGATCCCGTCGCTGACGACGATGTCGTCGCAGAGCGCCTACGGCCTGTCGCAGATCACGTTGCAGTTCGATCTCGATCGCGACATCGACGCCGCCGAGCAGGACGTGCAGTCGGCGATAAACGCCGCCGCCTCGACGCTGCCGCGCAATCTGCCGTATCCGCCTGTCTATGCGAAGGTCAATCCGGCGGATACGCCGATCGTGACGCTCGTTCTGCGCTCGCAGACGCACACGCTGAGGCAGATGAGCGATCTCGCCGACACACAGATCGCCCCGCGGCTTTCAGAGGTCACGGGCGTTGGGCGCGTCGTCGTCGAGGGCGGCGTGCGCCCGGCGATTCGCATCCAGGCCGACCTCGCCCGTCTCGCGGCGAACCATATGACGATGGACGATCTGCGCATCGCCATCGCCGCGGCCAATGTCGCCGGCGCGAAAGGCTCGATCGACGGGCCGCGCCAAGCCTACACGCTCGACGCCAACGACCAGATCCTCGCCGCCGACCAATACAAGCCGATCGTCGTCAGCTGGATCAATGGCCGTCCCATCATGCTGCGCGACGTCGCGACCGTCGTCGACGGGTTGGAGGACGCGAGGGTCGGCGGCTGGTATCGCGGCGAGCCCTCGGTCGTTCTCGACGTGCTGCGCCAGCCGGGCGCCAATATCATCAGCACCGTGGAGTCGCTGAAAAAGGAGCTGCCGCAGCTGCGCCGGCTACTCCCCAACGGCATGACGCTCGAGATCGTCAACGACCGCACCGACACGATCCGGGCCTCCATCGCCGACGTCGAATTCACGCTCGTTATCGCTGTGGCGCTCGTCGTCCTGGTCGTGCTGCTGTTTCTGCGCAACATTCGCGCGACGATCATCGCTGGCGTCAGCCTGCCGCTGTCGATCGTGGCGAGCTTCGCGACAATGTGGGCCGCGAAATTCTCTCTCGACAATCTGTCGCTAATGGCACTCACGATCGGCACCGGCTTCGTCGTCGACGACGCCATTGTGATGATCGAGAATATCGTCCGCAACATCGAATTGGGAAAGACCGCCAAGCGGGCGGCGCTCGACGGCGCACGTGAGATCGGCTTCACGGTCGTATCGCTGACCGTCTCGCTCATCGCGGTCTTCATTCCGCTGCTGTTCATGACCGGCATCGTCGGGCGGATGTTCCGCGAGTTCGCGCTGACGCTGACCATGGCCGTCGTCGTCTCGGCGATCGTCTCGCTCACGCTGACGCCGATGCTTTGCGCGATCCTGTTGCGCTTGCCCAAGCACAGCGAGCACGAGCAGAAGCGCGGCTGGCTCGATCGACTCTATGCGAAGACGCTGGACTGGTCGCTGAAGCGCCAGAAATTCATGCTCATCTTGACCGCCGGCACGCTGGCGCTGACGATCGCGCTCTACGTCGTCATCCCCAAGGGGTTCCTGCCGCGGCAGGACACGAGCGTCTTGACAGCGGTGCTCGAAGCCGCGCCAGACGCGTCCTTCGAGAAGATGACGAAATTGCAGGCGAAGGTCGCCGAGATTTTCGAGCGCGACCCGGAGGTCACGGCCGTGACCTCGGTGCTCGGCGTCGGTCCCCTGAACCCGACGCCTAACGTTGGACATTTCTCGATATCCCTGCGCAGCCGCGAGCATCGCAGCGTCGGCGCCGACCAAGTCGCCGATCGTCTCAAGGCCGAGGGCGAGAAAATCCCCGGCGTCACGCTGTTCATCGAGCCGGTTCAGGACATCCAGATCACGACACGCGCCAGTCGCTCGCAGTTCCAATATACGATGACGTCGGCGGACGCTTCGGAGCTCTATAGCTGGAGCGCCGCGCTTCTCGACGTTCTCCGAAAAGAGCCGGTTTTGCGCAATGTGGCCTCGGAGACCCAGACCGGCGGCCTGCGCAGCCTCGTACATATCGACCGCGAGACGATGGGGCGGCTCGGCATGACGATGCAGCATGTCGACGACATTCTCAACGACGCCTTCTCGCAGCGGCAAATCTCGATCATCTACACGCAGTCGAACCAATATCGCGTCATCCTCGAGGCGGCGGAGCAGTTCCGGCGCGACCCCAAGGCGCTCGAGAAGCTCTATGTGGCGGCTCCAGGCGGCGGCCCGCAGACGCCGCTCGGCTCGATCGTGCACATCCAGCAGGTGAGCGCGCCGCTCTCCGTCGCGCATCAAGAGCAGTTCCCCGCGGTGACGATCAGCTTCGATCTTTCGCCGGGCGCGTCGCTCGGCGACGCGGTGGCGACGATCAAGCGGGTCGAGCAGGAGATCGACATGCCGACGACGATCGTCAGCATGTTCAGCGGCGACGCCGCGGAGTTCAACAAATCGCTGCGGAGCGAACCCTGGCTCATCCTCGCCGCGGTCATCGCGATCTATGTCGTGCTCGGCGTTCTCTACGAGAGCTTCGTGCATCCCTTCACAGTGCTCACGACCTTGCCTTCGGCCGGCGTCGGCGCGCTGCTGGCGCTGATGGCCTTCCGGCTCGACATGTCGATCGTCGCGCTCATAGGGGTCGTGCTGCTGATGGGCATCGTCAAAAAGAACGCGATCATGATGATCGACTTCGCGCTCGACATGGAGCGCAACGAGGGTCTCCCGCCCGAGGTGTCCATCGTGCGCTCCTGCCATCTGCGCTTTCGGCCGATCATGATGACGACGCTCGCCGCTCTGCTCGGCGCGTTGCCGCTCGCGCTCTCGCATGGTTCCGGCAGCGAATTGCGCATCCCGCTCGGCGTCTCGATCATCGGCGGCCTGCTGCTGTCGCAGGCGCTGACCCTCTACACGACGCCGGCGATCTATCTGGCGGTCGAACGGCTGCGCCGCCGCCTTTACGGGCTGAAACCGCCAACGGACGAAGCGCCGGAAGAGACCGGGGTGACCGGGATCCCGCCGGAGCCTGACGCGGATGCGGTGCCGCAGCGGGAAGCGGCCGAATGAAGATTTCGGAGCCTTTTGTCAAAAGGCCCGTTGGCACGACTCTTCTCGCGGTCGCGCTCTTCCTGGTTGGCGCCGTCGCTTATGTCTTTCTGCCGGTCGCGAGCCTCCCGGCGGTGGATTTCCCGACCATCGGCATTTCCGCCACGCGGCCGGGCGCAGATCCCGAAACCATGGCCGCCAGCGTCGCGGCGCCTTTGGAGCGCAGGCTTTCCCTGATCTCCTCGGTCGTCGAGCTCACCTCGGTCAGCGGACTCGGCGCCACGACGCTCATCGCGCAGTTCGACATCACGCGGAATATCGACGCAGCGGCCCGCGACGTGCAGGCTGCGATCAACGCGGCCGCTGCGGATCTGCCGAGCGATCTTGTCAACTTGCCGACTTTCAAAAAGTCGAATTCCTCCATGGCGCCGATCATCGTGTTGGCGCTGACGTCCAAGACGATGCCGACGAGCGCGATCTACGACGCGACGGATACGGTCATCGCGCAACGCATCTCTCAAGTCAGCGGCGTCGGCGGCGTCATCGTCGCAGGGGCAGAGCAGCCCGCGATCCGCGTGCAAGTCGATCCCGGGCGTCTCGCCTCCATGGGCGTCGGCATCGATCAGGTCGCCAACGCCATCGTCAACAATAATGTGTTGGCTCCGACCGGCAGCTTCAGTGGACGTAGCCAAGGCGTCACGATCGGCTCGACCGATCAGCTCAACACGCCCGAGGAGTATCGCGGGATCGTCGTCGCCTCGCACAATGGCGCGGTCGTGAAGCTCGGAGACGTTGCGAGCGTGACGCGCGGAGTGCGCAATCGCATGTCCGCCGGCTGGTACAATGGCGTCCCGGCCGTTATCCTCGTGATCTTCAAGCAGCCGGGCGCCAATGTCATTGAGACGGTCGACAACATCAAAGAGCTGATGCCGCGGCTGCAGCAATGGGTGCCGCAGGGCATCGACATTGCGGTTCTGGCCGATCGAACGCAGACGATCCGCGCGAGCGTCGAGGATATTCAACGCACGCTCTTCGTCTCGGTCTGCCTCGTCATGGCGGTGGTGTGGGTCTTTTTGCGACGAGCCTCGCCGGTCGCGGCCGCCGGCATCACCGTCCCGCTATCGCTCGTCGGCTCCTGCGCGGCGCTATATATAGCCGGCTTCTCCATCGACAATCTGTCGCTCATGGCGCTCACCATCGCGGTCGGTTTCGTGGTCGACGACGCCATCGTGATGATCGAGAATGTGGAGGCCCATGCCGAGCGCGGCTTGAATCGCATGGAGGCGACGCTGGTCGGCGCGCAGCAGATTGGCTTCACCGTCGTATCGATCAGCCTGTCGCTCGTCGCCGTGTTCGTGCCTTTGCTTTTCCTTCCGGGCATTGCAGGCAAACTCTTGCAAGGGTTCGGCTACACGCTGACCTTCGCCATCCTCATTTCGATGGTCGTGTCCCTCACGGTCACGCCGATGCTATGCGCCTGGCTTCCGGCGGCGCGGCATAAGCGGCCGTCGCGTTTCGACATCCTCTTCGAATCCACGACGGATAAGATCATCGCCGCCTATGAGCGCAGCCTGCGCTCGCTGATCGACCATCCCTGGCTGACCCTCGTCATCATCGTGCTGACCGCGGGCTGGACGGTGTATCTCTACATATCCATTCCGAAGGGCGATCTGCCTCAGGACGACATCGGACTTATCAACGGCACGACCGAAGCCGCAGCCGACGTCTCCTTCGACGAAATGGCGCGCTTGCAGAAGCTCGCGATGAGCGTGCTGGCTCGCGATCCGGACGTGCAAGAGATCGGCTCCTTCATCGGATCGGGGGGGTTGACCGCGGCCGGCAATCAAGGCCGGCTCTTCGTCGCGCTGAAGCCGATGGGCGAGAGAAAATCCTCGAGCTTCGAGGTCATCGCCCGGCTGCGTCCCGAATTTGCGAAAATCCCGGGCTTGGCGGTGACGATGGTGCCCTCGCAGGATCTGCGCACCGGCGCCCGCGTCAGCAAGGCCAAATATCAGTATTCGCTCTCGGACCCGTCCATCGACGAGCTCAAGGAGTGGTGGCCCAAGGTTCTGGATCGGCTGGAGCAGCTCCCGGAGCTCGCTGACGTCTCAACCGACAGCCTGCCGGGCGGTCTTCGCGCCAATGTCGTCATCGACCGCACGGCGGCGTCGCGTCTCGGCGTCTCGATCACCTCGCTCGACGCCGGCCTGAACAGCGCCTTCGGTCAGCGGCAGGATTCGATCATCTACACGCAGCGCAACAATTATCGCGTCGTCATCGAGGTGCCGCGCTCGCGTCAGCGCGACATCCACGACCTTTCCGGCATTTACGTCACCGGCGCGGGCGGCAAGGAGGTGCCCCTGACCGCCGTCGCGCATATCGAGCGCAGCAACATGCCGCTCGTCATCAACCATCAGGGCGTGACGCCGGCGGTCACGCTCACCTTCAACCTCGCGCCGGGCGTTCCCTTGGAAAAGGCGGTCAACGCGGTCGAAGACGCCGTTGCGCAGATGGGACTGCCGCGCAGCCTGCGCGCCGCCTTCGCCGGCGACGCCGCCGATTTTCAGAAGACCTCCGGCGGCATGGGCCTCGTCATCATTGGCTCGCTGCTCGCCGTCTACATCATCCTCGGCATCCTTTACGAGAGCTTCATCCATCCGATCACGATCATCTCGACGCTGCCCTCGGCGGGCGTCGGGGCATTGCTCTCGCTGGAGCTGTTCCGCACCCAATTTTCGGTCATCGCTTTCGTTGGCATTTTGCTCCTGATCGGCATCGTCAAGAAGAACGGAATCATGCTCGTCGACTTCGCGCTGCAAGCCGAGCGCGAAGCGGGCATGAGCGTGCATGACGCCGCGCTGGCGGCGGCGAAGGAGCGCTTCCGTCCGATCCTGATGACGACGCTCGCCGCGATGTTCGGCGCCTTGCCGCTGGCCTTCGCGACCGGCATCGGCGCCGAGATGCGCCGCCCGCTCGGCATCACGATCGTCGGCGGGCTCTTCCTGAGCCAGCTCCTGACGCTCTACACGACGCCGGTCATCTATCTTTTGATGAGCAAGCTGCACCGTGGCAAGCACTCCCCGATTTCACACGAGGCCGCCGCGCCGTCCGCAGCCACCGGCGCGCGCACTTGACGGGAGCGCCTGCGCGCCCGTAAACGGAGCCTAAGGTCCCGGGCGGCTAGCTCAGCGGGAGAGCACTCCCTTCACACGGGAGGGGTCACAGGTTCAATCCCTGTGCCGCCCACCATTCAAATCAATGGCTTAATAGGTAGAGCGGGGCCCGCACAGGGCCTCGCCGCCGGAAGCTCCGTGGGCCGCAGGCAGCTCTCTCCGACGTCGCGTCGGGAGACGCTCTCCCGACGCGCCTCCGTTTATCCGGCTGCGCTCAGCCCGCTTTCGGCGGAGCGCCCGTCTTGATCTCGACGGTCTTGGCGCTTTTGGCGGCCTCCACCGGCTTCTTGACGCTCACATGCAGCACGCCCTTGTCGAGATGGGCGGAGATCGCCCCGTCGGCGGGGCTGAACGGCAGCGTCATCGAGCGGTAGAACGAGCCGAAGCTGCGCTCCTCGATGTGCCAGTCCTTCTCGTCCCTTTTCTCCTCGTGCTTCTTCTCGCCGGAGATCACCAGGCGATTTCCGTCGACGCTGACCTTGATGTCCTTCTCCTCGACGCCGGGCAACTCCGCCGTCACCTCCAGGTCACCGTCGGTTTCCGCGACATTGATCGCCGGCGACCCCGCTCCGACGTTCAGCACGGGAAGGTTGTGACCAAAATTGCGGAATACGTCCTCCATTTCGCGACGGAAAGACTTGAAAGGATCCGGCGTGAGATCCTGACCGCTCCATAGGCTTGGCATTTTCATCGTCTTGCCTCCCTTTTTAGGTAAATGGTCGATTCAAGAGATAAGCAGTCTCGGCGACGTCGTGAGGTTAGAAAGGCGATTTGTCGCACAAGTGACAGCCCCGCCCGCGCTCGGTTCCCTCACGCGCCTTCATCAAGGTCGTCCTGCCGCCCTCCGGGACCGCCGCGCCGCTTCTGCCGTGCAACGGCGGCGTTGGCGGCGCGCACCGCTTGGCCTTCATTCCCTGTCTCCGCCAAAATATTGTTCGCGACTTCGCTCCATAGCCGACACAGATGCGGCGTATCCGCCTTATGCGTGTGTCTTGGCGCGTCTTCGGGTCGCCACGGCACGTCAGGCGACCTCCCGGTTCTCCGCCCGGCGGAGCAAAGGCTCTGCGACGGATTGCGTCGTCCCGAAGCGGCTCGCGCGAAAGCTCGGCGACCAATGGCCGCGAGACAAGCCCGCCTTCGCCTTGAGATGCGCAAGGAATTCCTCCCTCTGGCTGATCTGCTCCCAGACAGCGGGCAGGAACAGAGCCTGCCGGCCTGCTTCCTCGATCAAGAGCCCGTCTTGATGCGGCCGCAACTGGGACAAGAGATCGTCTTCGCCGTCGAAGCTCATCGGCTCCAAAGGTGAGAGCAGCGTCACGGTCAGCGACACCTGCGCCCATTCGAGGCGCTCCAGCGGCGCGAAGCGGGGGTCTCGAAAGGCCGACCTCACTGCGTTGGCTCTGATGTCCTCGACGAGAGGACGCCGCGCCCTCACTGAGCCGCAACAGCCCCGCAATCTCCCGACTTTGTGCAGGGTCACGAAGCTTGCGCCCTCCCGCCCGAATGCGGGGGGCAGTTTCTCCGACGATGGTCGATCCCCGTCGCCGCAGATCGCGCGACGAGCGACGTCGTTCATCGTCGCGTCATGGCGGCTCACGAGGTGGTCGCCGGGCGCGATACCGGCCTTCTCTTCCCAAAAAGCCCAGGCGCCATAGCCGACGACGCGATTGCGAGGACCGGCCGTGTCGCCGGAATTGCGCAGGTCAAGCGTCTTCGCCCGCAGGTCGCGCCGTCTTGCCGCCGTCAGGAGCCCATTGATCGGCGCAGCGCCGCAAGCCTGTTCGGAGCTGAGCGCGACGGGATCGAGCCGCTCGATCGCCGCGCAAGTCTTTTCGTCGAGCGCGCGACAGATTTCGTAGCTTAGGTAATGGGACAGGTCGGAGGAGACGACGATGAGCGTCTCGGGACCGCCCCAGAGCGCGTCGAGCACATCGGCCGCCTGCTCGCCGCTGACGCGGCCGCAAATGATGGGAACGAGCGAGAAGTCTCCGAGGACGACCTGAAGAAACGGCAATTGGGTCTCCAAGCAATGCTCGCCTTCATGCGCCTCGTCCAAAAATCCAAACTGCGGAAGGTCGCGCGCCCGGTTAAGCCATTCATGATCGATCGGAACGCGGCCGAGCGGCGTTTCATAGGCGCGAGCCGACGTCGCCGCCATGCCGGCGAAAGCCATACGGTGCGAGGGACCCAGCAGCAGTACCCGGGAGATTTTTCCGCGCGCCCTGGCCAGGAGGCGGTATGCGACGCCAGCGACGGGCCCGGAATAGACGTAGCCGGCGTGCGGAGAGATCAGCGCCTTCGGCGGCGAGGCGTCATCGAACGCCTCCGAAGAATGCGCCGTCGCCAGCGAAACCACATTAGCGAGCAGCCCGCTAACGCTCGATCTGAGCTCAGTCGGATCAGCGGGATAAAACAGCCCCGCAACGGCCGCAGGTCTAATCGCGGTGTCAATCATCACCGGCCTCTTTCGTTCGCAATTAGGCGTCTCCATCTCTTCGTCATGAACTCGACAGAACTCATCGCCCGCCCCGCCATGCCGCCGCCGCCCTCCGCCCGTTATTGGCATTTGCTCGACGACGGTCGTATTCAATGTGATCTCTGCCCGCGTTTTTGCAAGCTGCGGGACGGTCAGCGCGGGCTTTGCTTCGTGCGCGCCCGCCAGGGCGACGCGATGGCGCTGACCACCTATGGGCGGTCGTCGGGCTTCTGCGTGGACCCCATCGAGAAGAAGCCGCTCAACCATTTTCTGCCGGGCACGCCGGTGCTGTCTTTTGGCACCGCGGGTTGCAATCTCACCTGCAAGTTCTGCCAGAACTGGGACATTTCGAAAGCGACCGAATTCGATCGCCTTCAGGATCAGGCTTCGCCTAAGAGAATCGCGCAAGCCGCGAAAGAGATCGGCGCGCGCTCGGTCGCCTTCACCTACAATGATCCCGTGATCTTTCTCGAATATGCGGTCGACGTCGCGAGCGCCTGCCGCGAGGCGGGCGTCAAGACCGTGGCCGTCACCGCCGGCTACATCACGCCTGAAGCCCGCAAGGAGTTCTTTGGCGCGATGGACGCGGCGAACATCGACCTTAAGGGCTTCACCGAGGAGTTTTACAAGACGCTCTGCACGGCGGAGCTTCGCGCGGTGCTCGATACGCTCGAATATGTGAAGCACGAGACGCAATGCTGGCTCGAGATCACAACGCTGCTGATCCCCGGCAAGAACGATTCTCCGGCCGAGATCGAGGCGCTGACGAAATGGGTCCATGAGCGGCTCGGCCCCGATACGCCGCTGCACTTCTCCGCCTTCCATCCGGATTGGCGCATGCGCGACATCCCGAGAACCCCGAGGGCGACTCTCGAAGCCGCGCGGCGAATCGCGTTGGAGAACGGCCTGCGTTACGTCTACACCGGCAACGTGCAGGACGAGGCGGGACAGAGCACCTATTGCCACGGTTGCGGAACGAGGCTTATCGGCCGTAACGGCTATGACCTCACCTCCTGGGCTCTGACGCCGGAGGGCCGCTGCGCCAAATGCGGGGAGGCCTGTGGCGGGGTTTTTCAGGCGCGTCCGGGAGAGTGGGGATCGCGGCGAGCCCCGGTGCGTTTGTCAGCAAGTTAGCCGGCTGAAGCCCGCCGCTCCTTCGGGACGTCGGCGGCTCGCGCCTTGTCGTCGTAGACGAAGAGTTCTCGATCCCAACTTTCGCATTAAGCGCGCGAGCGTCGGCGACGCGCAACGGAAACTTGCGTGCGCGCAGCTCTGGCTCGACGCGTCAGGGGCTCTGCGCTATTGATCCGTCTCTCGCCGTCGACGGGAAAAAGACTCAGAGCGACCGCCCATGCACCCAAAAATTTACGACATCCCGGAAAGCTGGGCGCGCCAGGCGCTGGTCGACGCGGAAAGCTATCAGAAGCTCTACGCCCGTTCCTTCGAGGATCCCCAAGGTTTTTGGAGCGAGCAAGCCAAACGCGTCTCCTGGATCGCGCCCTTCACAACCGTGAAGGACACGAGCTTCGAGCCGCATAACGTTTCGATCCGATGGTTCGAGGACGGAACCACCAATGTCGCGATGAATTGCGTCGACCGGCATATTCTCTCGCGCGGCGATAAGACCGCGATCATCTGGGAGGGAGACGATCCGTCGCACTCACGGCGGGTCACCTACAGCGAGTTGCATGAGGAAGTCTGCCGCTTCGCCAATGTGCTCAAGAAGCACGGCGTCCGTCGCGGCGATCGAGTCACGATCTATCTGCCGATGATCCCTGAGGCGGCTTACGCAATGCTCGCCTGCGCGCGGATCGGCGCGATCCATTCCGTCGTCTTCGGCGGCTTCTCGCCCGAGGCGCTGGCCGGGCGCATCGAGGACGCGCGATCCGAGGTCGTCATCACCGCGGACGAGGGGGTGCGCGGCGGAAAGCGGGTGCCTCTCAAGGAAAACGTCGATAAGGCGCTAACCCGAGTCGAAGCAAAAAGCGTGCTCGTCGTCACTCGCACCGGCGCCAAGGTCGGCATGGAGAAGGGTCGCGATTTTCGCTACGAAGAGGAACGCGACAGCGTTTCCGCCGATTGTCCCTACGCCGAAATGGGCGCCGAGGATCCCCTCTTCATCCTCTACACATCGGGCTCCACGGGCAAGCCCAAGGGCGTGTTGCACACGACGGGCGGCTATCTCGTCCACGCCTCGCTCACCCACGAGCTCGTCTTTAACTGTCTCGAGGACGACGTCCATTGGTGCACTGCGGACGTGGGCTGGGTGACGGGACACAGCTACATCGTCTACGGCCCGCTCGCGAATGGCGCAACGACGCTGATGTTCGAAGGCGTGCCGAATTATCCTACCGTCTCGCGCTTCTGGGAGGTCGTCGACAAACATGCGGTGAACATCCTCTACACCGCGCCGACGGCGATCCGCGCCTTGATGGCGGCGGGCGAGGAGGCGGTGAAGAAGACGAGCCGCAAGTCGCTGCGGCTCCTGGGCTCGGTCGGCGAGCCGATCAATCCAGAAGCCTGGGAGTGGTATCACCGCGTCGTCGGCGAGGGGCGGCTTCCGATCGTCGACACCTGGTGGCAGACGGAGACCGGCGCCATCATGATCTCGCCGCTGCCGGGCGCGACCGCGCTCAAACCCGGCTCGGCGACGAAACCATTTTTTGGCGTCATTCCCGAGATCGTCGGCCCGACGGGCGAGGTCCTGCAAGGCGCCTGCGAAGGTAATCTGGTGATCGCCGATTCCTGGCCGGGACAGGCGCGCACGCTCTGGGGCGATCATGAGCGCTTCGCGCAGACTTATTTTGCCGCCTATCCCGGCAAATATTTCACCGGCGACGGCGCGCGGCGCGACGAGGACGGCTATTATTGGATCACTGGCCGCGTCGACGACGTGATCAACGTCTCCGGCCATCGCCTCGGAACGGCGGAGATTGAAAGCGCGCTGGTCGCGCATGAGCTGGTCTCGGAAGCGGCGGTCGTCGGCTTCCCGCACGACCTCAAGGGCCAGGGCATCTACGCCTATGTCACGCTGATGCAGGGCGTCGAGCCGCAAGAGGCGCTGCGCAAGGAGCTTGTCGCCTGGGTGCGCCGCGAGATCGGCCCAATCGCCTCTCCCGATGCGCTCCAATTCGCGCCCGGCCTGCCGAAAACGCGCTCGGGGAAGATCATGCGGCGAATCCTACGCAAGATCGCGGAGGGCGAGTTCGGGACGCTCGGGGACACCTCGACGCTTGCGGATCCGTCGGTGGTCGGCGACCTCATCAAGCATCGCGCGGAAGTCTGACCGTCACTTAGGGCGCGCGACAAATCGGCTTGCCTCCGCAAAAATCCTGCGGGGGCGCGTAAGCTCCCCACTTCGGCTTCGTTGGGAAACCTGCTTCCCTAGTCGAGGCGGAGCGCCTAAGAGTGGTCCGCCGTTCGATCGACAGAGAAGACCCGTGAACCAAATCACCCCCAACACCTTTCGCGCCGGACCCGACGAGCGCGGCCGTTTCGGCATTTTTGGCGGGCGCTTCGTCGCCGAGACCTTGATGCCGCTCGTGCTCGATCTTGAGGCGGCCTATGCCGAGGCGAAGAACGATCCGGCCTTTCACGCCGAGCTCGCGGCGCTGCATAAGCATTATGTCGGCCGGCCGAGCCCGCTATATTTCGCCGAGCGCATCACCGAGCATCTTCGCGCCAGGGGCGGCGAGGGCAAAGGCGCCAAGGTCTATTTCAAGCGCGACGAGCTCAATCACACCGGCGCGCATAAAATCAACAATGTGCTGGGCCAAATCCTGCTGGCGAAGCGCATGGGCAAGCCGCGCATTATCGCCGAGACGGGCGCCGGCCAGCACGGCGTCGCGACCGCCACCGCTTGCGCGCGCTTCGGCTTGAAATGCGTCGTCTATATGGGCGCAGTCGACGTCGAGCGCCAAAAGCCCAATGTGTTTCGCATGAAGATGCTCGGCGCCGAGGTCATTCCAGTGCAGTCAGGCGCGCGCACGCTCAAGGATGCGATGAACGAAGCGTTGCGCGACTGGGTCACCAATGTCGCCGAGACCTTCTATTGCATCGGCACGGCGGCCGGCCCGCATCCCTATCCGATGATGGTGCGCGACTTCCAGTCGATCATCGGCAATGAGACGCGCGAGCAGATGCAGGAGGCCGAAGGGCGCTTGCCCGACTCGCTCGTCGCCTGCATCGGCGGCGGCTCGAACGCGATCGGTCTGTTCCATCCGTTCCTGGACGATTCCAGCGTCGAGATTTACGGCGTCGAGGCGGGGGGCCACGGTCTTCATGTCGAGAACGGCCATGCGGCGTCGCTCGCCGGCGGCAAGCCGGGCGTGCTGCACGGCAATCGCACTTATCTGCTGATGGACGACGACGGGCAGATTCTCGAAGGCCATTCGATCTCGGCCGGCCTCGACTATCCGGGGATCGGTCCCGAGCACAGCTGGCTGCACGAGACGGGGCGAGTCAAATATCTGAGCGCTACGGACAAGGAGGCGTTGGACGCCTTTCAGCTCTGCTCACGGCTCGAGGGAATTATCCCCGCGCTCGAGCCGGCGCATGCGCTCGCCAAGGTTCTGGAGCTCGCGCCGCAAAAGCCGCATGACCATCTGATGGTGATGAATCTCTGCGGGCGCGGCGACAAGGACATTTTCACCGTCGCCGACGTTCTGGGCGGGCTGTGAAACCGCAGCGAGCCGGCTTCAATCGCCGGCGCGCTGAGTCTTCGGCGGAGTCTCTGAGTCGTCCCTCCGCCTGAAGCGCACGACCGAGCCGGGCGCGCGGTTGCGCTGGGCGATGCGATTGCGACCCGTGCCCGTGAGCACGTAATGGCCGCGGCTGTCGTCCCAACGCATCAGATCACCCTGGATGGCGGTCTGACGCAACGCAATCGTCATCGGATCCTGCACATAGGCGGGAGCGATATCGCCGTGGAGGTCGACTCTCTTGAGCGCCTCAAGCAATCGGGATTCTGCGGCGTGAGTCATCGGTCCGAATGTGGCGCCAAACGCCGCGTCCCGCAAGAGGCTTTGAGAGGCGGGATGGCCCGCCGGGCCTCTGCTTAAGAGTTTGAAAAACATATGTATTCTAGTTGTCTTGCTCCGTTCGCGCAATGTTTTCGCTCGGAGCCTTCGTCCGCAGCGTAAACTTTGCTGGAAAAACGGGTTCGCGGTTAGAACCAGCCGTCTCGGCCAGCGCTTTCTTGCCCTCGGCCGGCCGATGGGTTATGAGCGCCGCGACGCGAGTCTTCGTCGCGCCCGCGCGGCCCGGACAAGGCTCGGAAAATCAACCGAAATAGAGAGCGCTGCGAAAAAGTGGAAACCGGTTTTTCGCATAATGCGCGCTCTAATTTTTTAAAGACGATCACGTTCTCTACGTGATCTAACGATCAAGAGCGAAGCGATGAAAGCCGATATCCACCCCGACTACCACATGATCAAGGTCGTGATGACCGACGGCTCGGAATTTTTCACCCATTCGACTTGGGGCAAGCAGGGCGACGTGCTGCACCTCGACATCGACCCCAAGACCCACCCCGCTTGGACTGGCGGGTCGCAGCAACTGCTCGACCGCGGCGGCCGCCTCTCGCGCTTCAACACGCGTTTCGGCAACATGTCCTTCGGCAAGAAGAAGTAATCCGTCCGAGCGGCTGGATCGGCAAGGCTCCCGCGTGCGGGGGCCTTTTTTCTTGGCGCCGCGGCGACATACCCGAAAGCATGCGTTCCATGACCGGCGCCGGCACCGACCGCAGCAAGACGAGGATCGAAGGCGGACCCGCCGTCATCCTCGTGCGGCCGCAGCTTGCGGTCAACATCGGCATGTGCGCGCGCGCCATGGCCAATTTTGGGCTTTCCGATCTGCGCCTCGTCGCGCCGCGCGAGGGCTGGCCGCGCACCGACGCCTATCGCAAGGGCGCCTATGCCGCCGCCGCGGGGGCCGTGCATTTGCTGGAGAGCGCGAAAGTCTTTCCCGACGTGCCGAGCGCGATAAAAGATCTCGCTTTCGTTTACGCAGCGACGGCGCGCGGCCGCGGCCAAGCCAAGCCCGTGCATCTGCCCTCCGAGGCCATGCCGCGCTTGGCCCTGGGCTATGCGGCCGGCGAGCGCCACGGCGTGCTCTTCGGACCGGAGCGCACGGGGCTCGACAATGACGAGGTGGCGCAGGCCGACGCGATCCTGACCTTTTCGGTCAATCCCGCCTATGCCTCGCTCAATCTCGCGCAGGCCGTGCTGCTCGCCGGTTATGAATGGTTTCGCGCCGCGCATGGCGACGTTTTGCCATTCGACGCAACAGAGCGCTCGCCGCCCGCGACGCGCGAGATGACGGCGGCCTTCTTCGATTTTCTCGAAGACGAGCTCGACGCGCGCGAGTTTTTCCGGCCCGCCAGCAAGAAGCCGGTGATGGCCCGCAATCTGCGCAATATTTTTCATCGCATGGCCATGAGCGAGCAGGACGTGCGCACGCTCTGGGGCGTCGTCGTGCGCCTCGTCGAGGGACCGCGGCGCGAGCCCTATTCGGTGCGGCGCAAGCGCGAGTTGGAGGCCCGCGCGCGGGAAGAAGCGGCGAAGGCGGAAACCAAGCGGGCGACGAGGAGGAGGCCGCCCGAAGCGCCGGGGTGAAGAAATTGTCTCGGGTCGAGACGCCCATCTGCGGTACTTTTGCAATATCTTAAGGTAATCTTACGCACAGCCGCGTATGTTTGTTTACGGGCGTTAACGGCTTGTGATGCGGTAGAATTAGTCTTGCGGCTTCTTCAGCCTCTTATCGGCCTCGCACTGCTTGAGCGGCCTCTGCACGGCGTTCATCACTTTCTTCACCCGCATCGCGCTCGGATCGGTCTGCACCGTGAGGCAGGCGCAGCCATAACCATAATCGCCATTCGTCTTGACCCATTCCTTCGTCGTGAAGTCCGGGAGATTATCCATGCCATAGGCCTGATAGCGGCCCTGGACGCCGAGCGCCCAATCGCCCTTGGGGTCGGTGAGGCTCCAGTTGCCGGGCGTCGGATTGACGATCCAGCCGCAGCGCTTTTCGTTGGCGGCAAGCGCGGGAGAAGCCAGCGTTTCGAGCGCCAAGGCGAAGAGCGTCAGACGGAAAGGGAGCGTCATGCGTGGGTCTTCCCAAGCTTTTGGGACCGAAGCCCCTCACCTGGCCATTTTTCAGCCAAAGCCGAGACTTCGTGGACGGGGCGAAGCGTAATATATTCGGTCGAGAGCCCGCGCAAAGGCGCCGGGCCGAAAGGATCCTGACGATGACCTTCGCAGCGCCGGCGCCGAGCGCGCCGCCGGAACGTCCCTTCGCCTCGCCGCTGGCCCGCCGACTCGCCCGTGAGGCGGGGTTCGACCTCGCTGCGCTCGCGGGCTCCGGCCCGCACGGCCGCATCGTCGAGCGCGACGTCACAGAAGCGCTCGCCACGGGACCGCGGCCCGCCGCGCCGACCATCTCGCGGCCTTCGGACGACGCCATTCGCAAGCTCTTCGAGATCGACAGTTTTACTGAAACTCCGCACGACACGATGCGCAAGGCGATCGCGCGGCGCATGACCGAAGCGGCGCAGACGATTCCGCATTTCTACCTGACCTGCGATTGCAACATCGACGCGCTGCTGCGGCTGCGCGAGGAGTGCAACGCCGCCGCCTCGAGCGCCGCGGAGGGAAAGCCCGCGTGGAAGCTCTCGGTCAACGACTTCGTCGTGAAGGCTTTGGGCGTGGCTCTCCGCGACGTTCCCGACGCGCGCGTCACATTCACGCAGAATGCGATGCTGCGTCACAAGCACAGCGACATCGGCGTCGCGGTGGCGCTCTCCGACGGCGGCCTCGTCTCGCCGATCCTGCGCCGCGCCGAGGAGAAGAGCTTGCGCGAGATCTCGGCCGAGATTCGCGACCTTTCGGCGCGCGCCAATGAGCGGCGCCTGAAGCCGCAGGAATATGAGGGCGGGGTCGCCGGCCTCTCCAATCTCGGGATGCGCGGCGTGAAGCATTTCACGGCGTTGATCAATCCACCGCAATCGACCATTCTCGCGGTCGGCGCGGGCGAGCGGCGCGTCGTCGTGAAGGACGAGGCGCCCGCCGTCGCGACGCTGATGACGGTCACGCTCTCCTGCGATCATCGCGCCGTCGACGGCGCGCTGGGCGCCGATCTCCTCTCTGCTTTCAAGCGCGCGATCGAGCACCCAATCGCGCTGCTCATGTGATAATATTCAATGTATCGCGATTCTCCCTCGCCCCTTGCGGGGAAGGAACACGCAGCGTGACCACGCGTGGAACTGAAGCCTTCAGCAAAGGGCGATCGGCGCGCTTCATGACCCTGCGTCTTACACCTTGCGCGCAAGCGCCAAGAAGCAGTCTGGCGGCCTTGATCTTCGCCGCCGCAGCGAGCCTCTTCTCCATGACTTCTCTCGCGCAGGAAGCGCCCGCCGCCGCCTCAGGCGAGGAGCCGGTCTTTCCTTCGGTGCTTGCTCCGCTGGCGGCCCCCGAGACCGCGACCCCCCAGGCCGCCGAGAACCCGGCCGCCGAGAACCCGGCGCCTAAGCCTAAGCCCAAGCGCAAGCCGCCCCCGCCTCGCGAAGCGGCGCTTTCCGACGATCCGGCGCCGGCGCTGCAGCCTGAGACCTTTTTTGCGACCGCCAAGGCCGCGGAGCGCTATGCGGCGATCGTCGATCAGGGCGGCTGGCCGCGCGTCGGCGTCAAGCTCAATCCCGGCGCGAAGAGCGCGGCGGTTCTCGCGCTGCGCCGCCGCCTCGCGGCCGAGGACGAGGAGGTCGCCACGACGGGCGCCGTATTCGACGCCCCGCTTGTGCTGGCGGTCAAGCGCTTCCAGTTCCGGATGGGGCTGCGTCAGACGGGGGTCGTCGCCGGCGTCACCTTGCAGGAGCTCGACGTCCCGGCGGAGGCGCGTCAACGGCAGCTCGCCGCGAGCGCCCAGCGCCTCTCCAACGTCCAATTCCCGTACGGTCCTCGCTACGTCGTCGTCAATATTCCCTCGACCGCGGTCGACGCCGTCGAAGGCGACCGCGTCGTGCGCCGCTATGCGGCGATCGTCGGCGACCCGGAGCATCATTCGCCGGAAGTCTCCGCGAGGATCATGGCGATCAACATCAATCCGACCTGGACGGTGCCGGTCTCGATCATCAAGAACGAGATCGCGCCCAAAATGCAGCACGATCCTAAATATCTCTCGCGCATGCATATTCGCGTGTTGAACCATCAGGGCGAGGAGGTCGACCCCGGCCGCGTCGACTGGTCGAGCGAACGCGCGCTGAGCTACACGCTGCGGCAAGATTCGGGTGCGCAGAATTCGCTCGGCTCGATCCGCATTTCCATGCCCAATTCGCACTCGGTCT
>Ga0335078_10003301_pt1 | contig 24058 bp, 23 predicted proteins | sample Lox_Sample_32_FD_206711 | JGI IMG/M metagenome (GOLD analysis project Ga0335078, IMG submission 206711) | Soil microbial communities from Loxahatchee National Wildlife Refuge, Florida, United States - Lox_Sample_3.2 | ecosystem: Environmental > Terrestrial > Soil > Wetlands | place: USA... | reverse complement strand
CGGTCAGGATGTCCGTTTATCGCCATAGCGGACATCAAAGCCGACATCGCAGGATGTCGGCGATTGCCATCTTCTGCCGTGTGCTGGTGCAGCAAAACTGAAGTCTTCCACAGACGACGCCTAAGATCTGCCATTCGAATAACGAATGGTCGAGACGGGAATCGGGTTAATATGCAACAGAGCCAACATGACACTAGGAGGGGTCGGTGAGATCCATGATTCTGCTCGCTGCAATGGCTGGCGTGCTTTGGGGCGTCGTTGCACCAGCTTGGGGTGATGATTGCCCAGCTGGCATGAGACATAAGTGCACCCGCACCAGTGACGGGAGTTACTGCGAATGCGTTCCGCGGGACTGAGAGACTTGGCGTACCGCTGTGCCAAGAGCTGCCGTGAGCAAATACAGCGAACAAACTCGATCACAAGTAAGTGCGAGCGGCGATCAATCTAGGTGGTACTGTGAGCTCAAACGATTTGCGCGGCCGCCCGCCGCTAACGGGCAACGCTGCCAGGGGGGTTGGAAACAGCAGCGGAGAAACCGCCTGCGCATGAGCAACAAACACGCCCTGCGCATCTTCTTCAAGCAGGTAACCAGATTGAACCAGGCTTCAGCCGTCGCCTTCACCTTAGCCTTTGTGCTGAGACTCGATAGAGCTGATACCGCTCGGCGAGGAAGTGAGTACTAAGAGGATCTGGCTAAACTTGGCTATTCTGCTCGCGGCGCACTTAAGGAGAACGCGACGTGAATCTCCTTCGTCTTGGCCAGCGAAGGGGTGCCAGATCTAAACCGGGCGATAAGCGTCCGGAAAAAACTAGTAAGCCGTCAGAATCAGTTTCTTGAGGACGTCGAGCTGCTTTGGGTCGAACCCTGCGAGGATTCCCTCCAGCGTCCGCCGGCTTTCGGCGCTTGAGAGGTAGGCGATCGGCCGTTCCGTACGCGCGCCTTCCTCCTGAACAGCGGAGTCAGTCAGCACCGCAGCGACGGCCTTCTGCAATGCGGCGATCCGATCGGGCGGTGTTTTGCTCGGCACCACGAGGGTACGGCCAAAATTGGCAATCGCGGCGCGGAACCGCAGCCAGCGCGCTCTTTCCGGCGATAGCTGCACGAGAGCGAAGATTGATGGCACGTCTGGCAGCAGCGACGCCTTGTTGGCGCTGAGGATTGCGACCGCGGCAAATGGGCCGCTCATGACCAGATGTTTCACTTGGCTTTCCGACGTTACCATCGCGTCAACTTCACCGCGCTGCATGGCCAGCGCCGCATCGGTCGCGCCCTGAAACCCGGTAATCAGCTTGCAAGGAATGTTAAGCGCATCGCAAAGGATCGAGGCCGGCTCGCCCAAGCCGTCGAGGCGGCTGCCGGCGCCGAAGAATACCGGCTTCGCTGGTTTGAGGTAGCCAGCGATGTGCGCGAATGGTGTTTCCTTGAGGGCGACGAGGGTGCGGTTCTCGTAACTGACACGGCCGAGATAGGCGAGATTGCGCAGATCGACTTGCAATCCTCCCTGGCCGATGATCGCCGACAGTACCGCAGCCTCGCCATTCAGCAGCAGGATAGTCAGGCCATCGCTGGGACCGCGCATCAGGTTCTGCAACGCGTTGAAACCGCCGCCGCCCGGCTGATTCTCAACGATGACGGTTGAGCCGAGTTTTGCCTGCAGGGCCGGCGCCACGAGCCGAGCGTAGGAATCGTACCCGCCACCGGGAGCGTAGCCGACCAAGAGGCGCACGGTCTTACCGCGGAAAAATGCATCGCCCGTCAGCGTTGCGGCCTGGCAAACGAGCGACGGCCACGAGCCGAACAATAAAACGGCCGTTGCAAGAAATGTGAGCCACTGCCGCCGCGTCGTCGCACTCATCCGTGAAGCTCAACACCAGGGTGCCCGGCCGGCCGCTTCCCTGCCGGCGATCCATCCAGTGACGAAACACTCGGCGAGATTGCCTCCGGACAAATACAGATGTCCATACGAGCTGCCAAGTTCGCCGGCGGCATAGAGTCGGGAGATCGCCCGGCCGGCCACATCGATGATCTCTTGGCGCACGTTGTGCACCGGACCGCCCTGCGTATTCGAAACAGTCGGGTAGACCGCGCCGAACACGTAGGGCGGTGTGTCGAGGCGCTCCATCGTACCTGCTGGACGGCCGAAATCGGAATCTTCGCCTTTGTCGCACAGCGCGTTCCACCGGTCGAATGTCGCTTTGAGAACGCCGGCGGCGACGCCGATCATCCCGGCAAGCTGTTCGAGGCTGTCGGCCTTTCTCAGGATGCCGTTTTTCAGCTCCTTCGAATTGTCTGGACTCCAGTCATAAACATACTCGCGATCGTTGGTGCGCACATCGGCAAGCTGATAGGTCGAGTGGCCCTTCCAGTCGGTGATCAGCCAGGACGGAATGCGCGGATAGCTCATCGTCTCGGAATCCATGTAGTGCATGGGACGGTGTGAAGTGTCTTGCGCGTAAGGCGGGCATTCGTTCATGTAGCGCCGACCGTTCTGGTCGACCACGATCCAGACCATTTTGACATCGGCCAAGTCCTTCTCGGCCGGATTCCAGTCCGGCAGCCGCTTGACGCGCAGGGCAAACGGAAAATCCGCATCGGGATGCTTGAAGGCGTAGGAGCCGTGGAAGTGCCACATGTGCCACAGTTCGGCGCCAAGCGCCTGCGCCATACGGATGCCGTCGCCCGTATTGCCGCGGCTAGAGGCTGTCAACACCGGCTTTCCCTCCCAATACTGGCGTTTCATTTCGTCGTTCCATTCGAAACCGCCGCACGCAAGCACGACTGCACGGCGGGCGGCAATGCGCCGCTCGCCATCCGCGCCGCCAACAACAACGCCACGGACTTCGTTGTCGCTCGAACGGATCAGACGCAGCACTGGTGTGTTGAGCCGCACGTCGATACCGCGGCGGCGGATGTGCTGGTTGATCAGCCAGAACATTTCCGGGCCGCCCGAGCTCGGCCGCGTTCTCACGCCCGGAAACATCTCATTGCGATCAAGACCTTCGACCATGACCTGGGCATGGTGAAAAGTCTCCCAACCAGGAAATGGATAATTGCCGCCGCGCCGGCCTGAGTTCTCGTTTGGCTTGCGTGCTGCACCTTTTACCGTCGACACCAATCGGTCGATGTACGCGCTGGCCTTGGCCATGCCGTCGGCAAGGACCTGGAGGATATCGTCGGGTGTAGTACCGGCGTTGGTCGCCTTCAGATAGGCGAAAGCGTCGTCGGCATCGTAGGCGCAGCGCACCGAACCGCCGGAGCAGATTGAAAGCCCGCCTGGGTCGGGCATCTTCTCGCAAATCAGTACCTTCGCTCCAGCGTCGGCCGCTTCGATCGCGGAAATTCCGCCGGCAAAACCATATCCGGCAATCACGACGTCGTAGGTCTCGTCATAGATACCCGAGTCAAGCTCTGCCCCGCCACTCCGCGGTATTTCACCGATCATCTTCTAACCCCTTACCCGTTGCACCGGATGCGCCGAAGCCTAATTAACGCGCAGAAGCGGCCATCTGGCAACGGCTTGCATCGAATCGAATAGCTCCGGGCTCTTCGATGACGCTATGGACGGGGGCAGCGCTATTCACAGCAGCGAGCAATTCTCATCCGCCTGGGGGTAACGCAAACGAGGCGATAGGGGATGTAAATCAGCAGATCGCGACGTCGGCGAAAGTGACAGAAGCTGCCGTGAGCATCCGCGGCGAATCCGAGCCTTATTCAGCTTGTCGCGCAATTCCGGCCGTGGATCCGTATTGCAGGTATCAGCGGCTTGGGAACATTCATCTTGAACCGGCACTCAGCAATATCTGCTGTGTGGCCCAGCGTGCACTCTTGCGAACGTCCGGATCTGGGTCATTTTGCACGCATTCGAGATAAGGCACGGCGGCTGGATCGGCGATCTCGCCCAGCGCCAGCGCGGCTTCTTTGCGCAAATTTGCCTGTTCATGCCTCAAATTAGCGGCGATGGCGGTGACAGCCTCCCGCCCCTTCAATTTGCCGAGGCTCCGCGTTGACTTGAGCCGAACTTGCCAGAACTCATCTGAGAGCACGGCAAGAAGGGCTGAAGCGGCCTGCAAGCCGTTTTTCATGCCGCCCAAGGTCTCGGCCGCTGTCTCCCGAACTTGCCACTCTTTGTCGCTTAACGCGCGCATGACGGATTCGGTCGCCGGTTTCACATTGGAGAATGCCAGCGAGCTTACCGCGGCGCGGCGCACCTGGGTGTCGGGGTCCGATGTTGCCGCGGTCAGGGCTGGAACAGCTTCCTCGATTTTGAGAAAGCCGATGACTCCGATGGCCTGAACGCGCACGGCCGGCTCGACATCGCGCAGCGCTTCGAGCGCCGGCTTGAGGCTGTCGCGACGGCGAAGCTCCTTGAGCGCTCGCAGCGTGGAAGCGCGAACGAAGGCGCTTGAATTATCGACGAGTCGCAGAAGGACGTCGGCGCTAGCCGGATCTTTCAATTCTGCCATGCTGTCGGCTGCCGCCGACGCGACCGCTTCATCGCCATCGACAAGCAGCGCGGCGAGAACTTCCGCCGCCGCCGGTCCATCGAATTCCCCCAGAGCGAGCGCCACCTGCTGGCGAACGCCGGCGTCCGGATCGGACACGAGCGTCGCCAGATACGATACGGCGGCTGGATCGCCGGAATTACCGAGTTCGATAACCGCGACACGTCGTGCGCCGGGATCAGCAACCTTCAGACGTATTGCAAGATCGTCGAGGTCTTCGTAGGCCTCAAATAATTCCGGCATGTGTCACCGCAGCAGATAAGGAATGTTGACCTTCACGGCACCAGTCGGGCAGTCTGCCTCGCATGGCATGCAGTACCAGCATTCGTCATAAGCCATGTAGGCCTTTTTGGTCATGTCGCTGATGCGAAGCACGTCGAGCGGACAGACGTCGACACAGACCGTGCAACCTTTGTCGGCGATGCATTTCGCTTCGTCGACCACGACCGGCACCGTTGTGCTTGTGGTAGCGAGTGGCATAGCTGATCCTCTTATCCTTTGTTGAAGGTCAACCGCTGACCCGGACGCGCTGCTTGTCGTAGAGGTCCTTCTCGCTTTCGGCGATAGGGACTACATAGGGCTGAACCGCGTGCTTTTCGCTCACCATGCGCCCGTCCTGTTTGCGCAGCAGCGTGTGACAAAACCAATCCTCGTTGTTCCTATCGGGATAGTCCGTGCGGAGGTGATAGAGGCCCCACCGGCTTTCGGTCCGGTACAGCGAGGCGTGGGCCGCCATGTCGGCGCAATCGAGAATCGAGCTCGCCTCCAGCGCACGCAACAGCTCGTGCGCGTTGCGGACCATCATGCGCTGTTCGAGATCCTCGCGGACTTCCGCAAGACGGCTCTGACCGATCTCGTACTTGCGCGTCACTTTTGGCGGCTGGAAATAGTCGTTGACCAGGCGGCGCGCCTTGAACTCGATCTGGTTCGGCGGGATGCCATCCTCGCGCCGCGTCGGCGCCAGCACGCGCTCGCGCTCTTTCGCGACGTACGCCGCGTCAACTTCGGCGAAATCGACATTCTCTGCGTAGGCGGCGGCATCTTCGCCGGCGACGGAACCGTTGGTGAAAGCGCCGAGCATATAATTGTGCGGCACGCTTGCCATGTCGCCGGCAGCATACAGACCCGGAACGGTCGTGCGGGCGAACTCGTCGACATAGACCCCCGATGCACTGTGTCCCGAGCAGAAACCGATCTCCGAAATATGCATCTCGATCATCTGCTCGCGGTAATCGGTGCCACGGCCCTGATGAAACAGGCCGCGTGTCGGCCGCTCGACCCTGTGCAGCGTCGATTCGATTTCCTTGATCGTGTCGCCGTGCAGATGATTAAGCTTCAGGAACACTGGCCCCTTGCCTGATTGCAGCTCGGTGAAGAACTCGAGCATCATCTGACCGGACCAATAATCGCATTCGATGAAACGGCTTCCCTGGTTGTTGGCCGTATAAGCGCCGTAGGGACCGGCGACGTAAGCGCAGGCCGGTCCGTTATAGTCCTTGATCAGCGGATTGATCTGGAAGCACTCGAGGTTCGCGAGCGAAGCGCCGGCGTGATACGCCATGGCATATCCGTCGCCCGAATTCGCCGCGTTCTCGTAAGTCCCGAACATGTAACCCGAAGTCGGCAGGCCCAGCCGGCCGGCTGCGCCCATGCACAGGACAACGGCCTTGGCCCGGATGACCAGAAATTCAGCGGTGCGCGTGTTCACCGCGATCGCGCCGGCGACGCGGCCAGCGGCGCCGGTGAGCAGGCGCGTCGCCATATAGCGGTTCGAAATCAGGATATGCGCGCGGCGAAGCTGTCGATAAATCGCCTTCTTGACGGTCTCGCCGTTTGGCATCGGCAAGACGTAAGTGCCGATGTGATGGACTTTCTTGACGGCGAAATCGCCATTTTCGTTCTTGAGAAAGCGAATTCCATAACTGTCCAGTTCTTCGATGATCGAGTAGCATTTCTGCGCGTACTTATAGACCGGCTTTTGATCGACGATGCCGTCGTTCGCGATCGTGATCTCCTTGGTGTACTGCTCGGGTGTCGCGTAGCCGGGGATCACAGCATTGTTCAAGCCGTCCATTCCCATCGAAATGGCACCGGAACGCTTGACGTTCGCCTTTTCCATCAAGACCACATTGGCCTTGGGATTCTTGAGCTTGGCCTTCAGCGCCGCCATCGGCCCAGCCGTACCGCCGCCGATTACCAGAACGTCGCAAGATACTTCGGAAAGTCCGTCAACTATGTCGTCCATCGCGAATTTCCCGTTCGTGGGCGGCCGGGTCCGCTGTGCCGCGCTCTGGGTTCAAGGGTCGCCCGGCTGCGCCAATTCACCGAGCAATTAGTTGACCACGGGGGTTCGGAAAATCGGCCTTTTTTCTAGGCACGGCGCGCCCAACGCAAAGGCACGAGTGGGCGCGCGGCCTCAACGTTCGACGAAAGCCTTTTCGATAACGAAATGACCAGGTTCGCTATAGTTGCCCTCGCTGAAGCCCAATTCGCCGAACATGCCGCGCAAATCTTCCAGCATAGTCGGGCTGCCGCACAGCATGGCCCGGTCAGTTTCGATATCGAGAGGGGACTGTGCGATATCGGCAAACAGGCGTCCCGACGCGATGAGATCGGTGATGCGGCCGCGGTTGCGGAACGGTTCGCGGGTAACCGTCGGATAATATTCGAACTTTTCGCCAATGATCTCGGCGAACAGCTCGTCTTTGCGCAACGTCTCGACGATCTGCTCGCCATACGCCAGCTCGGCGACATGCCGGCAGCCGTGCACCAGAACGATTTGCTCGTAACGTTCGTAAACGTCGGGATCTTTGATGATGCTGGCAAAGGGCGCGAGTCCGGTGCCGGTGGAAAGCAGCAACAGTCGCTTCCCTGGCAATAAATTGTCGGTGATCAGTGTACCGGTCGCCTTGCGGCCGATGAGAATAATGTCGCCTTCTCTGATGCGCTGCAACTTCGACGTCAGCGGGCCCTCCTGCACCTTGATGCTGAAGAATTCCAGTTTGTCCTCGTGATTGGCGCTCGCCATGCTGTAGGCCCGCAACAATGGCCGGCCATCGACTTCCAGTCCCATCATGGTGAACTGACCGGACTGAAAGCGAAATCCCGGATCGCGCGTCGTCTTGAAACTGAACAACGTGTCGGTCCAATGCTGGACTTCAAGCACGCGTTCTTTGTTGAAAGCGCTCATTGGGCGTGTGCTCCGATCGGTTGCAAGCCTGTGACCAGTGCTCTAGCAGACCGAGATGGACATCCAATCGAAAGCCGCCAGTTTTGGTCGATTAGTTTCTCAGAAATATTCAAGCTTGCGTGCCGGCAGACTCTGAAAGTTCGTGCAATTAATTGCGCGGCGGGAGGATTGCGTGCTCTATATTGGGCGCCAAAAGGAAAGTATGTTGGCCTGCGGCAACGCCCAGCGGAGCTTCCCCTGTCCGATCACGGTTACTCTCGCGCTTCCGGCTTGGAAGGAAGCAATCAAGCCTCACGATCGGGCGACGGCAGCACGCTTCATGTCAGGCTGGATACCCAGGCAGCCTTCAACTTGCCTGCGGAGCGCCTACGCGCTGCATGCCGATGCGCATATTGCCGGCGTGCGCAGATCGACGGCGTGTTCCCGGGCAAATTCCCATCGGTCACGATCGCTGCTGTGACGCCGATCGGGCATTACGCGGTCAATCTCGGATTTTCCGACGGTCACGCGCGCGGTATCTATCCCTGGACCTACCTGGCAGAACTTGCGGATGGGTAGACCAGCATGCCTGCGGTAGACGCGGGAAACCGCTGATCTAAAACGGTAATTCGCCAAGAGCGGGTGGCACAAGCCTTGCACCCTCTGCTGCGCTTGCTCGCCTGGAGTTCCGGATGACGGTCTTCGCCGCGGCCTCGCGGCCTCAGATGACGGAAGTCGCCCGCAGGCCGATTGCCGAATCGGCCGGCAAAGTGAGCCGTGCGCTGATGCTGACGGAGAGTCCGCGCACGCTCGGCGGACCGCCTTCGCTGCTTCAATATCTATCGGCCGAGGAGCACGAGATTGTGCTCCGGCGCGGACAGCGCCGCGTGTTCTACCGCGGCCAGACTTTGTTCAGTCAGGGTTCGCGGCACGACGGCATCTTTTTGATCGAAACCGGACGTATCCGCGTATTTTATACCGCGCCCTCGCAAAGAGAAATCACGCTGGCCTATTGGCTTCCTGGTCACTTCGTCGGCGGTCCAGAAATATTCGGTGGCGGCATCCACCAGTGGTCGGGCGTGGCCAGCAGCAACAGCAGCGCTGTCCATCTGCAAGGCAAGGTTCTGCGCCAGCTCGTGGTGGAAGTACCGCACCTTGCAATCGGATTGATTGAAGGACTGGCTTTCAAGGGCAAATGCTATTCTGCATTGGCCCAGATGCTCGGCACACGCTCGGTTACGGAACGTCTTGCGCAGCTCTTGCTGCATTTGGTCGATCTCTATGGCGTCGATGATGACGAAGGCATTTTGATCGGCGCCGCCTTCACCCACGCTGATCTCGCCCATATGGTCGGCGCTACGCGCCAATGGGTCACCATCAGTCTCAAACGCCTGCAACAAAAGGGCGTTGTCATCTCCGGTAAATCGCGCATCATCGTCCGGCGGGCGGATGTCCTTGAGCGCCTGCGCGGGCAAGACGAATAGCTGCCGCTGCCCAAGATGGCATCTTCTGTTGCAGTCATTGCACAAGACATGGGCAGAGCGAGATTTGCGGCAACTAATCGACGGTTTGGCGGAAACGGAAATTGCCAACATGGGGATCTCGCTCAGAATGCGAGCGAAAGTCAGAATGCGGGCAAAAGAAAGGGCTGCGGTGTGCCTCTCCCGACCGCGATACGAGCTGAGCCGAAGCGAATTTCCTCCGCAGTGCGGGCGGATACGGTCATTCCGAAATACATACGCATTCGTGACTGGCTGATGGACCGCATCTTGTCGCTGGATCTCAAGCGGGGCGAACAGCTTCCTTCGGAGCACGATCTGGTTCGGCAGTTTGGCGCAAGCCGGGTCACCGTCAGGCAGGCTCTCGAGGCGCTTCGCGCCGAGGGCATCGTCGAGAGTCAACATGGCAGGGGATGGTTTCTGCGCCGCGTCCGCGCCGTACAGAATCTTGGCCGTCTGCAGGGCTTTGGCGAAATGTTGGCGCCGATGGGTGTACCAGTCCGATCGAAGGTGCTCGACGTGAGCGAGTGCACGGCGCCGGAGGCGATTGCCGACGCCTTTGCCGCGGCCCAAGGGACGAACGTGGTGCGCATCGCGCGTCTGCGCCTCGCCGGAGGACGCGTCATGTCCTACGATTTGAGTTATTTCCCCATCGACATCGGCAGGCGGCTATCGCAGGAAGACCTCGCCCGTCAGGATGTCTTTGTGCTGTTCGAACGAGCGCTTGGTATCAGGCTGGGATTCGCCGATGTAACGATTGAAGTTGCTCCCGCCGAGGATGACCCAGCCACGCAACTGAACGTGACGACTGGCACCCCGATCTTCAAACTGACGCGATTGACGCACGATAACCGCGGCCTGCCGATTGATTTCGAGTATGTGTACGGGCTGCCGGAGGCGCACCAATTCACGGTCAGGGTGCCGCGCCGATGAACGTCATCGGCCGCCGCCGGCTGATCGTGACCACTGCCGCTGCTTGCATCTCTGGGATAGTTCGAGCGGCCGCCGACGCGCTCCCGCTCGTTGAATTGCCGGGCCGTGTGCAGGCACCTGATTTCGACCTTCCCGATCTTGCCGGCGTCACCCACCGGCTATCGGATTATCGTGGCCGAGCCGTCCTGGTCAGCTTTTGGGCTGTTTGGTGTGCGCCGTGCAGACGCGAGTTGCCCGCGCTGGCGGTATTGCGAGCCAAGTTGCGAGGCACCCGGACCGCACTCTTGGCGGTCAATTTGGGTGACGCTCCGGAGCGCATAGCCGCTTTTCTTGCGGATCATCCGGCGCCGGGCCTTCCAATCCTTCTCGGCGGAAAAGCCATCGCCCACGATTGGCACGTTCAGGCGCTGCCCGTCGCCTACGCGGTCGATGGCGACGGTATCTTGCGCCTTGGCGCGCTCGGCGAACGTGACTGGAATTCGCCCGATGTCACGCGTCAGCTGCGCGCGCTCGATCGGACCGACCCAGGCCGATCGGGATCGATTTGAATGCCGTTGCCGGACAGCGCAGGCACCCGTTTCGCCAACTTGTATTATGGTTGTCTGCCCGGTTGCCTGCCGCAACTGCGTTTCCCGGACGGGCCCGCCCAAGTTCTGGGCAAAGGCATCGCCTCACACTATTTCGCGAATTTGCGCACCGCCCAAAAACATCAAATCTGCCAGTCGCTTACGCCCGGGACAAAGTTGCCATCGGGATTGGCACGTCGTTTGCGGGGTCAGAAGAAGACCTAAGAACAAGTTGCCGCTCAACCAAGAGGAATCCGGATGACCCGCTCGAAACTGCTGCTCGTCGTCGCTTTCGCCGTTTCCTGGGCCGCATCAGCCGACGCGACAACGATCGAGATCAGAATCGGTCACCAGAGCATGTGCACCGACACGTATAGTGCCGGGCTCGTGATCAAAGAGTTGGGGCTGCTCCAGAAGCGGCTTCCCCATGACGGCAAATACAAGGATGTCCAATACACAATCACCTGGAAGGATTACTCGTCCGGCGGACCGATCACCAATGAGATGCTCGCCGATAAACTCGATATCGGCATCATGGGCGACTATCCGCTGATTGTTAACGGCGCCAAGTTTCAGGCGACCGACAGCTTGCGCAGTCTGTACGTCGCCGGGACAGGCTATAATCTGCGCGGCTCCGGCAACGGCATCGTCGTTCCGGTCAGTTCGAACATCTATTCGCTTGCCGACCTCAAGGGAAAATCGATCTCCACTCCGATCGGTTCGGCCTCGTGGGGAATGCTGCTCAAGGCGATGCAGGATGCCCACATCCCTTCGAGCGCCTATGAGCTGAAAAACCAGGCACCGGCGGTGGGCGCCGCCAATATCGCGGCCGCCAAGATCGACGCCCACGCGGATTTCTGCCCGTGGTCGGAACTTATGGAATATCGCGGCACCGGCCGCAAAGTTTATGACGGCTCCGAAACCGGCGTACCGTATCTTCATGGCGCCGTGGTCCGTCAGGATTTCACGGAGAAATATCCGGAGGTGGTCGTTGCCTTCATTGAGGCCATCTACGACGCCGGCCAGTGGATCAAGGCCGACCCGATGCGGGCGGTGGAAAATATGGAGAAATGGTCGGGCGTCGAAAAGGAAGTGCTCTACCTCTATTTCTCCAAGGGCGGATTGCTGACGCTCGACCCGACTATAAAGCCGCAATGGATCGATGCGTTAAAATTTGACGACAAAGTGCTTGAGAAAGAGCAGGCCATTCCACCGCTCGACTTCAACGCATGGATAACGGACAAATACGTCAAGGCTGCCTACAAGAACCTCGGCGTCGATTATGCCACGCAAGAAGCAAAGATCGTCGATCCCAAGGTGGCCAACCAAGGCATGCCTATGGAGATCTGGCATGCCCGCGATGGCATCAAGAACTATCCGACAATCGCGGAATTCTTGAAGGCGGTTGCCGCGTACAACGCCGAAGGCGCCAAGCTGAATGCCACGTATGTCTACGACAAGAACAGCGGCCTCAAGCTGTTCGGCAATTCGGCGTTTTATGTGAAGGCATCGGACGGCCAATTCTCCGCATTCTTGCTGAAGCCCGACGCTGACGCCTATGCAAAGTCGATCGGAGGAAGCGTGATGACCTTCGGACAAGCATGGAACTTGTTCGCGTCCAGCGTTCGGGGCTGACTCTTGCAGTCAACCAGCAAACCATAACCAGAACACATTGCGGCCGCAGAGATAAATGAAATGAGCCTGGCAACGCTTGCGATAAGGCGTACCGCCGCAAATCAAGCGAGTTTTTCCGAAGCTCCCAGCAGCGCGGACCCTCCTGCGCGGGAGACGACTTCCGACCGCACGGTTGCGGAAGTGATAATGCCGCAGCGAAGCGTCATCGCTGGCGCGTTCGACTGGTCGGGGTTAGCCCGCACCTGGGCGGCGCGAACGCTTTCGCTCGCCGCCGGAGTCGCGATCTGGCAACTGGCGTGCACTTACAAATTGGATCTCTACATCAGGTTTGACAACGTGCCTTCCCCAGTCGTTGTCCTGTCCGCGCTCATCAAGCATTTGCAGGAATTTAAATTCTATATCCACATCGCCGTGAGCATCAGGCGCATCCTGATCGGCTTTGTCCTGGCGACGCTCGTCGGCATTAGCCTCGGCGTCCTCATGGGCCGCTTGCGTCTCGCGCGCGATGTCGTGGTGCCCTATATCGAGATTCTGCGGCCGATCCCGGCGGTGGCATGGATTCCGCTGGCCATTCTGATGTGGCCCACCGAGGAATCGTCCATTATTTTCATCACATTTCTCGGCGCGCTATTTCCGATCGTGCTCAACACCGTGCACGGAGTAGAGCAAACGCCCGAGGTTCTGGTGCGCGCAGCGCAATCTCTGGGCGCCAGGCCGTTGCACATCTTTTGGCATGTGGTCATGCCGGCAGCGTTGCCGTCGATCGCTACCGGGCTTGCCATCGGCATGGGCGTGTCGTGGTTCTCGCTGCTCGCAGGCGAGATCATCTCCGGCCAATACGGCATTGGCTACTTCACCTGGAATGCCTACTCGCTGATTCAATATCCCGACATCGTCGTGGGCATGCTCATGATCGGGATGCTGGGAACATTGTCTACGCTCGCGGTGCGCAAGATCACGCAACCTTTGTTGTCGTGGCAAAGGAAGGCGCGATGACTGCGATTGCGCTCGAATTCGTCCCCGCCAAAATCAACGCCGCCCGGGCGATCACAAGCGCGCTCGCCCGCTGGCGCGCGATGGTCTTCGCGTTCGCCGTGGGCTTCCCGATTCTCTTCTATCTGCTGCTGCTCGGCGTGCTCGTCGTCAAGTACGGCCATCTGCCGAACTACGTCACCCGACATGACTGGTTTCATAATGTTCTGGGCATCATTCATGGCACACCGTCAGTGCGCGACATGGTGCCCATCATTATCAACGAATGGCTGCTCGAAATCGGATACATGGACTATCAATATGGTCACGGCGTCGCCGATTGGAGCCTCTCGATCATCCCTCACAAGCTGGCGATCATGTCGTTGGCCGGCGCTCTCATCGGCCTCAACGTTGCATTATTGGCCGAACGGCAGGCGTCACGATCCCTGGCGCAGGAGTGCACGCGGGCCTGCCGTTCCGGCTTTTTCACCTGCCTCGGCGCGCTCTGCACCGGCATGACGAGCGCAACAGTTTATTCGGTGGCGTGCTGCGCGGTGCCGTCCTGGGCGGGCAGCCTCACCATCCTCGGCATGGAGACGTCGCTCGCGTTCACGTTGGAGCCCTACGGGCCATTTGCCTCTGTGATCGGCATAGTCGTGCTCGGCGTATCAGCTCTCTGGCTTGCGCACGACAGCCGTTCCGGGGCGCGCCCCGGAGCACTCGCGACACCGCAAGGAGCCGTGTCATGTTGAGCAGCGTTGCCACGGCGTCGGCGGGGTCGGCGCCAGCGCGGCGGAAAAATGCGCGCCGACCGAGCGTTGAAACTGGCCTTGTCGAAATCGACGGCGTGACCATCGCCTTCGGCAGGGGACACAAGTCGCACAGGGCCGTGGAAGAAACCTCAATACGCGTCGAGCCCGGCGAATTTGTTTGTATTCTCGGACCGTCCGGATGCGGCAAGTCCACCCTTCTCAACGCGGTCGCCGGATACGTCAAGCCGGCCAGCGGCTGCGTTCGGGTCGACGGCGAGAAAGTTACGCGCCCAGGGCCAGACCGCGGCATGGTCTTCCAGCAATACTCGCTATTTCCGTGGAAGACGGTGAAGGACAATGTCGCGTTCGGTCCGCTCGTCGCCGGACAGTCCTACACCGAGGCCGAGGCGGTCGCGCGAACGTTTCTCGACATGGTCGGCCTTCTGCGCTTTGCCAACCGATATCCGGCGGAATTGTCAGGCGGCATGCAGCAACGCGTTGGGATCGCGCGTGCGCTCGCCAATTATCCGCGCGTTCTGCTCATGGACGAACCGTTCGGTGCACTCGACGCTCAGACCCGGCTGATGATGCAAGAGAATTTGCTCAACATCTGGAGCGAATTCGGCACCACTGTACTCTTCGTCACCCACGATATCGACGAAGCAATCTTTCTTGCCGACCGCGTCCTCATCATGAGCGCCGGTCCGGGACGAATCATTGCCGATCTCGCCGTCAGCCTGCCTCGGCCGCGGATGCCCGAGATGACGGCAGAGCCAGGCTTTGCCGAACTCAAGCGGCTGTGCAGCGCGTTTGTCCGAGCCGAGAGCCTCAAGGCTTTCGAACAGCAAAATCACTGAGCGTCGCGCGTGCTGAAGCACTCCACGGTCTACTTGGCATCCGTGGTGCTCGCACTGCTGCTCGGCACCGCAGTGGCAACGCGCCACGTCTTCGCCGACGGCGATATGGTGGATATGACCGGCGTCGAGCCGTGGGATTTGTGCGGCGAATGTCACGGTCTCGACGGGGCCGGCAATCGCATCAAGTTCCCCCGTCTCACGGGCCAGGATCAAGCCTACATAGTCAGCCAGATCCTCGACTTTCGTTCCGGCCTGCGGACCAACGACGACGGCCAGATGCAGGAGACGGCGCACGAACTGGCGAAAAAGGATATAGCGCGCGTGGCCGATTGGTTCGCCAATCAGGCCGCGCCTTGGCCGAAGTCGACGATCGAAGCCAAGCCTGATATTGCGCGGGCCCGGCAATTGGCCATTTCAGGGGCGCCGGGCATCCGAGCCTGTTTGTCTTGTCATAGCGCAGCGTCTCTCGGCATGCTCGATGAAGGCTTCGATGCACCGCGCATTGCCGGCCAACGCGATTTCTACATCGCCAAACAGCTCATCGACTATCGCGACGGCCTGCGGACCAACGACCCGAAGCACATGATGCAGAAGATCGCGAAACGGTTGACTGACAGCGACATCATGAGCCTGGCGATCTATTTGTGTGAAAATCCCGGCCTCCACGACCTCGTCGTCCCCTAATGGTACTATTTAGGACTACGACCGTACGCCCGCGCCGCATGCAGGCTTGAGCTTGCTGGATGCTCGTTCGCCGGCAAGTTGCTGCTCTGTAAAGAGAATGGGCGCGTGCGGGCAACGGTTCGGCCGGGCGAGGCCGCGGTCTGCGGGTAGGCGCCCGATGGCTTGCGTTTTGTTCGCGCGTGCAGCACAACCCGGCGCATTGCCACGCAAGCATTTCACCGCACAGGGAGATGCAAACGATGTTCGACAGCGCGCTCGCACGCCGGATGATGGTGGACGGACAGGTCCGAACCGCCGATGTCCACAATCCCGAACTCATCACCGCCATGCTGGAGGTGCCGCGGGAGCGTTTCGTCCCGAAGCGGCTGGCGGAACAGGCGTATGTCGATGGCGAACTCGACCTCGGCTGGGGCCGGGCCATGCTGGCGCCGATGGTGTTTGCCAAGCTGGTCGAGGCCGCACGGCTGTCGGGCGGCGACCACGTGCTCGACGTCGGGTGCGGCCTTGGCTATTCCTCGGCTGTGCTCGCGCGATTGGCGGGCTCGGTAGTGGCATTGGAGGAGAACGCGGACCTGGGCCGCCAGGCCCAAGCGGCGCTGGCTAGTAGCGGCGCAGGCGTGGTGGCCGTGCAAGGGCCGCTTGCCGCGGGATGGCCGGCCGCGGCGCCGTACGATTTCATCCTGCTCGATGGGGCAACCGAAATTGTTCCGGAGGCTCTCGGCCGCCAACTCAAGCCGGACGGAAGGCTCGCTTGCATATTCGGCCGGGCACCCGCGGCCAAGGCCACATTGTTCCGCCTGGCTGAAGGCCGGCTCGTCGGCAGGCCGATTTTCGACGCCGCAGCTGTGACTCTGCCGGGCTTTCGCGCCGCGCTAACTTTCGTTTTCTAGCCAAATTCGCCAGATGCTTCCCGCGCGCGGCTGCCGGGGCGGCGGTTATGCGGCGATTACCTGTGGCGCATATGTGCCATTGCCTGGAATTCTGTCGCATCTTCCCCTGCCGGGACTTTTACGCCGCTAGGACGGCGCTTAATGTGCCCAGTCCGGCACCGCCGCTGCGTTCCGGCGGCGGAGATGTGCAAGGGCCACAAATAGGCCCGACGAATGCCGAATAGTGGGTGCGGGGAAGCGTTGGTGTCGTGGGTCATGCGCAATAGCGGGGCACGGGCGTTTATCCTGGCCGTGTCCAGTCTCGCTTTAGCCGGCGCCGCCGCTGCAATCCCCTACGGCGGAGCGGCAGCGGATACGCTCGAATGGGCACTGGTACAGGCCTATCAGAACAATCCGTCACTCAATGCGCAGCGCGCGGCATTGCGTGCCACCGATGAGAACGTGCCGCAAGCGCTGTCGGGTTATCGGCCCAAACTCAGCATCACGGCCAATGGCGGCGAAAATTATACGAGCAACGTCTCAAAAACCTACACCAATGGGACCAGCGGCTTGCTGGTCGCCGGTCCTTGTGTCGGGTCATTCCCTGCTGGCTGCCTCACCGCTACGACCAGTGTGCAGACGCCATACACCTCCCGCGGGGTCGGGGCTTCCGCCACCGAGACATTGTACAATGGTATGCAGACCGCCAACCGGGTCCGGCAGGCGGAAAGCCAGGTCATGGGTGCGCGCGAAACCTTGCGCGTGACCGAGCAGCAGGTGCTGCTCGATGCCGCCACCGCCTATATGAATTTGCTGCGCGACGAAGCGATTCTCGAACTGAACCGCCGCAACGTCGAAGTGCTCACCGAGCAGCTCAAGCAGACGCGGGACCGCTTCACGGTCGGCGAGGTGACGCGCACAGACGTAGCGCAGGCGGAATCACGCCTCGCTGCGGGCCGCTCGGCTTTGCTCGGCGCTCAGTCAAACTACATGACGTCGGTGGGCAATTACCGGCGGGTGATCGGTGTCGCGCCCGGCAAGCTCGCGCCCGGCGTTCCCGTCGATCGCTTTTCGCCGCTGACGCTCAAAGGCGCGATTGCGCAAGGCGAGGCCCAGAGCCCTTCGGTCTTGGCGGCCACCTATGGCGTCGACATCGCCGAACTGGCGGTGAAGATCAACGAGGGGTCGCTTTACCCGAACCTGACGCTTGCCGCGAACGTTTCGCAGAATTGGGAGCCGGCCTATAACACCGCCCGACAGTTTCTCGCCTCTGTCGCCGGCCAATTGACGATACCGATCTATCAGGGCGGTGGCGAATATGCGGCCATTCGCCAATCCAAGGAAACGCTCGGACAGCAGCGTCTGAACCTCGACGTCAACCGCGACCAGGCCCGCGCTACTGTTGTGCAAAACTGGGGACAGCTCGTTGCCGCGAAGGCGCAGATCGAGGCGACCACCGCGCAGGTGAACGCCGCCGAAATCGCGCTCAACGGCGTGCGCGAAGAGGCGCGGGTTGGCCAACGGACCACGCTTGACGTGCTCAATGCGCAGCAGGAGCTGGTCAACGCGCGGGTGGCGCTGGTCACCGCGCAGCACGACCGCGTCGTCGCCTCCTACACCTTACTAGCAGCGGTCGGCGCACTGTCGGTGCGAACGCTCGGCCTCAACGCGCCAGTCTACGATCCCGAAGTGCATTATCAGCAAGTACGCGACGCCTGGATCGGTCTGCGCACGCCCGATGGCCGCTAGGGCTAATATGGATGCGGCCGTCCACAACCGTTCTCTTGCATCCGCGCTTTGCCGTGACATACTGAAACATAAGCTGAAAGCGGTATCGCCAAGCTAAAAGTGGTATCGCATACTAATCACGACTGATTCGGCGGCCGGTGCGCAGACGTGATAAGGCCAAACCAATGGGCCGAAGCGGCTGCCCGGCCTGGGCGATCGCGCCGCCAGGCAGGGGCTGGCACAGACCGATAGGCAGCGGGACCAGGCAGCGGGGATGCGGGCATGACCCAGCCGGCGAAGGCACAAGAACCATCGATGGAGGAGATTCTAGCCTCCATCCGTCGGATCATCGCCGACGACGACACCAAATCGCCGCCGGCGGCTCCGCCGGCGCCCGAATTGCCGGCCGTGCAGGCGACCGCCGCACCGGCTGCGGCACCTGCTATGCCGCCGCGGAACCCTGCCGCCCGGCCGACCCTGGTCGAACCCAATGCCTTCGACTCTCCGTCACCGCCACCGGCGGCAGCCGCGCCCGAGCCAATGCCGGTCCCACTGACCAATGGCGCCGATGAGGACTCTGCTCCGGATATTCTCGAGCTGACCGAGTCGATGACAGCTTCGGTATCGGAGGCGAGCGCGCCCAGCCCTGAGGTGGAAGCGCCGCCCGCTGTGCAATTCCAGACCATCGACGGCAGTTCCGATATCGGTTTCGACGAGGCGCTGGAAAGGCCTTCGCCCCGTCCGATAGGGGATTCGCAGCCACACTTGCTGTCGCGCGAAACCAGCGCCGCCGTCGATTCCGCCTTTAATACATTGGCCCAGACCGTGTTGGTTCAGAATGCGCGCACGCTTGAAGATCTGGTGCGCGAGATGCTCCGTCCGATGCTCAAAAGCTGGCTCGACGAAAATCTCCCCGGGATGGTCGAGCGCCTGGTGCGTGCCGAAATCGAGCGCGTGTCGCGGGGAAGGTAATCGGTTCCGGTCGTAAGCTAAGATCGTCCGGTGCGAAATGCGTGCTCGCACGCGCAGCGGCATCATCAGCCTTTGAGCGCCGCCGCCAAGCGCAAAGCCTGATCTGACAGCACCGCAGGGTCTTCCTTGACGCTCGCCGGCGGTTTGAGCGGCACGCCATCTTTTCGCGGAATGACGTGAACGTGCAGGTGGAACACCACCTGGCCGCCGGCCGGCTCGTTGAACTGCTGGATGGTGAGGCCATCGGCTCCGAACACGGTGACGGCCGCTCGCGCAATTTTTTGTGCCACCTTGATCAGGTGCGCCAGGTCGTCAGGCGCGATATCAAGAAATGTCCGGGCCGAGGATTTGGGAATGACCAGCGTATGCCCCGCCGCGCGCGGCATGATGTCGAGGAAGGCGAAAGACTTCTCGTCTTCGTAGACCTTGTACGCTGGCAATTCGCCGCGCAGGATTTTGGCAAAGATGTTGTTCGGATCGTAGTTCGCCATAAGGCCCTCCGCTGCCCGCGCGCGCTTGCTATTGCGGACCAATCACCAAATCTTTGCGATAGGGTGCCGTGGCGGCAAGCTCCGCGCCGACGGCCTCCACATAGGCGCGCTCGCGCACCAAATAATCGGCAATTGCCCGCCGCAACCCGGGATCGGCAATGTAATGCGCCGAATAGGTGGTTGTCGGCATATAGCCGCGCGAGATTTTGTGCTCGCCCTGGGCGCCCGCTTCGACAAACGGCAGCTTGTGCGCGATCGCGTAGTCAATGGCTTGATAGTAGCACAGCTCGAAATGCAGGAACGGATGGTGCTCGATTGCGCCCCAGTGGCGACCGAACAGTGTATGCGAGCCGATGAAATTGATGGCGCCGGCAATCCAACGGCCGGCGCGCTTGGCCATGACCAGGAGAATGCGGTCGGCCATCTTTTCACCGACCAGCGAATAGAATTCGCGCGTCAGATAGGGGCGTCCCCACTTGCGCGATCCGGTCTCCATGTAGAACGCGAAGAACGCATCCCAAACGTCCTCGGTGAGATCGCTGCCGGTCAGCCAGTGCACGCTGATACCGTTTGCCAGCGCGTCCTGACGCTCACGGCGCAGCGTCTTGCGCTTGCGCGACGACAGCGCGGCGAGAAAGTCGTCGAAGGTGACGTAGCCTGCGTTTTGCCAATGGAATTGCTGATCGTTGCGCTGCAGGAATCCAAATTCGCCGAGCGCGCGGAATTCCGGTTCGATCGCGAACGTCACGTGCACACCGGACGCATCGTCGTGCCGGCACAGCTCGAGCAGGCCGCGAGTCAGCGCCTGGCGCAAAGCCGGCACCTGCGGGCCGGGCCGGACCAGGAGCCGCCGTCCGGTCGCGGGCGTAAAGGGAACGGCGACTTGCAGCTTTGGATAATAGCTGCCACCGGCGCGCTCATAGGCCTCGGCCCAGCCGCGGTCGAATACGTATTCGCCGCGCGAATGACTCTTGATGTAGCAGGGCGCCGCAGCCAGCAATGTACCGCTGCTGTCCGTCACCAGGAGGTGTTGGACCTGCCAGCCGGTTCGTCCTCCCACCGACGCCGACTCTTCCAGCGCGGACAAAAAATCGTGTGAGATAAAAGGGTTATAGACGTGCTCTTGAAGCGGGTCGTCAGCGGGAGCATCGCCCGCCAGGCATATTCCATGCGGATTGGCGCAGGCGTCCCACGCCGCTCGCTCGGCTGACGCGATGCTATTGACGGCCGTGATGCGCAGTTCATCGGCCGCGTCAGGCTGTTTCCGAGGTACTTTCGGCGTGGCTCTGTTCGCCGCCTCCGTCATGGCCGAAAACCTTCGAAAATGATCTGATCCGCCCAGCGTGCAGCCGTCCGCCGCTCGGCCTCGGTCCGCACTGCCCAGGTCAACAGCGGCAAGCCAAAAACATGCCGCGCGAGCAGCGGCGCCAAAGCCGGCAGATCGGCAATCCCATAGGCCACAAATTGCGGCCGCGCCGTCAAGGCGGTCACGAGATATCCCATGCCGTGGCGCATCCAGGGTGGCATCACGTCCCAATATGGATGCGGCCGGTACTTGGCGGCAACAATGCCGCAGACAAGCCGTGAAGATTTTTGCCGTAGCCCAGCAAGCTGCCGCGGGTCGAACGACATTGGCGCGACCGGTCCGGAATATCGGTCGAGCACCGCCGCCACGCGGGCGGGCAGGCGGCCATCGCCGTCGAACCGGCTTTTCAATTCGACCAGCATGGTGACGCGGCCGCCCACGAGGTCACACAGGTCGCCCAGGGTCATCATGCGCTCGGCGCTGCCGCGAAACGCCATTCCTTTGAGTTCCGCGGCCGAATGGGCGTCAAGCCGGCCGCTGCCTTCGGTCAGGCGGCCGAGAACGTCGTCGTGATGCACCATGGCCTCGCCGTCGCTCGAAAGCTGCACGTCGACTTCGATGCCATAATTCGCATCGATCGCTGCGCGTACGGCGCCTGAGGTATTTTCGATCAGGCCATGCGCGGCATCGTGCAGCCCGCGGTGAGCGATAGGGCGGGCGATCAGCCAATCGAGCGAGGTCGGCACGTTCAGGACACTTCGAACATGCCCTCGACCTCGACCGCGGCATCGGCCGGCAGCACGGCGACGCCGACGGTGGTGCGTGCGTGCCGCCCCTTGTCGCCGAAAGCGGCCACCATCAGATCGGAGGCGCCGTTCATGACTTTCGGGCCTTCGAGGAAGTCCGGCGCGGAGTTGATGAAGCCGCCGAGCCGCACCACGCGCACGACCTTGTCGAGGTCGCCGAGCGCGGCTTTGACCTGGGCCAGGAGATTGACCGCGCAGGCACGGGCCGCCTTTTGTCCGCTTTCGATCGAGACGCCGCCGCCGAGTTTTCCCGTGGCCGCAAGCTTGCCGTCGCCATCAAAGCAAAGCTGCCCGGACACGACGAGGATGTTTCCGGTGCGCACAAACGGAACGTAATTGGCAACCGGCGCCGGCGCGGATTTCAGGGTTACGCCGAGTTCGCGCAATTTGCCTTCAATTACACCGGTCATATTCATCCTCCAGCGGTCCGCTCGAGCCTAGGACTCTGGTTATTTGGCCGATCAGACCGGGACCGCGCAAGCTGGCTTAGCTCGAACGGCCATCGGGTGCCGAAACGGTCCCTATCTTCGCCGCAATTTAGGCGGCCAAAAGCGCTCCAGCGTGCAATAAGCGGTGGACCGGGCGGGTTTATTGGCAAGGCAATTGGCGGCGGGCAATTAGGCGAGAGCGGTTTGTGATATTGGATGGTATGAAACGGGCGGCCAGTGCGCTTTCTAGCTGCGCTTTGATTTTCGGCCTGTGTTGCGGCCCGGCATCGGCGCAGAGCGACTCAGACCAGCCTCTTATGCTGGTGCCGCATCGGGCGATCTACGACTTGTCGCTCCAGCAGACCCGCGGCAACTCGTCGATCGCTGCCGTGCGTGGGCGGATTCTCTACGATTTCAGCGGCAGCGCCTGCGACGGCTATTCGCTCACTTTCCGCCAAGTCTCTGAGCTCAACAGCAGCGAAGGAAAGGAATCGACCAGCGATTTGCGTTCGACGACCTGGGAGGGTGCCGATGCCAAGCGCTTCAAGTTCACGACCCAGAACTTCGTCGACGGCAATCTGGTCAACGCCGTGGATGGCCACGCCGATCACGACGGCAAGATCACCGCCGTCGATCTGCATCGGCCGGAGCACAAGGCGCTCGATCTCGGCGGCCGCCTGGTTTTCCCAACCGAGCACATGGTGCGGGCGATTGAGGCGGCGCGGACTGGCAAGAACGTTCTGTCATTTCCGGTCTATGACGGCTCGGAGAACGGCGAGAAGGTGTTCAATACCCTCACCGTGATAGGCAAGAAGATCGCGCCCGGCGGACACAGCTACGACGACGCGGCGGCGCATGAAGCCAAGCTCGCCGATGTCCCACGCTGGCCGGTGACGATCAGCTATTTCGCCAAGGACAAAGGCGGCCAAAGCGGTGAGCAGACGCCCGATTACGCGATCGGTTTCGAGCTTTACGACAATGGGATCTCGCGCGCGCTGACGCTCGACTACAACGATTTCATCGTCAGCGGGAAACTGGTGTCGCTTGATATGAAGACCCCAAAGCCCTGCAAGTAAGCCACCTCAGCACTCCTCCCGCCGCTCGAACGCTAATCCCCTGATCACGGCATCGTCGCCGAAGCGGGCGCGCACCCGATCGACGGCGTGCTCGGCCTCGGCGGCGCGGCCATCGACGAGGTCGGCAGGATCCGCTTCATTGGCGGGCGCGAGCGCGCTTAAGCCCACCCCGAGCAGGCGGTATTGCGTGCCGTCGACCTCGCGCTGCAAGAGATCGCGCGCCGCGGCGAAAATGCGGCCCGCGAGTCGCGTCGGCGAGGGCAGCGAGCGGGCGCGGGTGCGAATGCGAAAATCCGCGGTCTTAAGCTTCAACGTCACGGTCGCACCCGCCAACTCCTTGGCTTTGAGCCGCGCCGACACCTCCTCGGTCTGGCTCCAGAGGATGCGTTCGAGCGCGCGAAACTCGGAGATATCGTGTTCGAACGTGGTTTCCGAAGACACGCTCTTGGTTTCCCGGTCGGCGCTCACGCTGCGCTCGTCGATGCCATGGGCGAGGTGGGCAAGCCGGCGGCCTTCCTCGCCATAGCGGCGCATCAGCTCAACCTCGCTCGCGCGCTGCAAATCGGCGATGCGGTGAAATCCGTCACGCGCCAGCCGCTCGGCGCTGACCTTGCCGACGCCGAAGATGAAGCTGACGGGCCGCGGCGCCAGAAACGCCTGCGCCTCGCTTGAACCGAGCACGGCAAATCCGCGCGGCTTGTCGAGGTCGGAGGCGATCTTGGCCAGGAATTTATTGGCGGAGAGCCCGATCGAAACCGTGATGCCGATCGATTTTTCGACGTCGGCGGCGAAGCGGGCAAGCGCTTTCGCGG
>Ga0335078_10003299_pt1 | contig 24078 bp, 20 predicted proteins | sample Lox_Sample_32_FD_206711 | JGI IMG/M metagenome (GOLD analysis project Ga0335078, IMG submission 206711) | Soil microbial communities from Loxahatchee National Wildlife Refuge, Florida, United States - Lox_Sample_3.2 | ecosystem: Environmental > Terrestrial > Soil > Wetlands | place: USA... | reverse complement strand
CGACGCCGTCGTCAAGGCCTGGGCCAACGTGCAGCGCCGCGAGCCGGGCGGCGAGCTTCGCGGAGAACTCTCCGGCGACCGTCTCGTGCACGTAGAAACGGTTGGCCGCGGTGCATGCCTCGCCACCGTTGCGCATCTTGGCGATGAACGCGCCCTCGACCGCTGCGTCCACGTCCGCGTCGTCGAATACCAGGAACGGCGCGTTTCCTCCGAGTTCCATCGAACAGTTGGTCACGAAGTCGGCGGCCTGCTTCAGCAGCATCCGGCCGACCTCGGTCGACCCGGTGAAGGACAGCTTGCGCACCCGCGGGTCGGCGAGCACCGCCTGGGTCATCGGGCCGGGCTTGTTGGTCGGGACGACATTGACCACGCCGTCGGGTACGCCGGCCTCGGCCAGGATCGCGGCCACGGCCAGCGCGCTCAGCGGCGTCTCCTTGGCGGGCTTGAGCACCACCGTGCAGCCGGCCGCGAGGGCGGGCCCGATCTTGCGGGTCGCCATCGCCGCGGGGAAGTTCCACGGCGTGATCATGTAGCTGACGCCGACCGGCTGCCGCTGCACCATGATCCGGTTGGCACCCGAGGGCGCGATCGACAGGTGACCGTCGATCCGTACCGCTTCCTCCGCATACCAGCGGAAGAACTCGGCCGCGTACAGAACCTCGCCGCGGGCGTCCCGCAGCGCCTTGCCGTTCTCCAGCACCATCAGCCGGGCGAGCTGCTCCGACCGCTCGGTCATCAGCTCGAACGCCCGCCGCAGGCACTCGCCGCGCTGCCGGGGCGCGGTGGCGGCCCAGGCCGGGAACGCCCGGGCGGCCGCGCCGACTGCCTCCAGACCATCCTCGGGGCTGGCGTCCGCGACCTCGGCCAGCACGTCCTCGGTGGCCGGGTTCAGTACCGGGAGCGTTCCCGCCCGCCCCGATGACCACTGGCCGCCGATGAGCAGTCCCGTCGGAGCGTCGATGCCAGCAAGGGTCGCCAGGTCGGCCGTCACCGTTTCCTCCAGCCACGCTACGGGGGCCGCGGACGTGTGGCCCCGTTCCGACAGTATCAACGCCCCGCTTCATGCCACCCCGACCTGGTGCGCGGCACTCGGTCAGCTGCCGCCTTCCGCGTCCTGGCTGGCGGCGCCGCCGTTCCCGGCATCGTCCGGCGACGGTGCCGAACCGTTCGAGGCCGCGGGACCGCCGACGGCCCTTGCCTCCTGCAGCAGCGTCTCCAGCCGCGGGCCCGCCAGCCGACGGAATGCACGATGTGTACGGTTTCGCTCCAGTATCGCGGCTTCCAGCTGGTCCGCGGTGATGGCATCCGGGCCGCTGCCCTCGTTCTGCACCGCGAGCGCCGAGATGGCCAGGCCCATCGCGGCCGTCAGCGACAGGCCGGGCTGATAGCTGGCCTTGAGCACGTCTGCGACGCGGTCGGCCTGACCGCCCATCACGACGAAGCCGAGGTGCTCCTCGGCCACCGAGCCGTCAAAGATGATGCGGTAGATCTGGTCGTCGTCGGCGGTCTTGCCGACCTCCGCGACGACGATCTCCACCTCGTAGGGCTTGTTGCTGTCGGTGAACAGCGTGCCGAGTACCTGCGCGTACCAGTCGGCCAGCCCGCGCGCGGTGACGTCCCTGCGGTCGTACTGGAAGCCGGTCATGTCCGCGTACCTGACGCCGGCCTTGCGCAGGCTCTCGAACTCGTTGTACCGGCCGACCGCGGCGAACGCGATCCGGTCGTAGAGCTCGCTGAACTTGCGCAGCGCCCGCGAGGGGTTGGGCGCTACGAACAGAATGCCGGCGTCGCACGCGAGCACCACACCGCTGCGGATGCGCGTGATGGCCTTGCGCGCGTAATCCGCCTTGTCCTTCATCACCTGTTCAGGTGACACATAGAACGGCATCGACACCGCTAGCGTTCCTTACTCGAGAGGGGTCAGCAGAAGGCATCCGGTCAGGACTCGAGCTGCTCCATCGGCGCGGACGGGCCGTCCGGCACCCGCATCCGCTCGGTCACCACCGCCTGCGCGTACCGGCCCGCCTCCTCCTCCGAGAGCCGCCGGAAGCCGTCGTCGGTGACCGTCGCGATCACGGGGTAGATCCGCCTCGGCAGGTCCGGGCCGCCGGTCGCGGAGTCGTCGTCGGCCGCGTCGTAGAGCGCATGCATGCAGGCGAGCACGACGTCCCCGGCCGGCATGCCGTCCCGGTACAGCTTCTTCAGCGCGCCGCGCGCGAACACCGACCCGGAGCCGATGGAGAAGAACCGCTGCTCCTCGTACCGGCCGCCGGCCACGTCGTAGCTGAAGATGCGGCCGAGCCCGACTTCCTCGTCGAAGCCCGCCAGCAGCGGCACCGCGACCAGGCCCTGCATGGCGGCGCCGAGGTTGCTGCGCACGATCCCGGCCAGCCGGTTCGCCTTGCCCTCGAGCGAGAGCGACCTGCCTTCCAGCTTCTCGTAGTGCTCGAGCTCCACCTGGAACAGGCGGGCGACCTCAATGCCGATCCCCGCCACCCCGGAGATGCCCACGCACGAGAACTCGTCGCTGCGGAACACCTTCTCGATGTCGCGCTGCGAGATCATGTTGCCGGCCGTGGCGCGCCGGTCGCCGGCCATCACGACGCCGCCGTCGCACACCGCGGCGACGATGGTCGTGCCGTGCGGCAGGTCCTGGCCGGCCATCACGCCCGTGCCCGCGCTCCCGGCCTTCGCGGGCAGCAGATCGGGGGCCGCAGCCGCGAGGAAGTCGCTGAATGACGAGGAACCCGCGGCCAGGAACGCCGAGGCCTGCCATCGTGACTGAGGTTCAATGCCGCCCACCGCATACGTCCTTCCCGGCCTGACACGAGGCGAGCGGACGCCGCCCCATTCCCGCAGACAGTTATGACCCTAGCCTGGCGCGGGCTGCTGCGCGCCTGCGGATGCTGGCGTTCGCTCAGGGCTGTGCTTTCCGAGTCGCTCGGGGCTGCGCCCTGCCAGCCGGGCTTACTGGCCGCCCTTCTGCACGTATGACCGGACGAACTCCTCGGCGTTCTCCTCGAGCACCTCGTCGATCTCGTCGAGGATCGCGTCCACGTCGTCGGTCAGCTTGTCCTGCCGCTCGCGGACCTCATCGGTCTCCTGCGGCGCGGTCTCCTGCTCTTCCTCAGTCCGCCGGGTAACCTGCCGCTGGCCGCCGGTATCCTTCGTCGCCATCCTCGAAACCTCCGTGCTCCGCGGTGCCGCCCGCGGTATAACGCTTATCCTCGCCTGCCGGTGCCCGATCCAACCCTGGACCAGAGCATCGGTATCACGTCGAGACAACTCGTCGCCAGCATAGACACAGGCACACGAGTTACGTCGAGAGCAAATTAGATAGATTAGTCGCTTAGATGCCGATTATGCTCGCCGAACTAGTCCTGTCCGGTCAGCGCGGCCACCAGCTCTCCCGCGGTCTCGCACTTGTTCAGCAGGTCGCCCACGTGCGCCCTGGTGCCGCGCAGCGGCTCCAGGGTGGGCACCCGCTGCAGGGACTCCCTGCCCGGGATGTCGAAGATGACCGAGTCCCACGAGGCGGCCGCTACGGCGTCGGGGTACTGCCGCAGGCAGCGGCCGCGGAAATAGGCCCTGGTGTCCTCTGGCGGCTCGTCCACGGCCCGCAGCACCGCTCGCTCCTGCGTCAGCCGCGTCATCCGGCCGCGCTCGGCCAACCGGTTGTACAGGCCGCGGTCCGGCCGGACGTCTGCGTACTGGAGATCGACCAGCTGGAGCCGCGGATGCCCCCAGGACAGGCCGTCCCTCGCGCGGTAGCCCTCCAGGATCTCCAGCTTCGCCACCCAGTCCAGCTCCCGTGCGAGCTGCATGGGATCCTCGGCCAGCCTGCCGAGGACGCTCTCCCAGCGATCCAGGACGTCCCTGGTGACGTCGTCGACGTCGGCCCCGTACTTGTCCTCGCTGAACTTCCTGGCCAGCTCCAGGTACTCCAGCTGCAACTGCACGGCGGTCATCTTCCTGCCGTCCCGCAGCGCTATCAGGTGCCTGAGCGAGGGGTCGTGCGAGATGGCCCTCAGCTCCGCCACCGGCGACTCGATCGCCAGGTCAGCGGCCAGGAACCGGTCCTCGATCATCGCCAGCACCAGCGCGGTCGTCCCCAGCTTCAGGTAGGTGGAGATCTCGCTCATGTTCGCGTCACCGATGATGACGTGCAGCCTGCGGTATTTGTCCGGGTCCGCGTGCGGCTCGTCCCTGGTGTTGATGATCGGCCGCTTGAGCGTCGTCTCCAGCCCGACCTCGACCTCGAAGAAGTCGGCCCGCTGGCTGAGCTGGAAACCCTCGTCGCGCCCGTCCGCGCCCTGGCCGACCCGGCCGGCACCGCACATCACCTGCCGCGTCACGAAGAACGGAGTCAGATGCCTGACGATGTCGGCGAACGGCGTCGAGCGGCTCATCAGGTAGTTCTCGTGACAGCCGTAGGATGCGCCCTTGTTGTCGGTGTTGTTCTTGTAGAGCTGGATGGCCGGGCCGCCCGGCATCGACGCGGCCCGGGTGGCGGCCTCGGCCATCACCCGTTCGCCCGCCTTGTCCCAGATAACGGCGTCCATCGGGTTTGTGCACTCCGGCGCGGAGTACTCCGGATGCGCGTGGTCCACGTACAGCCGCGCGCCGTTGGTCAGGATGACGTTCGCCAGGCCCAGGTCCTCGTCGGTGAGCTGCGAGGCGTCCGCGGCCTCGGCGGCCAGGTCGAACCCCCTGGCGTCGCGCAGCGGGTTCTCCTCCTCGAAGTCCCACCGCGCCCTGCGGGCCCGTGCCGTCGTCGCGGCCTGGTAGGCGTTGACGACCTGCGAGGAGCTGACCATGGCGTTGGCTCCCGGCTGGCCGGGCACGGAAATGCCGTACTCGGTCTCGATGCCCATGACCCGACGCGCGCTCATGACCTAGAGCCTAATGCCGTGGCGCCGTCAGCCCGCACGCCGCGCCTGCTACCGGCCCGGGGTTAACCCGCACCACCCCGTGTCCGCCGGGGGTCAGGGGGGTCGTCCCCCCGGCTGCCAGCAGCTACAAATACTGGCCGGTGTTGGCAACGGTGTCGATGGACCGGCCGGCCTCGGTGCCGCTCTTGCCGGAGATGAGCGTGCGGATGTAGACGATCCGCTCGCCCTTCTTGCCGGAGATGCGCGCCCAGTCGTCCGGGTTCGTGGTGTTGGGCAGGTCCTCGTTCTCCTTGAACTCGTCCACGCACGCGGCCAGCAGGTGCGAGACGCGCAGGCCCTTCTGGCCGGTCTCGAGGAACTCCTTGATCGCCATCTTCTTCGCCCGGTCGACGATGTTCTGGATCATCGCGCCGGAGTTGAAGTCGCGGAAATACAGCACTTCCTTGTCGCCGTTGGCGTAGGTGACCTCGAGGAAGCGGTTCTCCTCGGTCTCGGAGTACATCCGCTCAACCACGCGCTGGATCATCTCGGCCACGGTCGCGTCCGCGACGCCGCCGTGCTCGGCGATGTCGTCGGGGTGCAGTGGCAGATCGGTCAGCACGTACTTGGAGAAGATGTCCCTGGCCGCCTCGGCATCGGGCCGCTCGATCTTGATCTTCACGTCCAGCCGGCCGGGCCGCAGGATCGCCGGGTCGATCATGTCCTCGCGGTTGGACGCGCCGATGACGATGACGTTCTCCAGGCCCTCCACGCCGTCGATCTCGCTCAGCAGCTGCGGCACGATCGTGTTCTCCACGTCGCTGGACACGCCGGAACCGCGGGTGCGGAAGATCGAGTCCATCTCGTCGAAGAACACGATGACCGGCATGCCCTCGCTGGCCTTCTCACGCGCGCGCTGGAACACCAGGCGGATGTGCCGCTCGGTCTCGCCGACGTACTTGTTCAGCAGCTCGGGGCCCTTGATGTTCAGGAAGAAGCTGCGGCGCTCCTTGCCCGGCACGGCCTCGCCGTCGGCCTGTGCGTCCTTCGCCGACCGCGCGGCCACCTGCTTGGCAAGCGAGTTCGCGACCGCCTTGGCGATCAGCGTCTTCCCGCAGCCCGGCGGGCCGTAGAGCAGCACACCCTTGGGCGGCCGCAGCTTGTGCTCGCGGAACAGGTCAGCGTGCAGGTACGGCAGCTCGATCGCGTCCCGGATCTGCTCGATCTGCGGGCCAAGCCCGCCGATCTCGGAGTAGGAGATGTCCGGGACTTCCTCGAGGATGAGCTCCTCGACCTCTGCCTTCGGGATCCGCTCGTACACGTAACCCGAGCGCGGCTCGAGCAGCAGCGAGTCACCCGAGCGGAGGGTCTCCGACAGCAGCGGCTCGGCCAGCCGCGCCACGCGCTCCTCGTCAGCATGCGAGATCACCAGCGCCCGGTCGCCGCCGTCCAGCAGCTCCTTGAGCATGACGACCTCGCCGATCGTCTCGTAGCCCTGGGCGATCACGATGTTGAGCGCCTCGTTGAGCACGACCTCCTGACCCGGCCTCAGGTGCTCCAGGTCGACGCCGGGGCTCACGCTGACGCGCATCTTGCGGCCGCCGGTGAACACGTCCGCGGTGCCGTCCTCGGTCGCCTGCAGGAACACGCCGAAGCCGCTCGGCGGCTGAGCCAGGCGGTCGACCTCTTCCTTCAGCGCGATGATCTGATCGCGCGCCTCGCGCAGGGTACCCGCGAGCCGCTCGTTCTGGCCGGTGATGGCGGCGAGGTTCGCCTCGGCCTCACGAAGCCGCTGCTCGAGCAGATGGGTCTGGCGCGGCGAGTCGGCGAGCCGACCGCGCAGCGCCGCGACCTCCTCTTCAAGGAAGGAGATCTGCGTGGTCAGGACCTTGACCTCGTCGTCGTGCCGTCCCGAGTGAACGCTGTCGTCACGAGAGGCCATGCCCCTCACCCCCTCCCGGAGAGCTGAGTTACCTAGACCCTACCTATCCAAGGTCGTTAAGTAACCTGGCGGCAGGCCCGTAAGGCCGCATTCTGCGTTACGATCCGGAAAACTGGCTACCCCGTTACGGCTACCAGCGAACGCTAAATGCCTGCCGGACCGTCCGCGGCGCACTCCTGCCGCGCCTGCGCGGCCTCCGCCTGCGCGGCCTCCGCCTGCGCGGCCTCGGCCAGCTCGGCCTCCGCGCCCTTGGACGGCCGCCGCCGCCGCGGCGGCGCGGTGACGCCGTCGGCCAGCCGGCGGGCGGTGATCAGGAAGCCGGTGTGACCCACCATCCGGTGCTCCGGCCGCACCGCGAGGCCGTCCACGTGCCAGCCGCGCTGGAGTGTCTCCCACGCGTACGGCTCGGCGAAGCTGCCCTGCTCGCGCAGCGCGCTCACGGTCCTGGCCAGCTGCGTCGTGGTCGCGACGTAACAGCACACGAGCCCGCCGGGAATCAGCATCGCCGCGGCGGCCTTCGCGTGCTCCCATGGCGCCAGCATGTCCAGGACCACCCGGTCGGCCCCGTGCACGCTGGCCGGATCCAGATCGCCGACTACCAGCTGCCAAGCCGGGTGCTCGGCACCGAAGTACTGCGCGACGTTCGCCGCGGCGATCGCCGCGAAGTCCGGGCGGCGCTCGAACGAAAGCAGCCGGCCGGACTCGCCCAGCGCGCGCAGCAGCCAGCACGACAGCGCGCCAGAACCGGCGCCGGCCTCGATCACGTACGCGCCGGGAAAGATGTCGGCGAGGGCGATGATCTGCGCGGCGTCCTTTGGATAGATGACCGCCGCGCCGCGCGGCATGGACAGCGCGAAGTCAGCCAGCAACGGCCGCAGCGCGACGTAATCGGTGCCGCCGGCCGACGTCACGACGCTGCCTTCCGGCCGCCCGATGAGGTCATCGTGCGCGAGCGCGCCGCGATGAGTGTGGAACGACTTGCCTGCCGTCAGCACCAGCCGGTGCTGGCGGCCCTTCGGGTCCGTCAGCTGCACCTGGTCGCCGGGCGCGAACGGGCCGCGTCGCCTGGCCGGCACCGACTCAGACCGCACTGAACGCCAGGTCCAGGTCGGACCTCGCGAGCACGCCGTACACCTGCCCTGACGGCTCTACCAGCAGATACTCGGAGGCGGGCACCCTCGAGACGGCCTCGATCAGGTCCATGCCGGTCAGGTCGGCCGACAAGATCATGCCGTCGTCCAGCGTGCGGGCGAGCGAGCCGGCGTCCACCCACGGCCTGCGCTGCTCCGGCGTCGCCATCACCGCGCCCTCGTTGACGATCGCGATCGGCTTCGAGTCGTGGTCCACCACGACCAGCGCCCTCGCCTGCGCCAGGTCCGCCCGCCTGATCGCCTCGGCGAGCGGCAGCGTGGACTGGACCGGGATCGCGCGCCTGGCCAGCGCCCGCGCCTGCAGGCTGGGCAGCCGCTCCCGGATCTTGGCCGACCGCAGTGACTGGCCCGCGCTCATCCAGATGAAGATCGCGACGACGATCAGCCACAGGCCGTATTGCCCCTCGATGCCGAAGCTGCCCAGGTACTGCTGGCCAGAGATCACCGCGAGGGCCAGGACTATCGCCAGGATTCGGCCGGACCAGGCGGCCATCACGGTGGCCGAGCCCTGGTTGCCGGTGAGTTTCCAGAGCCCGGCGCGCAGCACCCGGCCGCCGTCCAGCGGCAGGCCGGGCAGCATGTTGAAGATGGCGACCAGCAGGTTGGCGAACACGACCAGGTCGAGGACGGCGTGCACCACCCCGGTGGACTGCACGACGCTGTCCAGCACGTACCCGACACCGGCCAGCGCCAGCGACATGACCGGCCCGGCGACCGAGACGAGGAACTCCTGGCCCGGCGTGGGCGGCTCCGGCTCTATCACGGAGAAGCCGCCGAGCGGGTACAGCACGATCTTGCGTACCGGCAGCCTGAATGCCTTGGCGACGAGGCTGTGGCTGAGCTCGTGCAGCAGCACCGAGACGTACAGCAGGATCACGAACGCCGCGGCCACGCCGTACCGGGCGACCGGCCCGCGCAGACTCCCCGGCAGGTGCTCGTCCGCGTTGCCGTAGAGCGCCACCAGCACCGCGGCGACCAGGACCAGGTAGGGGGAGATGTAGACCGGGATGCCGAACAGCCGGCCGATCATCAGGCCCTGCCTCGGATCGTAGCGGCGCCCGCCCGCCGGGTCCGGCTGCGGGTCGCCGGCCAGCCCGGGCCCGCCGCTCACGCTGGGTCCTGCCACGTATAGATGCTACGCGGTACCGGCCGGTCGAAGCGCACCTGAGCTGGCCGGACCGCCGCGATTCTGGCCGGGGCGCGGCGATCGCCCGCGACTGTCGGAGTGCTCCCCTAGTCTGCATGGCATGAGCGACACCATCAGCGAGGTCGCGGGCGAGGTAGTCCCGGCCGGCCTCGCAGCGGACGGCACGGTGCCGGAGGCCGGGGAGGCGCGCGGGCCCAGCCTGTCGCCGTCCCGGGCGGCCGACTTCATGACCTGCCCGCTGCTGTACCGGTTCCGCGTGCTCGACCGGCTCCCCGAGCCACCGAGCCAGGCCGCGGCCAGGGGCACCCTGGTGCACGCCGTGCTGGAGCGGCTGTTCGACGAGCCTGCCGCCGCGCGGACCCCGCAGGCGGCCCGTGACCTGGTCCCCGGCCAGTGGGACCGGCTGCTGGCCGAGGCACCCGACCTCGACTCGATGTTCGCCGACGACGCCGAGCGCACTGCCTGGTTCGACGAGGCAGGCCAGATGCTGGATCGCTACTTCACGCTGGAGGACCCGACCCGGCTGGAGCCGCATCAGCGGGAGATGTCGGTGCACGCGATGCTGGAGTCTGGCCTCGCGCTCCGGGGCTACATCGACCGGCTGGACGTGGCGCCTACCGGCGAGATCCGCATCGTCGACTACAAGACGGGGACCGCCCCGCGGGAGGAACACGAGGCGCGGGCGCTGTTCCAGATGAAGTTCTACGCGCTCGCGCTCTGGCGGGCCGGCGGCACCGTGCCGCGCATGCTGCAGCTCATCTACCTGGGGAACGGCGAGATCGTCCGGTACATGCCCGACGAGGCCGATCTGGTGGCTACCGAGCGCAAGATCAACGCGCTCTGGCTGGCGATCGACCGCGCGCGGACGACCAGCGACTGGCGGCCGCGGCCGAGCCGGCTGTGCTCGTGGTGCTCGCACCAGGCGCTGTGCCCGGCCTACGGTGGCACTCCCCCGCCGCTGCCAGCCGAGCAGGCTTAGGAGCCGGTGTTCTCCGGGAAGTGGCAGGCGGCCGTGTGCCCGGCTGCGAGCTCCACCAGCGGCGGCTCGACGGTCCGGCAGATCTCCTGTGCCTTCCAGCACCGGGTGCTGAACCGGCATGCAGGCGGCGGATTCAGCGGGCTCGGCACGTCGCCGGACAGCCTGATCCGCTCCCTGCGGCCGCGCGCTCCGCCCTGGCCGCGCACGGGCTCCGGCACCGGGACCGCCGACATCAGCGCCACGGTGTACGGGTGGCGCGGAGCCGCGTACAGCTGGTCCCGGCCGGCGACCTCGACCAGCTTGCCCAGGTACATGACGGCGACGGTGTCGCTGATGTGGCGCACCACCGACAGGTCGTGCGCGATCACGACGTAGGTCAGCCCGAGCTCGCCCTGCAGGTCCTCCATCAGGTTGATGACCTGGGCCTGGATCGAGACGTCCAGCGCGGAGACGGGCTCGTCGGCGACGATCAGCCGCGGCTTCAGCGCCAGGGTCCTGGCGATGCCGATGCGCTGGCGCTGGCCGCCCGAGAACTCGTGCGGGTAGCGGTTGTAGTGCTCGGGGTTCAGGCCGACGAGTTCCAGCAGGTCCTGCACGGCCCGCTTGGTGCCGCCCTCGGTCTGCACGCCCTGCAGCCGGAACGGCGCGCCCACTATCGATCCCACCGTCTGGCGCGGGTTCAGCGACGAGTACGGGTCCTGGAAGATCATCTGAATGTCACGGCGGAGTGGACGCATCTGGCTGTTGCGCAGATGGCTGATGTCCCTGCCGTCGAAGAGGATCTGGCCGGCGGTGGGCTCGAGCAGCCGGGTGAGCAGCCTGCCCGTCGTGGTCTTGCCGCAGCCAGACTCGCCGACCAGCCCCAGCGTCTGGCCGGCGGCTACCTCGAAGTCGATGCCGTCCACGGCCTGGACCGCGCCGACCTTCCGCCGGAAGATGAGGCCGCGGGTGACGGGGAAATGCATCTGCAGGCCCGCCACGCGCAGCAGCGGGCGGCCCCCGGAGTCCGGTCCGGCGCCGGCAGGCCCCGTCGTGGTAGCCGACGCGCTCACGCATCCTCCCCAGTGCTCGCTGACTCCGTGCCCTCGCCCACCGCGGCCACGGCGCGCTCGGCCCGCACCTTGTCCCGCTGCGCGGCACTGAGGTGACACGCCACGAGATGACCAGGGTCGGCCTCGCGCAGGATCGGTATCTCGGTGCTGCTGCGCCCGCCGGTCAGGCTCGCGTACTCGCACCGCGGATGGAACGGACAGCCGGACGGCACGTTGATCAGGCTCGGCGGGGTGCCCTTGATCGGCAGCAGCCGCTCGGCCCTGGCCTGGTCGATGCGCGGCATCGAGCTCAGCAGCCCCCAGGTGTAGGGATGGCTCGCGCGGAAGAAGATGTCCTCCGCCGTGCCGTACTCGGCCATCCGGCCGCTGTACATCACCAGGATGTCGTCGGACAGCTCGGCGACCACGCCCAGGTCGTGGGTGATGATGATGACCGCCGACCCGAATTCCTGCTGCAGGTCGGAGATCAGGTCCAGGATCTGCGCCTGCACGGTGACGTCCAGCGCGGTGGTCGGCTCGTCCGCGATCAGCAGCTCGGGGTTGCAGCACAGCGCCATCGCGATCATGGCGCGCTGGCGCATGCCGCCGGAGAACTGGTGCGGGTAGTCGTCCACCCTGGCGGCCGGCTGCGGGATGCCGACGCGGCCGAGCATGTCGATCGCGTGCCGGCGGGCAGCCTTCCTGCCCACCTTGTTGTGAATGAGGTACGCCTCGCTGATCTGGGCGCCCACTGAGTAGTACGGGTGCAGCGACGAGAGCGGGTCCTGGAAGATCATCGCCATCTTGCTGCCGCGGAGCGAGCGCACCCGCTCGGACGTCGCGGCGATCAGCTCCTCGCCATCCAGCCAGATCTTGCCGGAGATCTCAGCTCGGGTGTGCTGGTGCAGACCGAGGATGCCGAGGCTGGTGACGCTCTTGCCGGAGCCAGACTCGCCGACCACGCCGAGCGTCCTGCCGCGATCGAGGCTGAACGACAGGCCGTCCACGGCCTTCACGACGCCGTCATCGGTGGGGAAGTGAATCCGCAGGTCGCGGACCTCCAGCAGGGCGCCGGAGGCTGGCTGCTGCGCGGCACCGGCCGCCGTGCTCGCGGCGCTCACTGCAGCCTCACCCTCGGATCGATAGCCGCGTACAGGATGTCCACGATCATGTTCGCGATCACGATGAAGAACGACGCGAGCAGCACGACGCCCATGATCTCGGGCAGGTCGGAGTTGTTGATGGCCTGGATCGTGAACAGGCCGAGCCCGTGCAGGCTGAAGGTGACCTCGGTGAGGACCGCGCCACCGAGGAGGAGGCCGAGGTCGAGGCCGAAGATGGTCAGGATAGGGGTCAGCGCGGCCCGCAGCCCGTGCTTGAGGATCACCGTCCGCTCCGGGAGTCCCTTGGCCCGCGCGGTCCTGATGTAGTCCTCGTTCATCGTCTCGAGCATCCCCGCCCGGGTCAGCCGCGCATACAGGGCCGAGTAGAGGAACGCGAGCGTAACCCACGGCAGGATCAGGTTCTTCGCCCACAGCAGCGGGTTCTGGGTGATGCCGACGTACTGCACGTTGAAGATGTGCCAGTGGAAGCTGAACAGCAGCAGCGCGAGCGCGCCGGTGAAGAAGATCGGGAGCGACACGCCGAGCAGCGCGGTGCCCATCGACAGCCGGTCGATGATCGTGCCCCGGCGCAGCGCCGACACGACGCCGATCGCCACGCCGCTCACCAGCCAGATGACCGCCGCGCCGACGGCCAGCGACAGCGTCACGGGGATGTTGCTGGTCAGCAGCGGCCAGACCGGCTGCTGATTGCGCCAGGAGTAGCCGAGGCACGGCGCCGGGCAGTGCACCCTGTTCGGGCCGGAGCTGTAGGTCTCGCCGGCGACGATGCCCTTGAGGAACCGGCCGAACTGCACCTGCAGCGGCTCGTTCAGGCCGAGCCTGGCCTCCATCGCGTGGATCTGGGACGGGATCGGGTTGCGGCCCACGTACTGCGCGGCCAGGTTGTAGGACGTCTGGCCGGCCAGCCTGGGCAGCAGGAAGAAGATGGCGAACGTGATCATGCTGACGATGATCAGGAGCAGCACGGTCGCCAGCAGCCGCCTGATGATGAAGGTAATCACTCGCTGCGGCGCCGGTACCCGCCCGGCTGGACGGGTACCGGCACGCTCACCTGCTCTCTTCTTCCTCGATCCGGACTGGTTGCCGCGGCGGCGCTACTTCTTGAGCCCGAGCACCGCGTAGTTGTACATGCCGTAGAAGTCATCCATGTACACGTTCGTCACATTCGGTGGCCGGTACAGCAGCACCTTCTGGTAGACGATCGGCAGGATCGCGGCGTCCTTCATGATCTGCATGTCGATCTTCGGCCAGATGGCGGTCGTCGCGGACTGGTTGGTCGTGGTGGTCGCCTGGTTGAACAGGCTGTTGACCACCGGGTCGTTGATCTCGGAGATGTTGGTGTTGCCGGCCGGGATGATCGTCTGGCCGTCGGAGAGGTCGTACAGGAAGCCGTACCCGTCCGGCCAGTCGGCGCCCCAGCCGCCGATCGCCACGCCGATGTCATGCGAGTGTACGTACGCGGGCACGCCGGCGAAGTTGGTGTAGTACTTCGCGGTAGGGAAGCCCTGCAGCGTGGTGTTGATGCCGACGTTCTTCAGCGCCGCCTGCAGCGCCGTGGCGGCCTGCGGGTCACCTGGCGTGTCCGTCCGGTAGGCGATGTTGAAGCTGAACCCGCCGGCCTTGCCGCACTGCTGCAGCTGCGTCTTGGCGTCCTTGACGTCGCCGCCCGGCTGCGAGCTCGCCTTGTACAGGTCGAAGCTCTTGTAGCCGAGCACCGTGGGCGGCATGACCGTGCTGGCGATCTGGCCGCCGACGATCGGGCCGCCGTAGGCGTCCTGCAGCGTCGTCTTGTCCGCCGCGTACTCGATCGCCTCCCGGCAGTGCACGTCCGGGATCACCTTCGTGTTGATGTAGGCGAACCGCAGGAAGCCGTTGACCGGGTTGTCGGAGTCGGCCTTCAGCGACGGGCTGGTGAGGATCTTGTCCTTCGCCGCGGCCTGCACGCCGAGGCCGTGGATGTCCATCTGCGCGTACCCGGCGAGCAGGTTCTGGTCGACGGTGGACTGGTTGACGTTCATGTTGACGACGATCTTGCTGGCCAGCTGCTTGACCTGCGAGTCGGTGGCGGCGTTCCAGTACTTGTTCGGCACGAGCGTGAGCTGCTTGTTCAGCGTGTAGCTCTGGAACTGGTACGGGCCGGTCGACTCCGGGTCGAGCTGGAAGTTGGCGCCGCCGTGGGCACCGGTGTCCCAGCTCGGCTCCACGGGCGTGCTCTGCGGGATCGCGACCACGTAGTTGAAGTCCGCGAACGGCTGGTTCAGGTGGAACACGACGGTGGTCGGGTTCGGCGTGGTCACCGACGTCAGGCCCATGATGTTCTTGGCCCGGTCCACGTACGGCCCCGGGTACTTGTTGTCCTGCAGCAGCACCTGGTAGTAGATCGGCCCGGCCGGAAGCACGCTCTTGGCGAACGTGCGCTCGACGCCGTACTTCACGTCCGCCGACGTGACCGTGTGGCCATTCTGGAACTTCACGTTGGGCTTGAGATGGTAGGTCCAGACCCGGCCGCCGTCACTCGGCGTGCCCAGGCTGGTTGCCAGGCTCGGGACCAGCTGCAGGCCGCACTTGCCAGGGCAGGACTTGTAGGTCACCAGCGGCATGCTGTAGAGCCGGACGAAGTCCCACATGTAGGCGTAGTAGGTGTTCTGATAGTCGGTCGAGTCGGGCGTCACGTTGAGGTCCCACGTCATCGTCCCGCCCTTCGCACTCGACGGGTTGACCACGCTGGAGACCGCGGCGTTGTACGAGCTGCTGCCGGAACCGGTGCCGGACGAGCCGCCGCTGCTACCACCGCAGGCAGCCAGGGCAAGAGCCCCCGCCGCCGTAAGCGCGGCAAGCCCGGATATCTGCCTTCTGATCATCGGGAGAAAGCGCCTCCTGTCATCTGTGCGTCCGGAAATGGATGAGCAAGCCTGGTCACCGGCTCTTCGGGTCCAGCGCGTCCCGCAGGCCATCGCCGAACAGGTTGAAGGCGACCACCGTCAGGAAGATCGCCATGCCGGGGATGAACATGTACATCGGGTCGATGTAGTACCACTGGTTCTGCACCGCGTCTGACACCATCGCGCCCCAGCTCGGCGTCGGCGGGATGATGCCGACTCCGAGGTAGGACAGCGCGGCCTCGAACAGGATGTTGGTCGGGATCAGCAGCGTCGCGTACACCAGGATCGGGCCCACCATGTTCGGCAGCAGCTCGCGGAACAGGATGTAGGGACCGCGGGCGCCGAGGCTGCGCGCGGCGTCGACGAACTCGCGCTCGCGCAGCGACAGCGTCTGCCCGCGGATGATGCGGCCCATGTACGGCCAGCTGAAGAAGCCGATGATGAAGATCAGCATCAGCACGCGCAGGGTGTTGCCGGTCAGCGTGACGCCTCCGATCGTGGCCTTCGACGGGAATACGCCAACCAGCGCGATGGCGAACACCAGCAGCGGGAAGGCGAGGAACACGTCCATCGTCCGGGCTATGAGCGTGTCTACCCAGCCGCCGAAGAAACCCGCGATGAGGCCGAAGAACACGCCGATGACGACCGCGAGCACGGTGGCGAGGAACGCGATGAGCAGCGAGTACCTCGAGCCGACCACGACCCTGGCCAGCAGGTCACGACCGGACTGCGGGTCGACGCCGAACGGGTGCGCGAGGCTGATGCCGCCGAACGGCCCGTTCGGGCTCAGCAGCGTCTGGTTCAGCAGGTTCGGGTGGTAGGTATCCGGGTTCTGCACGATGTACGGGCCGAACACGGCGACCAGGATCAGGAAGATGATGAAGACCGCACCCGCCATCGCGACCTTGTCCCGCCGGAGCCGCATCCAGGCGATCTGGCCAAGCGAGCGGCCCTCGATCTTGCGGCCCCCCATGCCCTGGATCAGGGCTTCGGGTGACGCCTGCGTCTCGGCCGGCGAGACGTCGAGCGGTGCCGCCATCAGCTGCTCACTTCCGACCCGCAACCTCCCGCCAGCACGGTCCCGGCACGCCTGCGAACGCACGCCAGGAGGCCAGGGACTAGTTGCTCATTGCTTGGAGCTTGCCAAGTTTCCGGGGGGCAGCCAAGCCCGGACGATCATCTTGGCTCGATCGTGACCGAACGAAGACGCTCTCGCGACACAACCTGCACGGGCAGATTTAGAGATGATAAATCCGCTTATTGTATCCCGCGCCGCCGCAGGATCTCCTCGACGTCCCCCATGTCGTCATCCGCGGCCGGCATCGGCGCCTGGCCCTGCGGCCGGGAGATCGCGGCCGGCTCCCGGTCGCCGTCGCGGGCCTTCTTACGGCGCGCCTTGTTCCGCTTGCGGGTGCCGCCTGCCAGCGGCATGCCACCCGAGATCAGGAACAGCAGCACCGAGATCCCGACGAAGATGACGCCCAGCCAGGCCTTCGGCGAGAACACGAAGGCGGTGCCGAACCTGACGATTGCCGACCCGATGCGCCCGACGAGCCCGACGGAGTTGGTCAGCCACATCGCGAGCGGCAGCAGCGACCAGGCGACGCCGCGCAGGCCGCTGCGCGCGCCCTTCTTACGCCACGCGAGAAAGCTCAGGACAAGACCGACAATTGTGACAGTCAGGCAGACGGGAAACGTCGCGATGTTCAGCCAGGTACCCACAGTCGCCTCCCCCGGTGCGGCCGCCCTCCGGCCGGGCAGCCAAGGAGCTTCCTCTATGGTGGCACACTGCGCGGCTAACCGCGCACCTGCGCAGGTCCGGGATGCCGCGGGACCGCTAGCCCCGCAGGCGCGCGTACTCCGCCCGCAGCCGTCGCAGGCTCAGCCGGGTGAGCGAGGAGACGACGACGCGGCCCGGCGCCTCGGGTATCGGCACCACGCTCGGGACGGCGATCGCGAGACAGCCGGCCGCCTCGGCCGCGGCCACCCCGTTGCGGGAGTCCTCGATCACGACGCACCGGCGCGGATCGACGGCCAGCTTCGCGGCCGCGAGCAGGTAGCCCTCCGGGTCGGGCTTGCACACCGCGACGTCCTCGGCGCAGACGGTGACCGGGAACGCAGTCCCGAGCCGGTCCAGCACCGCGTCCATGATCACGCGCTCGGAGGAGGTCACGAGGCCGTAGGGCAGCCCGGCGGCGACGACCTCCGCGACGAGCTCGCGCGCGCCGGGCATCACCGGCAGCGGCCTGGTCGTCAGCATGTCCGCCATGGACTCGAGCAGCCAGCGCTCGACGACCGCGGGATCAGCACTCGCCGTTCCCTTATCCAGCAGGTAGGCGACGGTGACGGCCATGGAGCCGCCCAGCAGCGCGTGCTGGTCACCCGCACCCCAGCTGCCGCCCAGGCGCGCCATGACGGAACTTTCGGCCTCGAACCAGAGCGGCTCGGAGTTCACCAGCACGCCGTCCATGTCGAACAGGACCGCCTGCGGCCCGGTACCGGGCGGGGGCGGCGCGGGCTGGACGGAATGCACGTGCAGAATTATGCCGGTGCAGACCGATGAGCGATCATCGCGGCGGCCGGTAGTCAGCCTGATCCGCCCCGTCTGACCCCGCTGCACGTAGGCTGACCGTATCCGCCCGGGCGCCGGACCCGGCGGTGCGGCGAGGGAGGTGGCTGACGATCGAGCTGCAATCCGTGGGAAAGCTGGAGTCGCCCGCGCTGATCGCGGCCTTCGAGGGCTGGAACGACGCTGGCGAGGCCGCGAGCGGAGCGATCAGCCACCTGATCGAGGCATGGAGCGCCACTCCTGCCGGGGAAATCGACCCCGAGGACTACTACGACTTCCAGGTCACCCGGCCGGTCATGGATGTCACCGAGGGCATGACCGAGCGACTGGTCTGGCCGACGACCAGGATCGCGCTCGCCCGGCCGCCGGGCGTCGGCCGTGACCTGGTCCTGGTCCAGGGCATCGAGCCCAACATGCGCTGGCGCGGGTTCGCCTCCGAGCTCGTCGGCGCGTTCTCCGAGCTCGGCGTCGAGATCGTGATCCTGGTCGGCGCGCTGCTGGCCGACTCGCCGCATACCCGGCCGGTCCCGGTGTCGGCGGCGGCGTCGGACCCGGCGCTCGCCGCCCAGCTGCATCTGGAGCCCGTCGACTACAAGGGGCCGACCGGCATCGTCGGCGTCCTGCAGCACGGGTGCGCGACGGCGGGTCTCTCGGCGGTGTCGCTGTGGGCGGCGGTGCCGCACTACGTGGCGCAGCCGCCGAGCCCGAAGGCGACACTAGCCCTGCTGCGCGGCATAGAGGACATCCTGGATATCTCGCTCCCGCTGGCGGACCTGCCCGCCGAGGCACGCGCCTGGGAGCGCGGCGTGGACGAACTGGCCGAGCAGGACGCCGAGGTGGCCGAGTACGTCCGCACGCTGGAGGAGGCCAAGGACGCCACCGACCTGCCCGAGGCGACCGGCGACGCCATCGCCAGGGAGTTCGAGCGCTACCTGCGCCGGCGCGGCGATCGCGGTGAGCACGGGGGCAGGTAGCACCGCAACGACGAAGAGCCCCGGGGAATCTCGCCGGGGCTCTTCTTGCCGTCAGCGCGCGGTCTTGCCGTCAGCACGCGCAGTCTGTCAGTGGATCCGCACGCGCGGGTCCAGCACCGCGTAGAAGATGTCGACCACCATGTTGGCGACGACCACGGCCGTGGACGCGACTAGCACGATGCCCATGATCACCGGCAGGTCCTGGCTGTAGATCGCGCGGACCGCGGTGTAGCCCAGGCCCGGCAGGCTGAACACGGTCTCGGTGATGACGGCGCCGCCGACCAGGACGCCGACGTCGAGGCCGAACTGGGTCACCACCGGCGTGAGCGAGGAGCGCAGGTTGTGCCTGAGAATGACGCGCCGCTCGGACATGCCCTTGGAGCGTGCGGTGCGGATGTAGTCCTCGCCGAACACGTCCAGCATCGACCCGCGGGTGAGCCGGGTATACGTCGCGGCCGATACCAGCGCGATCGTGAACCACGGCAAGATCATGTCGTGCGCCCACGAGAGCGGGTCACTGCTGAACGCCGTGTACGTGCCTGGCGCCGGGAAGATCGGCACGTTGTGCGTCGTCAGCGTGTAGTAGAGGATCCAGATGAACAGCAGGCCCAGCACGAACGTCGGCATGGAGTAGAACAGCAGCGCCTGGGTCGTGAAGAAGCGGTCCATGAGTGATCTCGTCCGCACCGCGGACAGGATGCCGGTCGCCAGGCCGATGATCAGCCAGATGACCGACGCGCCGACGACGAGGGACAGCGTGATCGGCAGCGCCTCGCGGATCGTCGTGGTCACCGGCACGTGGTTGTAGTAGTCGGTGCCCAGGCTGCCGTGGAAGATGCCGTCGATGTAGTGCCAGTACGCCTGGTACCACGGCTTGTCCAGGTACAGCTGCTTGGACACCTGCTGGATCACCGCGGGCGGGGCGGACTTGCCTGCCAGCGCCCTGGCCACGAACTGCGGGCCGGGGCCGAGAAAGAAGATCGCGAAGACCGTGAAGCTCATCAGGATCAGGACGAGTACGCCCTGCAGGACGCGACGGATCAGGAATCGTGCCACAGCGTGCTCCTAGACGTAGAGGTCGCCGCGAGGGTCAAAAGCGTCCCTGACCCCGTCGCCGAAGATGTTGAAGGCCAGCGTGGTGATGAGCAGCGCGATGCTCGGGAACAGCAGGTACCACCACGGGCCGTACAGGAAAATGGTCGACGCGTCCGAGATCATCTGCCCCCAGTCCGCCGTCGGCGGCTGGACGCCGACACCCAGGAACGACAGCGTCGCCTCGCCGACGATCGTCGCCGGGATCAGCAGCGTGCTGTAGACGATCAGCGGGGCGAGCAGGTTCGGCAGGATGTCGACCAACATGATCCGCCACGGCCCGGCGCCGAGCGCCCGCGCTGCCTCGATGTACTCCTTCTCCTTGATCGAGAGCACCTGGCCGCGGACGAGCCGGCCGACCGAGGCCCAGCCGAAGAAGCCGAGCACGATGATCACGATGGGCAGGCCGGGGCCGATGATCCCGAAGATCGGGTGCACCACGGCCACCGAGAACAGCGAGATCGCGAACAGCAGGAACGGCACCGCCAGCAGCCAGTCCATGAACCTGGCCAGGATCGAGTCGACGGCGCCGCCGAAGTAGCCGGCCGCCAGGCCGATGATCGTGCCGCCCACGACCGTGACGGCGGTCGCGACGACGCCGACGAACAGCGAGATCCGCGCCCCGTAGGCGATGCGCACCAGCAGGTCGCGGCCCAGAGTGTCGGTGCCGAGCCAGAACGTGCCGTTCGGCCCCACCGGCTGGCCCGCGGCATCACGGCCGATGTTGGGGAACTGCTGCATGTTGCCGTGGCCGGTGATCTCCGCGAAGATCGGGGCACCGACCGCGCACGCCACGATCAGGATGATCACGCCAAGGCAGATCATCGCGGCCCGGTCCCGGCGCAGCCTGCGCAGCGCCAGCACCCACGGGCTCTTGCCCTCGATCTGCTTCTGCGCTACGGCGGCGGTGACGTCGGTAGGCTCCGCAGCATCCTGCGACTCCCCGACTGCCTGGATGTCATAGGTCATGGTGGCTCTTCCTCCTGCCCGAAACCTCAGGCGCCGGCGATGAGGCCGGACTCGACCACGCGCTGGTCCTCAGCGATGGCTGGCTTGGACAGCGAGATGTCCTCGCCGTCCGCGACCGGGTAATGACAGGCGGCGAGGTGATCCGCGCGGTCCCCGAGCCGGGTGATGAGCTCCGGCTCGTCGGTGACGCAGGTCTGCCTGGCCTTGGGGCAGCGCGGGTGGAACCGGCAGCCAGACGGCGGGTGGATCGGCGACGGCACGTCGCCGGCCAGGATGATCCGCTCACGCTGCGAGGCGTGCTCGGGATCGGGCAGGGGCACCGCGGACAGCAGCGCGTCGGTGTAGGGGTGCCGCGGGTGCCCCCACATCTCCTCGGCCGGCGCCTGCTCGACGATCCTCCCCAGGTACATGACCGCCACGCGGTCGCTGACGTGCCGCACGACCGACAGGTCGTGCGCGATGAAGACGTAGGTGAGGCCGAGCTCGCGCTGCAGGTCGGACAGCAGGTTGAGGATCTGGGCCTGGATCGACACGTCGAGCGCGGAGACCGGCTCGTCGCAGATGATCAGCTTGGGGCTGAACGCCAGCGCCCTGGCGACGCCGATCCGCTGGCGCTGGCCGCCGGAGAACTCGGCCGGGAACCGGTTGTAGTGCTCCGGGTTCAGCCCGACGAGCTCCATCAGGTGCTGGACCTTGCGCCTGCGGTCCTCGCCCCTGGCGGTGCGGTGGATCGAGAACGGGTCCCCGATGATCGACCCGACGCGGCGGCGGGGATTCAGCGAGCCGTACGGGTCCTGGAAGATCATCTGGATGTCGCGCCGCAGCGGGCGCATCTTTCTGGGCGGCAGGTTCGTGATCTCCCGGCCGTCGAACCAGATCCGGCCCGCGGTCACCGGGTACAGCCGGGCGACGCACCGGGCGAGCGTGGACTTGCCGCAGCCGGTCTCGCCCACGAGGCCGAGCGTCTCGCCCCTGCGGACCTCCAGGCTGACGTGCTCCACCGCGTGCACGTACTCGCGCTCGGTCTGGATCAGCTTGCTCGACTTGACCGGGAAGTGCTTGACCAGGCCGTCGACCTTCAGCAGCACATCGTCGGCGGTCGCGGCGGAAGCGGCGGCGGCTGTCGTCTCGTGTGTCATCTGTTTCCCCTACGCTTCGGCGCTCACGGGCAGCTGCTGGCCGAGCTTGACACGGACCGCCTGCCTGGCCGCGGTGTTGTGCGGCAGCCAGCAGGCCGACAGGTGACCAGCCTCCTCGCCCGCGGCCTCGAGCGGGGGCACCTCTTCCCGGCAGCGGTCCATGACGTACGGGCAGCGCGCCGCGAACGGGCAGCCGGGCGGCACGGTGATCGGGCTCGGCGGCGTGCCGGGGATCGCGCGGAGCCGCTCACGCTCCCCACCGTAGGCCGGCAGCGACTGCAGCAGCCCCTCGGTGTAGGGGTGGTGGAAGTTCTTGAAGGTAGTGACGCGGTCGGCCTGCTCCATGACCATGCCGCCGTACATCACCACCACGTCGTCGGCCACATCGGCGATCACGCCGAGGTCGTGCGTGATCAGGATCACGGCGGTGCCGAACTCCTGCTGCAGCCGGTTGATCATCTGGAGCACCTGCGCCTGGACCGTCACATCCAGCGCCGTGGTCGGCTCGTCGGCGATCAGCAGCGCCGGGTTGAGGGCCATCGCCATGGCGATCATGGCCCGCTGCCGCATGCCGCCGGAGAACTGGTGCGGGTAGTCATCGACCCGCCGGTCGGGCTGCGGGATGCCCACGAGCTGAAGCAGCTCGATCGCGCGCTTGCGCGCCGCCGACTTCGAGATCTCCTTGTCGTGCAGCCGGATCATCTCGACGATCTGCCAGCCGACCTTGTAGAAGGGGTGCAGGCTGGACAGCGGGTCCTGGAAGATCATCCCGACCTTGGCGCCACGCACGGTAGCCAGCTCGGCCTTGGTCATCTGGAGCAGATCCCGGCCCTCGAAGAAGGCCTCGCCTTCGACTTCCGCGCCGCGCGTGAGGCCCATGATAGTTTGGGTCGCCACGCTCTTCCCTGAGCCGGACTCGCCGACAATACCGAGCGTCTGGCCCGGCTCGACCTGGAACGAGACGCCCCGGACAGCACGGACGATTCCGTCGTCAGTCCGGAACGAGACATGCAGGTCTTTGACTTCGAGTAGCGCCACGCTGCTGCCCTCTACCTCTCGAAAAAGATCCCGGCGATGCTCATCAGACGCCCGAACTACGCGCAGCGCCGATAACAGATTGTATCCGCCCAGTTCCCCTGCGCCAGACTGGCCGCAGGGGAACCGGGCGAACTATTTCGCTAGAACTTTGCTACCGACTCAGGAGCCTGGAGTGCTCAGCCAGACGTTGGTCGGGTCGAAGTTCTGGATCGCCGGCACGTACACAGCGTTGTGCACGAAGCTGGAGTGGTAGTTGGGCTGCAGGTCCTGGGTGATCTGGTACGTCGGGGCGTCCATCGTCACCATCTTGTCGATCTTCGCCCAGAGCTGGCCAGCCGCGGCCGCGTTGGTCTGCTTCTCCGCCTGGGTGATCAGCGAGTTGACCGTCGGGTTGTTGTACTCGGAGAAGTTGCTGCCCACCGGCGGGAACGACGGGGCGCCGGAGTAGATCGGCCCGAAGAACGAGCTAGCGGCGTCGCCGTACCAGTCCGGGCCCCAGCCCGACATCCCGATGTCCCAGGTGCCGTTCTTCGCGGTGCTCGGGACGGTCAGGTACTTGACGTACAGGTCGGCGGACGGCACCGCGAGGGCCTTCAGGTGAATGCCCGCGGGCGCCATGTCGGCCTGCAGCGTCTGGAACATCTTCGGCTCGACCGTCGACTCGGCGTTGTACAGCACGGTCAGGTTCAGCCCGTTCGGGTAGCCCGCTGCCTTCAGCATGGACTTGGCCTTGGCCGGGTTGTACGGGAACGGGTTGTAGTTGGCCGGCACGTCCTGCGCGCCGTTGATGCCCGTCGGCAGGATGTGGGTCAGCGGCGGGCTGACCGTGGGTCCGCCGTCGTCCTGGATCAGGTGCGCCCGGTCGATCGCGTAGGACAGCGCCTGCCGCACCGCGACCTTGCCCAGCGCCCCGCCGTTGTTCGGCGACACGGTGTTGAAGTCGAGGTAGGGGTTGGAGCCGTAGGACGGGCCCAGGTTGAAGTCCTTGCCGCCCGCCTTCATCTGCGCGATCAGGCCCGGCAGCGACGCCACCGGCGGGAAGCTGTTGAACTCCATGCCGCCCGACGCCGTGTTGGTCTGCAGGATCTGCTGGATCGTGATCGGGTTCCCGGTCTCGGACACGTTGATCGCGTCCACGTACGCCTTGCGGATCGGGTCCGTCGCGCCGTT
>Ga0335078_10003297_pt1 | contig 24084 bp, 18 predicted proteins | sample Lox_Sample_32_FD_206711 | JGI IMG/M metagenome (GOLD analysis project Ga0335078, IMG submission 206711) | Soil microbial communities from Loxahatchee National Wildlife Refuge, Florida, United States - Lox_Sample_3.2 | ecosystem: Environmental > Terrestrial > Soil > Wetlands | place: USA... | reverse complement strand
TGAATCACACCGGCCTCTTTCCATCGGTCACCGTCTCCTTCAACCTGGCGCCCGGCGTCTCTTTGGGACAGGCCACCGCCGACATACAGAGCATCCAGCGGAAGCTCGGTATGCCGAAATCGATCCGTGGCGAGTATTCCGGGACCCTGCAAGCCTTCGAACAATCGCTCACTACCGAGCCGTTCCTGGTCCTGACCGCGGTCCTGGCGGTGTACCTCGTGCTGGGAATCCTCTACGAGAGCCTGATCCATCCCATCACGATTCTTTCCACGCTGCCGCCGGCGAGCGTGGGCGCGATTCTCGCCTTGTTTATCGCCAAGGCGCAGCTGGATGTGATGTCGATTACGGGAATTATTCTTCTGATCGGCATCGTCAAGAAGAACGCCATCATGATGATCGATTTCGCCCTCAACGCCGAGCGAATCGAGGGCAAGAACACGAGAGACTCGATCTTCGAGGCTTCGATTCTGCGCTTCCGTCCGATCCTGATGACCACCATGGCGGCGCTGTTCGGCGCGGTTCCGTTGGCGGTCGGCACGGGCATGGGCTCGGAGCTGCGCCGCCCGCTGGGAATTTCGATTATCGGAGGGTTGATCGTCAGCCAGGCTCTCACGCTCTACACCACTCCGGTGATCTACCTGTTCATGGACCGGCTGCGCTTGAAGCTGCAGCGCCGCCCAACCACCCTTCAATTCGGGCCGGGAGGCCCACTGACCGAATCGGGAGCGGGGGAAGTATGAAGCGTCGCATCCGAGCCGCGCGCGTTGGTAAGCGGTGTGCATGCGCCGCCGTGCTGGGTGGCCTGATTGTGTTGGGCGCCTGCCGCGTCGGGCCGAAATACACACCACCGCCGGCTCCGGCGCCTCCGGCTTTCAAAGAGGCAGTGCCGGCCGCATACAGTTCGGCGCCGCCCGGCACCTGGCAGCCGGCCCGGCCGCAGGACGCCGCGCTGAAGGGCAAATGGTGGGAGATTTTCCACGAGCCGGAGCTGAACTCTCTCGAAGACCAGTTGAATATCGATAACCAGAACATCGCCCTATACTTCCAGAACTTCATGGCGGCCCGCGCGCTGGTGCGCGAGGCGCGCGCCGGCTATTTCCCGACCCTCACCGCCGATCCCTCCTTCAACCGGACGCGCGTCGGCAGAGGAACTTCCGCGGGATATGCTCCCTCCAATGGAGCCACGGGAGCAAGCGCGGTGGCGCCGTCTTCCGGATCCAGCACCTTCAGCGAGATTTCACTGCCGTTCGACGTTTCCTGGGAACCCGACCTGTGGGGGCGAATCCGCAACTCGGTTCGCGAGTATCAATTCGCCGCGCAGGTGAGCGCCGCCGACCTGGAAAACGAGCGGCTCACCGAACAGGCCGATCTCGCGGTCTATTTTTTCGAGCTCCGCGGACAGGACGCGCTGCAGGAGCTGTACAACCGCACCATCGAAGCCTATCGAACATCGCTCGAATTGACGCGGACCCTGGTAGAGACCGGGATCGACAGCCCGGAATCGGTGGCGGAGGCGGATGTCACGCTGCAAAACGCCGACGCCACGGCCATCGGCATCGCCGCCAATCGTGCGATCTACGAGCATGCCATCGCGACCCTGATCGGAAAACCGGCCTCCGGGTTTTCGATGCCGGTGAAGCCATTGACCACACCGGTGCCCGCGATCCCGGTCGGCGTCCCCTCGCAGTTGCTCCAGCGCCGCCCGGATATCGCGGCGGCGGAACGGACCATGGCCCAGGCGAACGCGGTGATCGGAATCGCTACCGCAGCCTACTATCCATCGCTGAGCCTGTCGGGGAGCGGAGGCGTGCAATCGTCGATTCTCTCGAAGCTGTTCTCGCTGCCGGCGTTGTTCTGGTCGGTCGGCGCGTCGGTATCGCAGACGATTTTCGACGCCGGGCTGCGCCGGGCTACCGTCGAACAGTACAGCGCCTCGTTCAATGCCGATGCCGCCTCCTACAAGCAGACCGTGCTCACGGCGTTTCAACAGGTGGAAGATAACATTGCGGCGCTGCGGGTGCTCTCGGAGCAGATTGCCAAGCAGGATGGGGCCATCCGCGCCGCGCAGCGCTACCTGGACATCGCCATGGCGAGATATCAAACCGGGCTCGACCCGTATCTGGACGTCATAACGGCGCAAACGACGCTGTTCGCCGACCAGCAGACGCAAGTCAGCCTGCGGGTCAGCGAGATCACGGCGGCGGTGCAGCTCATCCAGGCTCTCGGCGGCGGTTGGGACACGAGCCAGCTTCCCACGCCGGCGGACCTCAACACCAGGGGCGCGGCGAACCCGGGCTCCGGCGGTCAATAGACGGTTCCGCGGGTGATCTAAGCGGGCAGCTTGTTCATGATATTGCGGAAGCGGGTCCTGCTGATCTGGTGATCCGCCAGCAGGCGGCCGTTATGGATCAGCGCAAAAATCGCATATGGAGTCGGCGCCTTCCGGGCATCGCGCCACGATTGCAGATCGACAACCGTGGGCTCGATGTGATATTCGTCCCGCGCCGCCTGCGCGATGTCGGAGGCGAACTTGGCGATGTGCGGGCACTGGCTCGAGCGAATGATGGTCAGCCCCTGATCGTATCGCGCAATTCTCTTATCCCAGCCCTTCTGAAACGCGGGGTTGGCGGCGTGGCGATCGAACTTGCGCACCAGCAGCTGGTAATCGGGCGGCGCGGTATCGGCGGGCTCGTATCCGTTCGCCAGGAACACCCGCCGGTCAGCCAGCCAGGGGCCATCGCGGACCATGGCCGCCGCCCCGTTCATCCCGGCCAGTTTGGCGTCCTCGAGGCAGGCTTCGATCATGAAGCTGCCCCATCCTTTTCGCTGGTGCCGCTTGGAATAGACCCAAATGCAATGGATGAACATATAGCCTTTGGCATCCACGCCGCGCCATGCGAACTCGCCCGGCAGATACTCGATGTACCCACTCGGCTGGCCATCGGGCGCAATGAGCGCTTTGGCCCGCAATCCGAACTTGCGGTTCGCCTCCAGCCAGCAATGCTTTTGCTGTTTTCCGGGATGGTCCTGACGGGTGATCCCGCAGCAAGGGAGTGAATCGAAGTTGGCGGCATCGACGTCGATCAAATGAGGCTTGAGGGTCATCATACCTTCTGCGAACGAGTGTACTCCCGGAATCTGCTTTTCAGGGTGTAAAAACTAACCGGCGAGGAACCGACCTGCTCAGTATTTTGCCTGATTTACAACCCTACGCCCCCTGTTGCATAATTCTACTATCAGGTCTTATAAGGTTGATATTTAAGGCCGTTCTGGCGCGGCCGCACGCCGAGAGACCCAGCGATTCACGGAGAAGATCATGAACACTCTTCCCATCCTGCTCGGCGCGCTTTGCATTTATGCGCTGGCCTATCGATACTACAGCGCTTTCATCGCGGCTAAAGCCCTGGCGCTGGACGACCGGCGCACCACGCCGGCGCACCGCTTCCCCGATGGACACAATTACGTTGCCTCGCCGAAGTGGGTCCTGTTCGGCCACCACTTCGCGGCCATAGCCGGGGCGGGGCCGCTGGTCGGTCCCACGCTGGCCGCGCAGTTCGGCTTTTGTCCCGGATTCCTCTGGCTGCTGATCGGCGCGGTGCTGGCCGGCTGCGTCCAGGATTTCACCGTGCTGGTTGCGTCCGTCCGCCATCGCGGCCGATCCCTCGCCGATATCGCCCGGAAAGAAATCAGCCCGTTTGCCGGACTGGTCACCATGATAGCGGTGCTGTTCATTCTGCTGGTTACGCTCGCCGGGCTCGGAATCGTCGTCGTCAATGCCCTCGCCAACAGTCCCTGGGGCGTGTTCACCATCGGTTCCACCATCCCCATCGCGCTCGTCATGGGACTCTGGATGTTCAAGAGCCACGCCGGCAAAATCACCATCACCGGCCCCAGCGTGTTCGGCGTGGTGCTGCTTATGGCCGCGGTCATCTCCGGGCACTGGTTCGCGCAAAGCGGAGCCGCGGGGGCGTTGACGTTCACGCCTCACCAGATCACGTTCCTGATGGCGGCGTACGGCTTCATCGCCTCCGTGCTGCCGGTCTGGCTGCTGCTGGAGCCGCGCGATTATCTTTCCACCTACGTCAAGCTCGGCACCATCGCGGTTCTCATCGTCGGCGTTTTCGCGGTGCACCCGAACATCCAGTTTCCCGCCTTCACGCAATTCGTGAACGGCGGCGGACCGATCATCAAAGGCCCGCTCTTCCCGTTTCTGTTCGTGACCATCGCCTGCGGCGCGATTTCCGGATTCCATTCGCTGGTTTCGTCGGGCACCACGCCCAAGATGCTCGACAAGGAAACCGACGCCCGCTTCATCGGATTCGGCGCCATGGTCTGCGAGTCGCTGGTGGGAGTTCTGGCCCTCATCGCCGCTACTTCCATGCACCCCGGGGACTACTTCGCGATCAACGCCAGCGCGCAGGCATTCGGAAAACTCGGCTTGCATACCGTGAATCTCGATATGTTCTCCCGCGAGGTCGGCGAGAAACTGGCCGGCCGCACCGGCGGCGCCGTATCGCTCGCCGTCGGCATGGCGCAGATCTTCCGTGGATTGCCTGGAATGAACCGCCTCATGGCGTATTGGTATCACTACGCGATCATGTTCGAGGCGCTCTTCATCCTCACCACGGTCGACACCGGAACTCGCGTGGCGCGCTACGTTTTGCAGGAAATCCTGGGCAAGACGCACCGCAAATTCACCGAAACCGCCTGGCTTCCCGGGAACCTGATCACCACGTTCTTCGTCGTGCTCGGCTGGGGATACCTGATCTACACCGGAACCATCTCCACCATCTGGCCGCTGTTCGGCACCGGCAACCAGCTGCTCGCGACCATTGCTCTCGCCATCGTCACCACGTTTCTCATCAACATGGGCAAAAGCCGGTACGCCTTCATCTCGGGGATTCCCATGTGTTTCGTCGGCGTGACGACCGTGACCGCCGGGATTCAGTCGATCCGCCAGATCTTCTGGCCGCTGACGGCCAAGCCGGGACAACAGGTGACCGGATATCTGGATTCCACCCTGATGGCCATCTTCATCGTTGGGGTGATTCTGGTGGTCTGCAACGCCGTCTGGCGCTGGTTCGCGGTTTACAACGGCGCTCCCGCTCCCGAGGAGGCTTTCGGCCCGCCGCTGACCACCGACGAAGAAGTCAAAATGGGCTGCTGCTGAGGCCTAACCGGCGCCATAAGTTCACTATCGTAAACTTAATAAGTTTGCCCAAATCGCTTTTACGAATGTTTTACAAAAGACCGGCATCGTTTTGCGAGGTGAGGAAGTCCATGTCGATTCATGATGACTTCGAGACTCACTATGCGCAAACGAATTACTCATTCCATCTGCCTGGTTCTTTCGGCAATAACTGTAACTTCGGCGGCTACACCAAGCTCGTCGAATAGTTACCTGGCTCACAACCTGGTTTCCGATTTACCGGATATGGCCGACTATCAGGACCCCAACCTGGTAAATCCCTGGGGGCTGGCTACGTTGGGAACCAGCCCTTTCTGGATCGGCAACAACGGGACCGGGACCTCGACGCTCTACGGAACCACAGGATCTCCAGTCGCGTTGACGGTGACGATACCGGTTCCCGGCGGCGGATCCGGCGGCGCCGTAAATGGCGTGATCGGCAATACGACTACCGCCTTTGCGGTCGCTTCGGGCAAGCCTGCCAGCTTTCTCTTCTGCACCGAGGATGGCACCGTCTCCGGCTGGAACAGCTCCGTAAATCCGGCCGCGGCCATCATCATGGTGGATAACTCGAAATCCAACGCGGTTTTCAAAGGTTGCGTAACCGGCGGTACTTCCGCCAGTCCGGTGCTGTATGTAACCGACTTTCACAATGGCCTGGTCGATATGTTCGACGGAAACTTCAATCCCATCGCGAACACTAAGGCGTTCGTCGATTCGTCGATTCCGGCGGGCTTTGCACCCTTCGGCATCGCCAGTTTCGGCGGCAATATCTACGTCACCTACGCGCAGCAGGATTCCGCCCGGCACGATGACGTGGCGGGAGCGGGCAACGGCTACGTGGATGTCTTCGACGCCGGCGGAAATCTCCTCTCGCGCCTGATTTCCAAGGGCAGCCTCAATTCACCGTGGGGAATGCAGATGGCGCCGGCAACCTTCGGCCAATTCAGCGGCGCGTTGCTGGTGGGAAACTTCGGCGACGGCACCATCAACGCCTTCGATCCGGCGAAAGGAACGCAACTGGGGACGCTGATGGACCCTACCGGCCACCCGCTGACGATTCCGGGGTTATGGGGCTTGCTGTTCGGCAACGGCGGCTCGGGCGGGGATAAATCGACGCTCTATTTCACCGCCGGCATTCCCGGACCCTATGGCGAGCCGGTGGAATCTCACGGCCTGTTCGGCAGCATCCAGGCGCCGCCTTCGTTCACCGCGTCGAGCGTGGTGAATGCGGCCAGCTTTCAGCCGTCGCTGGCGCCCAATACCTGGGCCAGCATAGTGGGTGGAGGGTTGTCGGTAACTTCACGCAGTTGGGCCGCGACCGATTTCTCAGGCAACAAGCTTCCCACGGCGATTCAGGGGGTGAGCGTGACGGTGAATGGCGCACCGGCTTACGTCAGCTTCGTCAGCCCGTCGCAGGTCGATTTTCTGATTCCCGCGAATGCCGCCGCCGGAAACGCGCAGATACAAGTTATTAACAATGGACAGGTGAGCGCGGCCGCCAATGTTACACTGATCTCCACGGCCCCCGCGTTTTTCTGGTTTACCGGTAACAAATATATTGCCTCCACGCATGCGAACGGAATGCCTACCGGCCCCGTGAGCCTGGTAACCGGAGTAACCACTCCCGTACAGCCCGGCGAGACCATCGTGCTTTACGCCAACGGATTCGGCGTCACGTCGCCGTCGGCCCCCAACGGCACCATCGTAACGTCGGCCCTGCTGTTACCGATCCAGCCGGCGGTTACGATCGGCGGCGTCCCCGCCACCGTAACGTTCGCGGGACTGATCGATTCCGGCCTCTACCAGATCAATGTGACGGTTCCGGCAAGTGTCCCGGCCGGCGATGCCGCCGTCATCGCCACCATCGCCGGACAACAGTCTCAGGCGAACGCATTTCTTTCGATACAGTGAAGCGCGGCAGACGGCCGGGATCGGCCGTCTGCCCTACTGGATATCGATCTGGACGGCGTTGGAGGTGACGCCGTCCACGGTCACGGTGACGTTGGCCAGTCCGGCGCCGCGAAGAGTAAGCGGCAGCGGCACGTTCACCTGGTCGAGACCGGGAGTTTGCGGCTGCGGGCCGGCGTATGTCGGCTCAATCTGCGTATTCCCGATGGTCACCGATACGTGCTGCAGCGAACTGGCGCCGCGGATTCCCGTGCCATAAAGCGAAAGATACACGGGAGTATCGATTCCCAGGCTGATCGGAACCGCGCCGCAGTTGCCACCGGCAGCGTCGCATTGGAAAACCGGAATCGGCGCCACCAGCGACGAGCCGGCTGTGATCTGAACGGCGGAAGCCGCCGCCACTCCCGATCCGGTGCCGTTGACGCTGAACAAAGCAGGCGCGACTTTCTGAATCGTCACCGGGCTGATGCGGAGCGCCGCGGCGCCCTCGCCGAGCGGCAGTCCGGTAACCGGAAACGCGATGGTTGCGGGACCGGGCGCGACGCCGGGCGGTATCCAGATGTTCATCTGGCCGGGGGAAACGAAAAGAATCGAGGCGCCGATGGAATTGCCGGCGGAGTCATTTACGATAACCACGCTGACGTCCCCGAGCCGCGTCGGCCACGGCGTAGGCGCCACCTCCCTCATGGTGGAGATCTGCTGTCCGAAAACGCTCGCCAGGGAATCGGGGGTGATGCCCACATTGGGGCTGGCGGCGGAGACGATGGTCGCGGGAGCAGCGCTTTGCGCCCGGGCCGAAACACAAGCCGGGCCAAGCAGGACGGATCCCGATAGCACAGAAGCGGAAAACAAGGATGCGATCACTCGCATGAAGACACCTTTCCTGAGTTTGGACGCGGATGGCTTCACCAGATTAAACGCGCCAGGACCGGAAAAGGTCCCGCCAGATTTCGCGCATCGGGCAAAGGTTCACAGCCGTAAAATTCAAGAGTGGCGGAATTCTCTGTTGATCCGATCGGTATGGTAAGCAAAAGTGTCGCCGACGTGCGGGACGATCTCTGGGACGGGGTAGTGGCGCGTATTGAACTTGACCCTGCGCGGTTCTCGCCCGATTGCCTCGCGGGGCTGGAGACTTTTTCCCACGTCGAAATCCTTTTCCTTTTGCACCGGGTCGGTTCCGGCGAAATCGTCTTCGGCTCGCGCCATCCGCGCGAGCGCGAGAACTGGCCAAAGGTCGGGATCTTCGCCCAGCGGGCCAAGGCGCGCCCGAACCGCATCGGCGCCACCGTCTGCCGGCTGGTGGGCGTGGATGGCTTGGCACTGATGGTGGAGGGCCTGGACGCGGTGGATGGCACACCGGTCCTCGATATCAAACCTTACATGCGGGAATTCGGCCCGCGCGGCATCGTCCGCCAGCCGGACTGGGCGAGCGAACTCATGTTGGGCTACTGGGGAACGCATTCCGGCGGCATCGGCTCGAAGATCCGTCTGCTCGAGCAGACACCGGCAATCCTTCGCAATTTGCTGCGCGGGGCGGACAGGGAGGACCTGGATTGGCAGCCCTCACCGGAGCGGTGGTCCATCACCATGGTCCTGGCGCACCTGGCGGACGTCGAGGTGGAAACGGTTTTCAACCGGATCCGCCGCGTGGCGGCGGAGGACCACCCCGTGCTGCCGGCGTACGACCAGGAAGCCCTCTTTCACAGCCAGAAGACATTCGACGCTCTGTCGGAACTCGAGGCTTTCGAACGGCGGCGAATCGAAACCCTGGGCTATCTGAAGGTGCTGCCCGAATCCGCCTTCCAGCGAACCGCCCGCCACGAACAGCTCGGAGTGCTTCGCTTGGAAGAGATCCTCAACGAGTGCGTGTTTCACGACCTGGGACACATACGGCACATCATCGAGCTGTACCGGGCGCGGACGGTGTACCCGAATATGGGCGGATTCCGCGGCTATTATCAGGTGAAGCCGTAGGCGCGCTGGATTATGATAGGGCGTGCGAATTTTCGTACGGCCCTGGTTCGCGTTGCTGTTCTTCGGCGTGATCGTCCTCATCACCCGATATCCCCAGGCGCCCGGCCAGCTATTCACCTTCGACGATGTGAACCTGGCATACTCCATCGGCCATTTCGATATCCGCATCAGCCAACCGCAGCCTCCGGGGTATCCGCTGTTCGTGCTGCAGATGCGAGTGCTGCATTGGCTGCGCTTCCGGCGCGCGGAGAGTATTCTGCTTTTCCTGGCGCTGGCCGGCAGCATCGCCACGCTGGTGCTGCTGGCGATGTTCGGGCGGCGATTTTACGGCGCGTTGTCCGGATTCTTCGCCGCCGGCCTGCTGGTGCTTCACCCGGTTTTCTGGCACTCGGGAATTACGTCGGCGCTGCGCGTGCAATTGGCGCTGATTTCGACCGCCGTCGCCTGGTCGTGCTGGCGGGCATGGTGCGGCGACAGCGCCTGGGTGTTGCGGAGCGCCATCCTGCTGGGATTGGGCGCGGGCGTGCGGCCGGAAATCGGTCCGCTGCTGCTGCCGCTGTGGGCCATTAGCGCCTGGCGGGCCAGCCGGGCGGCGCGGCAGGCCACAAAGAGCGCCCGTCCGCCCCGCATCGCTCTCGCGCTCGCGGCCATGGCAGGTGTCGTACTGCTGTGGCTGTTGCCGGCGATGCTGGCATCGGGCGGCCCGATTGCCTACATCCAATCGAATCTCGCCTACATCACCGACCAGGCGTCGGTGAGCTCGCCGCTCTTCGGCGCGGCGACGGAAAAATGGCAGACCACATTCTGGCGTCTGATGGTGTGGACCTGCTGCGGGCTGCTGAGCTGGACGCTGCCCGCGGTGCTGGCGTGGAAACGCAAGGGCGGCTGGGGAGTCGACCGGCGGAAGTTGGCTTTTCTCGGATGGTGGCTGCTGCCGCTCTTCCTCTTCGCGTTGGCGGTGCACCTGGAAGATCCCGGACAGTCGCTGGCGATGGCTCCGCCGATCGCTCTTTTTGGGGGATTTCTGTTCGACCGCGCGTTGCGCAACTGGACCGAGCGCGTCTCGCGCTGGGCCGCGGTGATTCTGGTTGCGGCGGCGCTCTGGATCTTCTGGATTATCGAATTCCGTGACACCACCACCGTTGTGGTCTGGGTTCCGGCGATCGCCTTGCTGGCGGGCCTGGCTCTCAAGGTGGCGCAGATTCACAATACCGGCTCGCTGCCGCCGCTGGCCGGCATGGCGTTTCTCCTGGCTCCGCTGACCATCGTGCATCTCGGGCTGTTCGAGAATCCCGGATGGTATTTCAAGGGAAGCGCGCAATCGGGAATTGCGGCCGCGGCCGGGCAGGTGCTGGGGGACATCAACTCCGGCCTTGCCTTGACGTCGCTCAGCCACATCAAGAACACGCTGGCCGTCGACGACCATTCGCTGCGCGACGCCATCCGCCTGGCTGGTGAGCGGCCGGGCAAAACCATCGTAGTCTGGGAACATGGCCTGGTTTCCTGGCGGAAGGCGGCATATTACCTGCGCGATGTCCCCGTCGTGGTGCTCGAGCATCAACGAATCCGTTCGGGGGCGCCTCCGGTGATCGCGACCTGGAAAGGTCCCGAGCTCGTACGGCAGCCCCGGGCGGAGGCAACGCCGTCCTTCGCGGCGCCGGAGGGCGGACGAATTGTATGGCTGCTGAATCCGAAGACGCCGTTTTACGCGACGGCCGCCGCGGCGCTTCCGCTAACGGCAATCGGCCCGGTATACTATACGGACCTGCCTGCGGAGAGCGGATCAAAGGTATTGGGTGAGTACCGACTGGACTGGTGACCGGCTGACATCATGCAGCGCAAACCCGCGCCAATAGCGCCGCGCGAAGCCGCCCTGGCCGCGCTGTTCGCGCTGATCCTGGTTTGGATCAACACCTATATCGTGCGCGACACGTTTTACGGCTCGTCGGCGCACATGAACTCGATGCACGGATTCTGGACCGCGATGGCGGACCGGGCCGGCGACGGTTGGTTCCACGCCACCTGGTGGCGCTTCTGGGAATTGGGGATTCCTTTCGAGTATACCTACCAGCCGCTGGTTCCCGGCCTGGCGGCCTTGATCGCCGCCGTACGCCATTGTCCGGCGGGCGTCGGCTTTCAAAGCGTCACCGGCCTGATTTACATCCTGGGACCGCTCACGATGTTCCTGGCGGCGTGGCGGTTGACCGGGCGGCTGGGCGTGAGTTTCGCGGCAGCGCTGGCGTATTCCCTGACCTCGATTACGCAGCTGATTTCTCCCGACGGCGTATTGGAGCTGAAGAATTTCTGGGACGCCCGCCGGCTCTACGTGATGACCTGCTGGGACGATACGCCGCACATGGCAGCCCTGATGTTCCTGCCGCTGGTGGTGCTGTTTCTGGCGCGTTCGATCGAGACGCGGCGGTGGACCTACTATGCGCTGACGGCCGCCTCCATCGCCGGGTCAGCCCTTTCCAGCGCCTTCGGACCGGTTTCGGTGGTGATGGCGGCGATCTGCCTGCTGGCGGTGCTGAATACGGAAAGCTGGCGATCCAACGTGCTGCTGACCATCGCCCTGGGTGCGTGGGGATGGGCCATCGCCGCGCCCTTTCTCTCACCTTCGTTCATGGCCAGCATTCGCGCCGCCAACGCCGAACAGGATGGCGGATGGACTCTGCAATCGCTGACGGCGCTCTCGCTCACCATCTTCGGATGGTCGATCCTGGCCCACTATCTGCCGCGGATCACGACTGAGTGGAGCACGCGTTTCTTCGCACTGTTCGCCTGGCTGGCGAGCAGCATCCCGATTGCCGACCAACTGACGCACAGCCATTTTCTGCCCCAGCCGGGCAGATACAAAATCGAGATGGAACTGGCATTGCCGCTGGTGGCGGCACTGGCAGTGGCCCCCTGGTGGGGACGAATTCCGCGGCCCATACGCTACGCGATGCTGTTTTTCGCGATCACGCTGGCGGCGCAGCAGGTGAAGAACATCCGCGCCGCCGAAAAGGCCGACACGTTTCCGCTGGATGTCACCAAATCGATCGAATATCGCGCGGCGAAGTGGGCGCAGGCGAATTATCCCGATATCCGGTTCTTCATGCCGGGATCGATAGCCCAGTGGACCAATACGTTCACCGATATACAGCAGTTCACCGGAGAATCGTTCACCATCGCCGCCAACCAGGTGCAGCAGCGGGCCGACACCATGATCGCCTTTGGCAGCGACGACGTCCAGGCGGAGGTGCGGATGTCGCTGGCCTGGTTGAAGGCTTATGGCGTGGGCGTGGTGGCGGTCACTTCCAAAGACAGCCAGGAATTCTGGAAGGCCTTCACGCATCCGCAGAAATTCGACGGCGTGCTGCCGGTGTTGTGGAGCGAAGGCGGCGTGACCATGTACCGCGTTCCGCTGCGCGAGTTCACTCTTGCCCACGTGCTGCCCGAATCGGCGATCGTGAGGCACGAGCCCCGCGAGCCCGACGATACGCGCGAGGTGGAACGATTCGCCGCCGCGCTCGATGATCCATCGCTGCCCGGAACGTCCTTCGATTGGGAGGGACGCAATCGGATCCACATACGGTCCACGGTCATCCCGGGCCAGGTGCTGACCATCCAGGAATCCTACCACCCCGGGTGGCACGCCACCGTCGCCGGCAAGCCGCAAAAGCTGATGCGGGACGGATTGGGATTGATGTGGCTGCGTCCCGATTGCAATGGAAATTGCGAAGTCACCCTGGATTACGACGGCGGCTGGGAACTACGCCTGTGCCGCTGGCTGAGCTGGGCGGCAATTGTAGGAATTCTCAGCGCATTACTCCTGGGCCGGAAAGCAGCCCGTCGCTAACTTTCGACAGCTTGCGGAGTTACAGACGGTAAACTAGATTCGGAAGTGAGCGAAAAGCGTGCCTGAAGATACCCCTGTTGTTGAACTCGAGGTAGCACCACCGGAGCGTGACGACCGCGAACGTGGCCAAAGCCTGATCGAATACGCCATTCTCCTCACCTGGACCTGCCTGGCAATGATCGCCATCATTCACGGGGCGGGCCAGGCCACCAAGGGCGTGTGGAGTACGGCGAATAGCGAATTGGTGCAAGCGAACGCGCTGGATCACTGATCGTGATCCCCAGATGACCGGCTCACGGCTGCTCGACGCGAATGCTGCCGCTCGCAGCCTGCTACCGTACTTTTATGCCGAAATCGCTTCTGCTTCCCGTGTTGGCCTTCGGCCTCGCGGCGGCGCCGAAATCTCTTTTCTACCTGAGCAATGATCCCGCCGGCCACGCATCCTTCCTGGCGCATGCGTCGAAAATCGATATTGTGGTCCCGACCTGGTATCGCACCGCCGCCGATGGCGCCGTCACCGGCTCGCCCGACGAAGAGATTATGGCCGCGGCGCGCGCCCACCACGTCCCCGTCATGCCGATCGTCGTGAATCCCGGCTTCGACCAGCAGAGCTTCCATCAACTGCTGGGCGATGACGCGGCGCGCGCGCGCATGGTCGCGGCGCTCATCGAGGAATGCAAAAAGCGGCGGTACATCGGCATCCAGTTCGATTTCGAGCATATCTTCGATACCGATCGCGACGCACTTTCGCGGCTGGTCCGCGAGGCCGCCGATGCCTTTCACAAGGAGAAACTGCAGCTTTCCATCGCCACCGTTCCCAACGCCCCCGGCAGGCCCGGCGCAGGCGCGTTCTCCCGCTGGATCTTCGCCAACTGGCGCAGCGCTTATGACCTCAAAGCGATCGGCGAGGCCGTCGACCTGGTCTGCCTGATGACCTACGATCAGCACACCCATTACACGCCGCCTGGCCCGGTCGCCGGCTATTTGTGGACGCTGGAAAATCTCGAATATGCCCTGCGGGTGGTTCCCAGGGAGAAGCTATCGCTGGGGATTCCGGTCTACGGCTATCGATGGTACGCGGGCGCGGTCGGGGCCGACGACAAAGCCAACCCCTCTTCGGCAACCGTCGGCGCCGCCGACGTTTCCGCGATCGTCGCCGGTTTCCATCCCGAGATCCAATGGGACACGGTGGATCGTGCGTCGTGGTTCTGGTTCTATCGCGATCAGACACGCGAATGGGTTTTCTACACCGACGCGCGCACTTTCCGCGCCCGTTACGACCTGGCTGTCGAGCGCGGGCTGCAAGGGTTCTGCTCCTGGGTGCTGGGCAAGGAAGATCCGGCCATCTGGGACTTGCTTCCGGAACACCCGTAGGCCACACTAGCTCCCATGCATCGCCGCTCATTCGTTCAATCGGTTGCCGGAGCCGCGCTCCTGCCGCAAGCCGACGCGCAGGAAACCCCGGCCAGAACGCGTTTCTACGTTTTCGATTACTACTTCTACCGGCAGGGCGACCAGGCCGCGCGCCTCCACCAGTTCCTCACCTCGCAGTTGCCGCTCTTCAACAAACACACGCGAATGTGCGGGGTCTTTACCGCGGTCATGGCCCCGCGCGCTCAGACCACGCTGGTGGTCTCGGGCTTTGCGAGCCTCGCCGACGCGCAGGCATCCGCGGCCCGCTTCGCGGCCGATCCGGGATACCAGAGAGCGCACGAGGAGCTGGAGCGCGCTTCCCAGCCGCCGTTCGATTCCTGCGAGCGCGTCCTGCTGGCGGCTACCGATTTCTCGCCCGAATTCGCGCCGCTCCCGGAAAAACCGAGATCGCCGCGGTATTTTGAAATGCGCATCTACCATTCGCCCACCGAACGCCAGTTGCGCCTGCTCCACGAGCGGTTCTCCGGACCCGAGATTCAGATCTTTCATCGCTCCGGAATCTTTCCGATCGTGTACGCCAATACGGCATTCGGCCCGGATATGCCGAACCTGACGTATTTCATCCCCTTCGCCACCCTCGCCGAGCGCGAACGGGCTTGGGCGGCATTCGGCGCCGATCCCGAATGGATCAAAGTCCGCGACGATTCCATCGCCCGCGGCGGACAGATCGTCGACACGCAGACCATATCGCTGTGGCGCGCTACGGCGTTTTCGCCGGTTCAGTAGCGGCGCGTGATCGGCTCTTACCCAGGAAGCGTACCGTTGGCGGTGAATTGGGTGTTATTGTCCAGCCATTGCCGGAGCTGCGGAGCCACCGCTTGTTTGACCAGCTCGACAAACGGCGTCGGCGAATCACCGATGAAGATCTGGTAGATATTTCCGTCGTTGGCTGTTATCACGCCAAAGCGCGAGATGCTGGCGATATCGATATAGTATTCCTGCGGCAGCGAACCGGCGGGACTCGTGATAGTAATGTGCAGGTATTTAGGGTTCATGGTGCGTAATTATACGTCGCCGTCCACCCGGCCGCTACCACACGGCCGTGGCATCTGCACAGTTATTGTTGGGGCGTCCCTTAGCCGCGCAATTCCGTTACGATTTCGGCCGCGATCTGGCGCGCGCGCTCCAGCTCGCCCGGCGCCAGGCTGATCGCTCCCACCCGCGCATGGCCGCCGCCGCCGTATCGCTCACAGATGGTGGCGAGATTGTGGTCGGGCGCCAGGTTCGCCCACGGATTCGACCCCACCGAGATTTTCGTGCGATAGCTCGACGGGCTCACCGAAACCGTGTAGGTGGAGCTGGGGAACAGGTAGTACGGAATGAACTTGTTATAGCCCTCCATATCGTGGCCGGCCAGGTCGAAAAAGACGACTCCATCCTCCTGCCGCGCGGCCTGGCGGATGATGTCGATCGAATTCAAATGGCGCTGATACAGCGGCTGGTACAGCGACTGCACTTCCGGCTCCTCGACAATCTCGGCTAGCTGCCGCCGCTGCATCCAGCCGATCATCTTGCGCACGATATCGGACGATTTCGCCGCCTCAATGACCAGCGTCAGCTTCATCGCCGGCGCCCCCAACTCCACCGCGGTGCGGGCGTCGGCGTATTGCGCGCCGTCGATGATGAGGCTCCAGTGCAGCAGATCGTCCAGTTCCGGCGCCCGAAATCCCCACTTGTCGCAGGCCACTTTGGCAATGAATGCCGTGCACGACTTGTAGTCGGGGTCGTAGAGCTTGCGTCCGCTGGTATCTTTGCGGAAATGTTCGGCATCCTCGGGGCTGAGGAAGGCGCTTTGATGATGGTCGAACCACCAGGTCAGCCGCGGATCGCTGGAATATTTGAAATCGACGATGGCATTTTCATCTCCGTCGAACAGGCCGGGATCGAACACCTGGGACGCTCGGTGGCTCATCCCCGTGTACCGGAACTCCGCATCCGGGTGAACTGCACCCGCGATAAAGCGGCTGAAGTAGGCGGCCGACGCCGCCCCATCAAAGCAATGGTCGTGGTACAGCACGCGTACAAGCATTAAAAGTGGAGGAAAACTTACCAGCTTGCCTGATCCGGACGTGAAAATCAACTGGGAATTATGTAAAAAGTCGCACCAGTTCTACGGCTTTGCTAAAGTTGGGGAAAGCCTATGCGAACCATTCCGGGCTGGGATCAGTACTATTTGGATATTTGCAAGGCCGTCGCCTGCCGCAGCAAGGACCCCAACACGCAGATCGGATGCGTCATCGTCGGGCCCAACCACGAAATCCGATCGACCGGCTACAACTCGTTTCCCCGCGGCATCCGCGACGACGTTCCCGAGCGCCTGGTCCGTCCCACCAAGTACTTGTGGATCGAACACGCCGAGCGCAACGCCATCTGCAATGCCGCCCGCGCGGGTACGGCCACTGAAAACTGCACGGTTTACGTGGAAATCATGCCCTGCATGGATTGCGCCCGTTCCATCGTCCAAGCCGGCATCACCGCGGTCGTCATCTCGGCCGAGCGCATGGCGCAGTACTCCAGCGAGTATTACAACGACCACTTCGGGATGGTCGAAGTCCTGTTCCAGGAAGCCCGGGTCACGGTACGGCGCGTATAGGCGTGCGCGAGCTGCTTACGGATTGCCCGCGGGACTGCCCGATACGTTGGGCGCCCGGGCCTCGGCGTAGCGGCGGTAAAAGCGGTGCTGGCATCCCCGGCATCGGTACGGACGGCGCTGGAAAATACGAAAAAAAGAATCGATCAGTCCCTGCGGAACGGATAGGCGCACGTCCCGGCCGCCGCAAGACGGACAGCGAATGACGGCTTCGCCGGGACTACTCACGAACCTCGCTCTCATCGACACAGGCTAGCAGGAATCGGGGCGGGGTCGCCGTAGAAAAACGATCAAATCCGGCCTGAAAGACCAGCCGCGAGGTGTGATTGCGCGATTCGCCCGGGCCGGATAGTGATGCCGGGCACAGCCGTTTAACGGGGGCCGAGCTTATCCAGGTCGGCGGGCTCGCTAAATGAGCTGCCGGTCAGAGCCGAATCGATGTTTCGTAACAATCCTGTAAGCACGCTGCCGGCGCCGACTTCCACAAAGCGCGCGATCCCCGCATGCGCCAGATAGCGGATGGAATCGGCCCAGCGCACCGGATTCGGGACCTGTTGGAAGAGCCCTTCGCGAGCCTCGGCTCCGCGGCGCACCTCGCGCGCCTGCCAGTTATTGACCAGCGGACAGGCCAGGTCGGCGAACTCTGCGGCATCCAGGTCGGCCCGCAGCCGTTCCTGCGCCGGACGCATCAGCGCGCAATGAAAGGGCGCGCTCACCGGCAGCAGCACCGCGCGCCGGGCCCCGGCGGCCTTGGCCAGATCGGCGGCGCGCTTGACCGCGTCCGTATGGCCGGCGATCACTACCTGGTCCGGAGAATTCAGATTGGCCGCGCTCACCACCTGCCCTTGCGCCGCTTCGGCCAAAACAGCTTCCAGCTTGCCGTCGGGAAGCTTCAGCAGCGCCGCCATGGCGCCCACTCCCGGAGGCACGGCTTCCTGCATATAGCGGCCGCGCTTCCGCACCAGGCGGACGGCGTCGGCGAAGCGGAGACAGCCCGCCGCCACCAGCGCCGAGTACTCGCCCAGGCTGTGGCCGGCCACGAAATCGGGCTGCCATCCGCGTGTTCGGAGCACTTCGAACGCCGCCATCGAAACCGTCAGCAGGGCCGGCTGCGTGTTTTCGGTCAGCTTCAGTTGGTCGTCCGGACCTTCGAAACAAAGCCGCGAAATGGCCACGCCGAGCGCTTCATCGGCTTGTTCAAAAATAGCTTTCGCCTCCGGAAAGCTCTCAGCCAGAGCTTTCCCCATGCCGGCGAATTGGGATCCCTGGCCGGGAAATAGGAACGCAGTTTTAGGTGTCAAACGGAGATTATAACGTCACGATCCGGAGTAGAATGCGCGATCACCCTTGCACACGCCGCTGCCGGCCTTGCCAAAACGTCTCGCGCAATTCGCGTTTGAGGATTTTTCCGGTGCCGGTCTTCGGCAGCGGGCCTTCAATGAACTGGCAATGCCGCGGCAGTTTGAAGCGGGCCAGCCGCCCCGCCAGAAACGAGGCGAGTTGCGCCTCATCCAGAGCCTGCCCCGGCTTCACCACCACGAAGGCCGCGGGAACCTCGCCCCACTTTTCGTCCGGCGCCGACACCACCGCGCACTCCAGAACCGCGGGATGAGCTCCGATGGCGCGCTCCACCTCGATGGAAGAGATGTTCTCGCCGCCGCTGACGATGATGTCTTTCTTGCGGTCGACGATCTGCACGTAATTCTCGTCGTCCCAGACGGCCATGTCTCCGGTGCGCAGCCAGCCATCCCGCAGCACCGCCGCGGTGGCTTGCGGGTCTTTGTAATAGCCGTCCATCACCAGGTCGCCGCGAATGGCGACTTCGCCCACGGATTCCAGGTCGCGCGCGACGTCGCGTCCGGCCGGGTCGACCACGCGAATCTCGCAGCCCGGCACCGGCCAGCCGGTGCGCGCCAGGTGCGCCAGCCGGTCCTCTTCGTCCTTGTACTCAATGGTGCTCTTGTCGCGCGCGCAGGCCGCCACGGGACTGGTTTCCGTCAGGCCGTAGCCGGCCTGCACGCGGCAGTGGAAGGCCTGCTCCAGCCGGGCAACCAGCTCCGGCGTGGATGCCGCGCCGCCAAGGTTGATCTCGCGCATGCTCGAGAGATCGTGGCGGCCGAGGTCGGGACAATGGAGCAGCGCGTTGGCCATGGTCGGGACCAGCGCCATGAAGGTGGCGCGCTCCTCTTCGATGAGCCGCAGCACCTGCGCCGGGTCGAAGCGCCGCACCATCACCTGTTTCAGTCCGGCGGCGGTGGCGCAGTGCGGATGGCCCCAGCCGTTGGCGTGATACAGCGGAATGGTATGCAAATCCACGTCGCGGTCGTTCTGCACGAAGACCGATCCCACCGCGAACGCGTGCATGTATAGCGTGCGGTGCGACAGCATCACGCCTTTCGGCGTGCCCGTCGATCCGCTGGTATAGAACAGCTCGCAGATGTCGTTCTCGTCGAACGAGAAGATGTCGGGCCGGTCCATGCGATCGCCGGAGAGCAGGTCTTCATAGGCCGCACCGATTTCGATCCAGCGCTCGATGGAGGGGCAGCGCGATCGGAGCTGATCGACCGCGCCCGCGAACTCGTCTTCATAGATCAAGACCCGCGGCTCGGCGTGGTTGAGGATGCCGGTCAGCTCAATCGGGGAGAGGCGCACGTTGAGCGGCATCACGATGGCGCGCATCAGCGGCACGCCGAAGTACCCCTCGAGGAGCTGGTGGTTGTTGAAGCTGAGATAAGCGACGCGATCGCCCGGCCGGATGCCGGCGGCCTTCAATCCGGCCGCCAGGCGCTCGCAGCGCTCGACAAACTCCGCATACGAAAAGCGGCTGGCGCCGGACACCACGCCGGTCTTTCGCGGCCAGAGATCGGCCGCGCGGTAGAGACAACGGACGGGCGTCAGCGGGACGTGCATAAAGCCCTGATGAGTACTTCAGTATAAATAAAGACAAATCAGCCGCGGATCGACCCGGATCGACGCGGATGAGAGATCCCTCTATCCGCGTTCATCTGCGTCCATCCGCGGCCGAAAAACTAGTTTCCGCTCTCGATCCGCATTCCGTAGAAGCTGCGATACACGAAGCACAGCGCCACCACGAAGAACACGGCCGACAGAATATGGGTCAGCATGGCGCCCTCGCCGTTGGGCCCGAACACCGAGACCGCCAGCTCCACCGCCAGCAGACCGAAGAGCGTGGTGAACTTGATGATCGGATTCAGCGCCACCGAACTGGTGTCCTTGAACGGATCGCCTACCGTGTCGCCGACCACGGTGGCGGCGTGCAATTCCGTTCCCTTGGCGCGCAGCTCCGTCTCGACCACCTTCTTGGCGTTGTCCCAGGCGCCGCCGGCATTGGCCATGAAGATGGCCTGGAACAACCCGAACAGCGCGATGGAAATCAGGTACCCGACGAAAAAGAACGGATCGAGGAACGAAAATGCGAGCGTCATAAAGAAGACGGTCAGAAAGATGTTGAGCATGCCTTTCTGCGCGTATTGCGTGCAAATGGCGACCACCTTCTTGGAATCCTCCACCGAAGCCTTCTCCGAGCTCTCCAGCTTGATGTTCTTCTTGATGAACTCGACAGCCCGGTACGCGCCCGTGGAGACCGCCTGCGTGGCGGCGCCGGTAAACCAGTAGATCACCGCGCCGCCGGCGATCAAGCCGAGCAGGAAGGGTGCATGCAGCAGCGACAGCTTGTCCACATTGGTGGTCAGCCCGTTCGTCAGCGCCACGATGGTCGAGAAAATCATGGTGGTGGCGCCGACCACGGCCGTGCCGATCAACACCGGCTTCGACGTGGCTTTGAAGGTATTGCCGGCGCCGTCGTTCTCTTCCAGGTTTTCCTTGGCTTTCTCGAAATCCGGCCTGAAGCCGAACTGCTGCTGGATGTTGTTCTCGATCCCCGGAAGGGTTTCGATGGTCGACAGCTCGTACACCGATTGCGCGTTGTCCGTCACCGGCCCATAGCTGTCCACCGCGATCGTCACCGGCCCCATGCCGAGGAAACCGAACGCCACCAGGCCGAAAGCGAATACGGCTTCCGCATCCATCAGGGCGTGCAAGCCAAGCGTGCTGGTGCCGTAAGCGATGCCCATCAGGCACAGCATCGCCAGGCCGAGCCAGAAGGCGCTGAAATTGCCCGCCACGAAGCCCGAAAGAATGTTGAGCGACGGCCCGCCTTCCCGCGAACTGGTCACAATTTCCCGCACATGGCGCGAATTGGTCGAGGTGAACGCCTTTACCAACTCCGGAATCAGCGCGCCCGCCAGAGTGCCGCAGCTGATGACGGTCGAAAGCTTCCACCACAGCGTTCCATCGCCCAGGCCCGGGATCATCAGCGAGCTCACCACGTAGGTCAGCACGATGGAAAGAATCGAGGTGAGCCACACCAGCGTGGTCAGCGGCGATTCGAAATTGAATTTGGCGGCATGCGCATAGCGGCTCCGGGCAATCACGCTGTTGATGAAGTAGCCCAGCCCGGAGGAGATGATCATCATCACGCGCATGGAGAAAATCCAGACCAGGAGCTGCACTTTCACCACCGGGTCATGCACGGCCTGCGACAGGATGAACACGATCAGCGCCACGCCCGTCACGCCGTAGGTTTCGAAACCGTCCGCCGAGGGTCCCACCGAATCGCCGGCATTGTCGCCGGTGCAATCGGCGATCACGCCAGGGTTGCGCGCGTCGTCTTCCTTGATCTTGAAGACGATCTTCATCAGGTCGCTGCCGATATCGGCGATCTTGGTGAAGATGCCGCCGGCCACGCGCAGCGCCGCCGCGCCCAGCGATTCGCCGATCGCGAATCCGATGAAACACGGACCCGCCAGGGATCCCGGAATGAACAGCAGGATGAAGAGCATGATCAGCAGCTCGATCGATACCAGCAGCATGCCGATGCTCATGCCGGCCTGCAGCGGAATGTCGTAGCACGGATATGCCTTTCCGGAAAGCGACGCGAATGCCGTGCGCGAATTGGCGAATGTGTTGACGCGCATGCCGAACGCCGCCACCGAAAAGCTGCCCGAAATGCCGATCACGCTGAACAGCAGGATGATGACGACTTTGTAGGCTTCGAAATGCTCCAGGATGCCGAAATAGAAGATGATGATCACCGCGATGAAGCATTCCAGCATCATCAGGAACTTGCCCTGCGTGGAAAGGTAGGTCTTGCAGGTTTCGTAGATCAGCTCGCTGACTTCGAGCATCGAGGTGTGCACCGGCATTTTGCGGAGCTTGGTGAAGATGATCAGGCCGAAGAGCAGACCGAGCGCGCTGACGACCATTCCGCCCAGCAGCAATGTCCGACCCTCGATTCCGCCCATGAACGGCGGAGCCAGGTTGAGATCGGGTAACTTGAGCTCAGCCTCGCCGGCGGCCATCAACGGAGCGCCGCATGCGGCCAGTAACAGGCCGAAAAGGAAGCGCAAAACCCGTGCGGTTCGCGCGGAAGCGGCCTTCGACGGCGTGGCAAGCCGCCGGTCGCCGTGCGTGCTCGAAACGGAGAGCATCAGTGGGAATCCTCCAAAATCCTGGGTTGTTGAAGAGAGGTTCGAAGACAACCGAAACCACAGTATAAGAGCCTTGCATACCGGAATTCAAATTTATCCGGAGCGGTCCGGCGCATCCATATTTTTATTCCCGGCAAATTCCCCGCTCGCTGCGGCGGATAAAGTTCACCAGGTGGAGCGTCTCGGGGGTGGGAATCTCGGTTTCAATGCGCGCCAGGGCTTCCTGCAATTTCAGCCCACTGCGGTACAGAAGCTGGTACGCCTTCTTCAAGACGCTCACGTCCGACGCCTTGTAGCCGGCCCGCTTCAGCCCGACCAGGTTCAACCCTTTCGCCACCACGTCGTGGCCGGCATACAGGAAGAACGGCGGCACATCGCTGTTGATGCGCGTATTGCCGCCGATCATCGCCAGCCGCCCGATTTTGGAAAATTGATGCACCACCACGCCCCCCGAAATAAAGGCCTGGTCTTCCACTTCCACGTAGCCCGCGATGAGCGCGCAACTGGCGATCACCGTCTGATTTCCGATCCGGCAATTGTGAGCGATATGGCCCGACGTCATGATGTAGTTGTCGTCGCCGATTTCGCTGACCGACTCCGGAGCCGTCCCCCGCGACACGGTATAGTGCTCGCGGATCTTGTTGCGGTTGCCGATGCGCAAGTAGCTGCGCTCCCCCGCAAAGCCCTTATCCAGCGGATCGGTGCCGAGCACCGTGCCCGCCGATATTTCGTTGCACTCGCCCATGGTGGTCCAGCGCTTGATGTAAACGTAGGGCTCGAAAGCGCACCCGGCGCCGACGATGACGTCGCTTTCGATGACGCAATATTCGCCCACGCGAACACCCGGTCCGATGACGGCATCGGGATGGATGCGGGCAGTCGGCGCGACCATCGCGCCAGGATCGATCGGCATGAACAGATATAATAATTGACAGCAAGCCGTCCCGGTCCTGCCGCGCCCTCCCATGCATTTCCGCAACCCGGCATTATTCGTTCGCGTCGGAGAATATGAATGCTGTCTCGCACTTCCCGGTCCTTTTATTTTCTTATCCTTGGCTGCTGTTTCGCGCCGCTGGCGATGAACGCCCAGCCCACCCGATTGCCCAATCGCATCGATAACAGCCAGACCGTCGTCCTGAATGGACACGTCTCTCCCAAAGCCACCCCGGCCGCCGATCGCGGCGCGGTGGAAGACTCTTTCGCGATCCCCGGCATGACCCTGGTCTTCAAGCTTTCGCCGACCCAGCAGGCGGCTCTGAATCAGCTCCTGGCGCAGCAGCAGGATCCGGCTTCCGCGAACTACCGGAAATGGCTGACGCCGGAACAGTATGCCGCTCAGTTCGGCCTCAGCGCGGCGGATTTGCAACAAGTACAAACCTGGCTGGAATCGCAGGGCTTCACGGTCACCAACCAGGCTCGCAGCCGCACCTTCCTGACTTTCGATGGCACCGCGGGGCAGGTCCGCTCCGCCTTTCACACCTCGATTCACCGCTATATGGCCGACGGCAGGATGCACTATGCCAATGCCACCGATCCGGTGCTGCCGGCGACGCTCGCCAATATCGTCTCCACCATTCGCGGGCTGCACGATTTCCGCCTGCAGCCGCGCATCCACGCGATGGCGCCGCAATACAAC
>Ga0335078_10003296_pt1 | contig 24085 bp, 17 predicted proteins | sample Lox_Sample_32_FD_206711 | JGI IMG/M metagenome (GOLD analysis project Ga0335078, IMG submission 206711) | Soil microbial communities from Loxahatchee National Wildlife Refuge, Florida, United States - Lox_Sample_3.2 | ecosystem: Environmental > Terrestrial > Soil > Wetlands | place: USA... | reverse complement strand
GTTCTGGAACCGGGGCCGGCGATGGCCTATCTCACCGGCGTGCGCTGGGGCAAGAGTGAGCGGACGTTCGCCGTGGTTCTTCCGGCCACGGGGGAGATGCTCTGGGTGGTGCCAGCGTTCGAGGAGACGCGCGCGCGCGAACTGATTCACCCCGGCGACGACATCCGCGCATGGCAGGAAGACGAAAGCCCGTACGAACGCATCGTGGCTGGGCTGAAGGACCGCGGTGTGACCACGGGCAGGGTCGGCATCGACGATGCGGCACGGTTCTTTGTCTTCGATGGCATTCGCAGACTGGCGCCGCAACTCGAGTACGTGAGCGCTGCGCAGGTGTTGAAGGCGGCCGGCGTGAATCTGATGGCGGCGCCGATGCGCGCCGGGCATTAGGCGGGGCCGCGGGTATTCGCGATGCACGCGACCGGATAGGCGATGGATGGTGCGCTCAGGGATCCGGCTTGCATGCCGCGCTCCGGGCGGCTAACGCCGTCGAATTCCAGCTACCATCTGTCGGCCGGTGGGCTTACCGAGGCGAACGCAGGCTATGATCGCGGCTCCCTGGAGCCATCCTGTGCGGTCAAAGCTTCACGGCTAATGCGATACCGTCGCCGGTCGTGGCGATGCAGAAAGCGATGCGCCGGTCGGCGCGGAGATGGCGGTTAAAATCGCGAATCGCTTGGGTGTCGGGGTCGTGGTTGTCGGGGTCGGCGACATCGCCGTCCCAAAGCACGTTATCGGCGGCGATCAGCCCGCCTGGCCGCACCAGCCGGAGCGCGCGCTCATAGTAATTGATGTAGTTCTTCTTGTCGGCGTCGATGAACACGAAATCGAAACTGCCTCCGTGGCCTTCCGCGATCAGCGCGTCCAGCGAATCGAGGGCGGGAGCGAGACGGAGCTCTATGCGATCTTCGACACCAGCTTCGTGCCAGGTCTTGCGCGCGGCTGCGGCGAATTCCTGGTTCAGATCACACGCAATGAGCCGCCCACCCGGCCGCAGTCCGAGCGCAATCCAACTCGAGCTGTAGCCCATGAAGACGCCGACTTCGAGAGCCTTCCGTGCGCCGGTCAGGTGCGCCAGCAGGTTCAGGAATTGCCCTTGCTGCGGCCCGATTTGCAGCGATGCGTGAGGGTGTTCCTCGGTCGATTCGCGCAGTTTCCGCAGCGCCTGAGGTTCGCGCAGGCTGACATCTGCGATGTACGCCAGCAGGGCATCCGTGAGCGGGGTCTGAGTGCGGGACATTGCGGATATTCTACCCCAGCCAGATGCGAAAAAAACGGCCAAAGGGCCAGCGAAAGACGCGGACTCGGACTCGGCAGCACTCGTTGGGTGCCAACGCATGGCACTTATCTTTTTCGCGAACGGTCGATTTCATGAAACCCTGGGGGCGTGACCAGGACGTCGCCGGCGGGCGGCTGCTCGTCGATTCTGGTAACTTCCCATTCCTGAATGTTTCCCTTGCGGCCGAGGATCCTCTCCCGCATCACGATCAGCAAGCTTTCCGAAATCCAACACTCCCCGACATAGCGGGTCACGGCTGCACCTTTGCTGTGCTTTCTCAGGATCACCCTTCTGGCGTCGCGGCCGACCAGTTTCTCGTGCTGATCTGTCCATTCGGCCTCGAAGGTCCCGAATGACCACGCGTTGCCGTTCCTCAAGGTGGGCCATTGGCAGACTGCGACGAAGCGCTCGTGATAGAACAGCAGCTTGTCCACTTTGTCCTTCAAGGACCAAAGGAGGCCGAAGTGGGGAGCCTGGCTCGCCGGATCGCGAAGTTCGATTCGCGTGTTTCCGCTGAGATCCCGCTCCAGACTGGCCTCGAAGTGCACGGCGGGCCCTAAGTTGACCCGAAAGTGCGCCACGACCGGCTTGCCGATCACAGCAAGAGGGGGACGGCAGTACTGAAGCAAGCGGGGCGATAACTCCTCGATTCGGTCATTTCCGGCAGAAGGTCCCATGCACGCCGCCTCGACAGGCCCGTGTGAACTCACTTCCGCAGTAGGTGTACCGCATGCCGCACATGCCGACCGTGTGTCTGTGCCCCGCCCTGGACGACGACGGTGTAATTCGGCCTCAGGCTGCCAAGGCAGCCCTAACTTACGATGCGTCACTCCACCTAGCAATAAGCCACGTAATGAGAGTACCAAATCTTATGTCGAAATCAAGTGTTACTTCGGACTTCGTCAGTGTTTTTTACAAGGGCGGTTATAGTACCAGGTTGCTTCGATCCGGATGCGGCGCCAGGATCTGACTGGCGGGGGCGCCTTGTGATTACCGATAGGTCATGAAACGGTCTAGGGACCGGACGCCCCCGTGCCGCTCAGCGAGGCGTCAGGTTGAAGCCTTCTACCACCACGCTTGGCCGCTCGCCGCGCGTGTCGGCGTCGCCTAATTCGGTCACAATCGTACGGCGCTCCCCGGGCATCAGGGCGATGTAATTGTCACTGTAGAGCGCGGGCGTAATGCGGTCGCCGGTTTTCTCCCGCACCGCCTTGATCCGCACCATCAGCGCCGGCGTCGCCGAGACGTTATGTAACTCGGTGGTGAGATGCCAGCGCCCGCCGCGCTTCTCCATGCTGCTGGCGGCGCCGACATCCGCTTTGGCCAGAGTGCGTAGAGCGCGATAGTCGCCGTCCTGGAGGCCCCGCCAGTAGAAGTTATCCGATACTGTCTCCCCCTGGCGCGACAGTTTCAGCCGCAGGAAATGCACCGCCGTCAAACCGTCGGGGTATTCCATCTTGATGCACGGGACGGTGCTGTCCTCGGCGCTGTCAACGGGCGCGGTCTTCTGCCATCGGAGGGAACCGTCCAGGTTCCGCACCTCCGCTTGAGCGGTGAGCCCGCGCGCATCGCCGCCAGAATAGTTCACCACTTCGATGGTCTCGTCCGCCGCGTTCCACTGTATGTGCAGCGGCTCCGCGCCCTTCTTACTGCCGAAGTAACCGGCGCCGGGATTGAAATAGTAGTCGTATGTCTGCCACAGCAGCGACGGCCAGGCCGAATGGCTCATCCAGATCAGGATGCCCATGCGGTAACGGCTTTGCGATTCGAACATGGCCCGATAGATCTCGTAATCGAGAAACTGGGCCAACTCGACAAACTCGCCGACATTCTTCGCGCCACCGTAACCTTTTTCGATACGGCTGAGGAAGGAACCGGCCGAGCCGGTCTCTTTGGGGCCGAAATCGTGTTCGCCCCAGGTGTGGTTGGGCGGCCAGAGGGCGTCTTCCGGCATCATGGCGCGCAGGCTTTCCAGTGAGACGATGTTGGGCGAGCCCATTTCGCTGTGCAGCTTCGGCCGCGCCAGACTGCTGTAATACGCCTTCAGGGGCATTACGCGATAAGGACCTCCTCCGCCCACCACGCCGTCCGCCGAACTGGAGATGTAATGGCTGCCCGGAGCCAGGCGGTTGAGTTCCTGGCGAATGCCATCGTCGAGAACGGGCGGCGGAAAGCCCTCATTGCGGCCGCAATAAAGGCCGATGGAAGGGTGGCTGCGAATGCGCAGCACGGTGTCGCGGACGTTGCGCAGGAACATCGCCGGATCGTCCGGATCCGGACCGTCCCACGGATTCGCCAGCCAGAATTCCTGCCACACGACGATCCCGTAGCGGTCGCAGGCTTCATAGAAGGCGTCATCGAAGGTCTGCCCCACCCAGTTCCGAATCATGGTGAAGTTCATGTCGCGGTGGTAGCGCACCGCTGCGTCGTATTCGCGAGACCGGTAGCGTAGCAGATCCTCGCTGAAGCCCCAATTGCCCCCTCGCGGGACGAACCGTCTACCATTGATCCAGACGCGCAGTGCGCCGCCTTCTTCGCTGTACGTGAACTGACGCACGCCGGCGCGGAACCGCTTGGCATCGGACGCTTGCCCGTCCGCGGTCGCGAATTGCAGTTCCACCGCGTACAGGTTCGGATCGCCGTAGCCATTGGGCCACCACAGTCTCGGATTGTGCAGCCGCAGCTCCGGGTGCGCCGCGGGGTCGATTTTCACAACCTGGGCCGAACGAGCGTTCACGGTGACCGGCATTTCGAACGCAGCTTCACCGAAGCGCACGCGCAGCGTGCCGGGCACTGGCCGCGGCTCGCGGTTGCGCAGGGTCAACTCCATGGCAACGTCCGCGCGGGAGGTGTCGGGCAGCGGCAGGGTGGCCGAGACCAGCGGATCTTCGATGGTCACGGGGCCGGTCACCGTCAGGTAAACGCTGTTCCAGATGCCCGTGTCGCGCCCGCGCACGGCGGGCATCCAGTCCCAACCGATGGACGAATGGAAGGTCGGATTATCCGCGCCCAGCGCGCCGCCGTTGCTGCCAAAGCCCGCAACCGTCTTCTCTTTAGTGGATCCCGGTGTGCGGTTCTTTTCGATGCGCACCGCCAGCGCATTAGGCTGGCCGGCACGCAGCTTGCCGGTGACGTCGAACCGGCCGCGCATGAATGCGCCTTCGATGCGCCCCAGTTTTTCGCCGTTCAAATACACGTCGGCCTTCCAGTTGATGCCGTCGAAATTCAGCCAAACGCTCCTCTTTGTGAGCGCAGCCGGTGCCACAAATTCATTGCGGTACCAGAAATCGGCGCAGAAGAACGAATCGGAGATCAGGTTTTGGTTGTCGCCGTAGTTGGGATCCGGAACTGCGCCGGCGTTCAAATAGCTGGTGAGCACGGTGCCCGGAACCGTGGCGGTCAGCCAGTTGCGATCCGGAAAGCCAGGCCGAGAGATCGCTGCGCCATCCGCCTTCACAAGCGATTCGCGTTCCACCCGCCACCCTCCGCCAGCGAGATTGAGTCGTGCGGTGTCCTCGATGGCGGCGCCAGGATGCGCCACGGGAACCGGCCCACCGCGACCCCACACCTCCATCTCGCTGAGAATGTAACCTTCGGGTGAGGCCGGCCGGGTCATCAGCAAGCGCACGTAGCGGGCCTGCGTCCACTCGGGCAGACGAATCTCGTCAATGTCGCGCGCCGCCACTGGAAGGGGCGCCAGTGTCCGCCAGTGAACGGCGTCACCGGAGGCCTCGATCGAGCCTTCCTCCGCGCGGCGGATCCAATACAGCTTCACGCGATCGAATGTGCACTCAGCCCCCAGATCGATATAGACCCATTCCTCCCCGCCGGTGGCGCTCATCCACGCGCTCGAGAAATCGTAGGGGCCGCCGAGTTCCATCCGCCGCCCGCCACGAAAGAACGCGACCTCGCCGACGTGCCAATTGAGACGGCGCCCACAACGTAGTTCGATGCGGTAATACCGGCTGCGCACCGGCGCCGGCAGTGCCAGGGACGGCTTGCATTCGCCGGTCGGGCGCAGCCTTCCGCTGTCGCGCCGCAGTTCGCGCCAGGATTTACCGTCGTCGGAAACGGAGAGGATCAGCGCCCACTCCTGGTTGTCCGACGAGGGTGCCGCGGCGTCAATATCCAGACGATCGACTTCCGGAGCCACATTGCCGCCGAGGAATCCGATATCTACCCAAACGTCTGTGCCTCTCAGGTCGGCGCTGGTAGTCCAGTTGTGATCCAGGACATTCTCTCGCTCGTGCTTCGGTAGCACGCCTTGGTCGCTGGTCGAGACCACAATCCAACGGGGCAGCCTGGTGTCGACGATGCCGTCCGTCAAAAGCTGCGCGGTCAGGTTGTAGTCGTAGCTGCTCGACTGGTAAGCCGCGCGATGCAGCGCCAGATTGCGGTAGGTGTTGGAGTCGAGGCGGAAAGAGGGGGCGAAGTTCTGCCGCGGGTCGCCCGGATAGACGCCGACTCCCAACGTATACTCCTGCGCGCCCAGCGCCATCATCGAAGCCAGCAAAGAGAGAAAAAGGCGGAACACGTTGCGGGGATCCATGTGACGGGACTCCGAAGCCCTAATCATTGCGAAGCACTACTATACAGCCACGCGCGACGTCAACGGCGAGCGGGTGGCGCCAGCAGCACCACGAACTTGCCGGCAGTCACGCGCGCGCGAAAAGCGCGGTACAGATTCAGGCGCGCATCGTCGCCCAGACAATCGAGGCAGGCGATAGCGCACGGGGCGGCGGCAACGGAAGGCGGGTAGCGTCGCGAGACATTCGCGACCCCCGTGTGTACGAACTGGGAATCGGTGACCGCCTCACGCACCAGCGCCTGCAACGGATACTCCAGTTGCAGATTGTGAATATCGATTCCGATGGTTTTGCATCCCGAGCCCGCGAGCGCGCCGGCTGCGGCGAAATAGCTGGCACGGTTGTTCCAAAACGTCATATCGGCAAAGTACTGATCGTTGCGGCTGACACGCAGGACGCTTCTCGGGCCACGCAAGGGGCGCACCCAGTTCTCGAGTGCAGGGAGGCGCGCGCCGCTCAAAAGAAACAGGCAGACCGCCAGTTGAATGCACACCGGCCGCAGCCAGAGCCAGCCGAACTCCTCCATCACGGCCGCCAATGGAGCGCCCAGTACGAACAACGGCAATTGGTAGCGCGCCACGAATGGCGCCCACTTGAGATATGCGCAGAACGCCACGAAGCCGCAAACCAGGGTTAGCGCGTAGGCCGCGCGACGCCGGTCGCGCCCGCGCAACGCACGCCAGGCGAGAACGCACGCTGCGATTGCCAGCAGCAAAAGGTGCCAGCGATTGGGTGCATTGACCTCATGATTGGCGTTGCGTGGCGGCTCGTACACGCTCCACCGCGTGGTGGTCGCAGGATCGTTGACATCGATCCCCAGGTCGCGGTGCGCAGCGAGCACGAAACGGTAGACCCCCTGGTTCCAGCGGTCACTGCGCGCACCCAGTTGCTCCGCCCCGTGGCGCAGCACATTGGAAACTGTCTGCTTCCATCCAAAGGTGTCGTTGCGCCAGCGGAAAAGGCCATCGCCCTGCGCTGAGTCGAATCCCAGCACCGAGCCGCTCAGGTCCCAGTTGCGCGCATAGTGCGGCAGGTTGATGGCCAGTGCGCAGGCCACGGCGACGAGCGCCAGTCGGGCCGCCTGGCGGCGTTGGCGCCACATCGCGGGCAGCAGAATCGCGGCCAGGGGCCACGGCAGAAACAGGTACGCCGTCGCTTTTGTGAACAGGGCCAGGCCGACGGCGGCGCCGCAAAACGCGCCATCCACCTTCGACAGGTGCGCGACGGGTGGATCGACCGCGCACGCATTGTCCATCGCAGCCTGCGCGCCTGGCGCCTTCATTAGCGCACGCTGCAAACGTAGCGCGAAGTACACCGCAGCCACGGCCCACATCGCCATCACGTAATCGTTCTTGGCGCCGGAAGCCGCCAGGACTCCGGCCGGCAGAGTGGCGCAGAAGAGGGCGGCGATGGCTTGCCCCCTGGCGCGCGCTCCGAACCAGCGCGCTACCGCCGAGGCGCCGATCATGCACGCCAAAGCAGCGAACCATTGGCCGAAGTTGACGAACCAATCGCCGCCCGCCAGCAGGTACCCATCGAGCATCCAGTACTCGGCCATAGGCTGCAGCATGATCTGGGTGAGGTAGGGCGTCGGAAAGAAGCGCAGGCTGCCCTGTTCCGCCCAATACACAACGCGCGGCAGATGATAGGACATGGCATCGGTGCTGTTGGGCGGGCTGAACGCGGCGGTAATGCCGGTAGCGAGCGCCAGGGCCAGGCAGCCGGCAATGGCCAGCAGCACCAATGCATCGGCGGGCGGCCTCATGCCCTTCCACGGTGCGGGGCGCCGTGCGCGCCAGCCGCGCGCCAGCGCCGCGAGCAACGCCACGCTCCACGCAGCAACCATCGGCCCGCGCCGCAAGCGGCCGAGTGCGCCGAGCACTTCCGTGGCCAGCACAACCGTCACGCCGAACGCCACCGCCGCGCGCAGAAACCGGTCGCGCCAGCCGTCATCCGCGGCCGCCGCCCACCAGAGCGCCGCAAACGTGGCTGGCAGGAGGAGAATCGTCGCCATGCCCGGTTACCATGATCGCAGGACTGACCGAGAGTTCCGAACCCGCGCGGTCCGGGCGGCGGAAATACTACTCCGCCGGCGGCAGCAAGAGCAACTTGGCGAGCAACGCCGTGCGGCCGGCGATCCGGTGGATCAGGACGCTCTCGTGCGCGGCGTGAGCGCCCTCACCAACCGCACCCAGACCATCGAGCGTGGGAATCCCCAGCGCCGCGCTGAAATTGCCATCCGAGCCGCCGCCGGTTGATGACTCTTCCAGCGCGATTCCCAGCTCAAGAGACAGTTTGCGGGCGGTGCGAAACAGCCGCCGCACTGCGGCACTCCGCTCCAGCGGCGGTCGGTTTAGGCCGCCGCTCACGGCGATGGTGCAGCGCCGGTCGAAGGGCTTGAGTGCGCGAAACTTCCGTTCCAGCACGGCGGCATCGCGCAGCCGCGCCACACGGAAATCCACCTCGGCGCGCGCTTCGGCCGCCACGACGTTCGACCGCGTGCCGCCGGCGATCCATCCCGGGTTCACGGTGATGCCCCGCTCAAGCCGGGTGAACGCGGCGATGGCATCGATCTGCCGCGCCAGTTCGAGCACCGCGCTCGCGCCCGCCGGAAAATCCACGCCGGCATGCGAAGCCTTGCCGCGCACGGTTATGGTAAAACCCCCCACTCCTTTGCGCGCCGTTTTGAGTTTGCCCTCGAGGCCGGTGCCAGGCTCGAGCACCAGCACTGTATGGCTGCCTCTCGCGTTTTTCTCGGTTAGCGCGCGCGAGCTCACGCTCCCCACTTCCTCGTCGGAATTGAGCTGGAGCAGCACGCGCGAGCGCACAGGCAGGTCAAGATCGCGCAACGCGCGCGCGGCGAAGAGAAAGAACGCGATCCCCGCTTTCATATCGAGCACGCCCGGTCCCCAAAGCCGGCCGCGGTAATTGCGGAACGGCATGCTGCGCAGCGTGCCGAGAGGCCAGACCGTATCCGAATGGCCTAGCACCAGAATCTGGCCGCTCTTCCGGCGCCCGGGCAGTTTCATTTCGGCGAGCAAATGACGCCCGAAGCGGCCGCCGGAAACGGTCTCGATGCGCGCCACCGGCGCGAGGGTATCGCCCACCTGGTCGACGAACCGGTCCACCGCCGCACGGTCGTCGCTGGGCGATTCGCACTCCACGAACCGCGCGATCCGCTCAACAATTTCCGGTTGATAGCTTTTTACCTGCCTGAGAATCGGATCCACGGGTCAGTCTTCATCGTGCTGCGCGGCGAGGCGGGTTACCACGGAGAGATCCTCGAGCGTAGTGACGTCGCCGGCGACTGTGTTCGAGGTGACAATTTCGCGCAGCAGGCGGCGCATGATCTTACCGCTGCGCGTCTTGGGGAGCGCGTCAGTGAAGCGGATTTGTTCCGGCTTGGCGAAGCTGCCGATTTCGTGTGCCACCCACTTGCGAAGCTCTTCGCCCAGCTCATGATGGTTCCAGGCGCCTTTCTTCAGTGTGACGAAACACGCTACGGCCTGCCCTGTGATCTCGTGCGGCTTGCCCACCACCGCGGCTTCGGCCACGGCCGGGTGTCGCACCAGCGCGGATTCGATCTCCATCGTGCTCAGCCGGTGGCCGCTGACGTTCATCACATCGTCCACACGGCCCAGGATCCAGTAATAGCCGTCCTCGTCCCGGCGCGCCGCGTCGCCGGTCATGTAAACGCCATCGATGCGCTCCCAATACTGCTGCCGGTAGCGGTCCGGGTCGCCCCACAGGGTGCGCGCAATGCTGGGCCAGGGCCGCTTGATGATGAGATATCCTTCCGTGTTGTCGCCCGCGGGCTTGCCCATCAGGTCCACCACGTCGCAGAGAATGCCCGGCTGCGGCAGCGAGCCCGAGCCGGGTTTGAGCGGCACAGCGCCCGGCATGGCGGAGATCATGATAGCGCCGGTTTCAGTTTGCCACCAGGTATCGACGATCGGGCAGTTCTCTTTCCCGATGACTTTGTAATACCACTCCCATGCGGCCGGATTGATCGGCTCGCCGACGGAGCCGAGCAGGCGCAGGCTCGACATGTCGTGCCCGTTCGGCCATTGATCGCCCTGGCGGATGAAGGCGCGGATGGCGGTGGGAGAAGTGTAGAAGATGTTGACGCGGTATTTTTCAATCAGGCGCCAGAAGCGGTCGGGCTGCGGGAAGTCGGGGGCGCCTTCGTACATCAATGTGGTGGCACCAGCGGAAAGCGGCCCATATACGATATAGCTGTGCCCGGTTACCCAGCCGATATCGGCCGTGCACCAAAAAGTATCTTCGTCGCGCAGGTCGAAGACCCACTTCATCGTCGAGGTCACCTGGAGCAAATAACCGGCCGTGGTGTGGACGATTCCCTTCGGCTTGCCTGTGGTCCCGGAGGTATAGAGCACGTAGAGCGGATGCTCGCTATCCAGTTCCTCGGCGGCGCAGACCTCGCTGGCACCTTGGTCCAGGTCATGCCACCAGTGGTCGCGGCCCTCCTTCATCGCGACCGCACCGCCGGTACGCCGAAGCACGATTACGTTTTGGACGCTGGGGCAATCGGCGAGCGCTTCGTCGACCGCCTCCTTGAGACGCACTTCCTTGCCGCGGCGCCAGGCGCCGTCGCCTGTGATCACCACTTGCGCTTCCAGGTCCTGGATGCGGGCCTTCAGCGCCTCCGCCGAGAAACCGCCGAACACGACGCTGTGAGTTACGCCCAGGCGGGCGCAGGCTAGCAAGGCGACAGGCAATTCCGGAACCATGCCCATGTAGACGACGGCGCGGTCGCCGGTCTTTAGTCCGCGCCCCTTCAGGACGTTGGCGAAGCGGCACACCAGCCGATGCAGTTCCTGGTAGGAGATCTGCCGCTGATCGCCCGCCTCGCCTTCCCAGAGGATGGCGACCTTGTTTTTTCGATGCGTCGCCAGATGGCGGTCCACGCAGTTGTAGCATGCGTTGGTCTTCCCGCCGACGAACCACTTGGCGAACGGCGGGTGCCACTCGAATACGTGAGACCACCGGTGAAACCAGTAGAGCTCTTTCTCCGCCAGTTCCCCCCAGAACTCTTCGGGTTTTTCCGCGGCCCGCTGATAGAGCGCGCGATATGCATCCATACCCCGCACATGGGCTCGGCTGGTGAACTCACCGCTTGGTGGGTAAACGTTCGCTTCCGCCATGCCAGAGATGTTACCAGAATGAAGCTGGCAGGTTTGACCGTGCTTTTGCGGCCCTTGCGGTCGATGCGGGGTAGGCGCGTCCGCCCTCCGACCCACTGGGTTTCATCGGCATGGCGCCACTTGCCACAGCTCGGCAGGCGCAAGCGCTTGCCCCGCTGCCCGAACATGGCCGCCGTTGCCAGTTTCTGGTGCGCCCGATCGTATGACGCGCTTTGCACGTCGATCTTCCACACTGGAATCTCCGCTGTTTGCGGCTTTGCCGCCAGCGCAGCACGGGTGACCATACCGAGCACAACGGCAATACGGGCGCAGCTGTTCTTCACAGTCTTGCTCCCATTTACGCTAGTTTTGGCTTGATCTCGGGCGGGGAGAACAGAACAATGGGCAGAGTCAGAAAGGGCCTGCGGCTGGCCGAATCCGGGGCCAGCCGCACAGCCGTGAATGTCGACGCCGCGGGGCGGTCAGAGCGGAATTACCGGTCAGGCTACTCGCTCATCGCGCACAGAGGAGGCCGGGCTGCGGTCCAGATCCTCGGAGAGAATGATGGCTTCGGCGAGATCTCGCATAGGACGGCGCAGCCGGCGGCTCTGATTGCGCAGCCGGAAGTAAGCATCCTCCTCCGAGATGCCGTACTTCTGCTGGAGAATCCCCTTGGCGCGCTCCACGATTTTGCGCGTCTCCAGCTCGCGCTTCATCTCCGCCGTCTCCTCCATCAGCCTGGCATTCTCCTGTTCCAGCAGAGACTTGGAAATGGTGACGCCGAGCTGCTCCCCGATGAACTTCATGATGGCAATCTCCGCATCGCTGTGCTCGTGCGGCTGGCGATGATGGACGTTCGCCACGCCAATGAGATCGCCGGCGCTGACCAGCGGCACCGAAAGGAATGCCTCATAGGTGTCCTCGATCAGCGTCTGAAAGTGCTTGAATCGCGGATCCGCGAAGGCGTTTTTTGCCAGCGCCACCGCCGCCCTGTGCTCCGCAACCCAGCCGGTTACTCCTTCGCCAACCTTGATCCGCAAATTCCCCAGGTCTGCGGCGTGCGGCACTAGGGAAGCGCGCAGCACCATTTCGTTCGATTGGCGATCAAAAAGGTAGACCAGGCACGCGTCGCACGCCGTAGCCTGCGCCGCCAAGCCCAGCACCTCTCCCAAAATTTCGTCCACTGACAACTCTGAGCTGACGATGTTGCTGATGCCATGCAACAAGCCAACCTCAGCATCCGCTACAGCCATCCTCATTGCAGTTCCCATGTCTCAAGCTAAACCGCAGGACCGGGCGCGTCCAATTGAAAATTTCTATATGGATTATGGTTACCAGTGGTTTACAGCCGCTTCCGGCAACATATAACGCCATTTAACCTCTTCCCGGTGGTGCCGGGTACCGGGACGATTATTTTTGCCGCGGTCCCCCTCTTATGGCTAGCCTCCACCTGCCCGATTTTCCGATGTGTGAAAGAGCGCAATCGGACATCCTGAGAATATAGGAGATTCGCTATGGCAAACGAACTGGCGGCATTCTCGGCCGAGCTGGCGGCGCTGGTGCAGGGTGCGGCGGGTTCCGTGGCCGCAGTCCACGCGCGGCCGCGTTTTTCTTCGAGCGCCGCCTTCTGGCGCCCCGGCATTCTGGTCACTGCCGAGCATACGGTGCGGCGCGAGGACGAGATAACGGTCACTCTGCCCGATGGCAGCGACGCGGCTGCCACGCTGGCGGGCAGCGATCCGGGCACGGACATTGCGGTCTTGAAGGTGGAGGCGCCGGGTGTGGCTGCAGTCGCGGCCGCGCGCGATCCGGCTCCCGGCGATCTGGCGCTTGCACTCGGGCGTTCGGAAGACTCGGGCATCAACGCCACTTTGGGGATCGTCAGCGCGGTGAGCGGGCCGTGGCGCACCTGGCGCGGCGGCCGGCTGGACCGCTACATCCGGCTTGATCTGACGCTCTATCCTGGCTCGTCCGGCGGACTGGTGCTGAACGCGGCAGGCCAGGCTCTGGGAATCGCCACTTCCGCGCTATCGCGCATCGCCGGCCTCGCTATCCCTGCTTCCACCGTCAACCGCGTAGTGGATGAGGTGCTCTCGCGCGGGCGGGTGGCGCGGGGCTACCTCGGCGTGGGTTTGCAACCCGTGGAACTGCCCGATCATCAAAAAGGCCTGATCATTCTTTCGCTCGAACCGCGGGGGCCGGCGGCGCAGGCGGGCCTGCTCATTGGCGATGTAGTGGTCTTGCTTGGCGGCGTCGCCGTGGCGGACACCGACGACATACAGACCGCGCTCGAGGCCCATGGCGTGGGAAGCGCGATCGACGTTCAATTCTTGCGCGGCGGAGCTTCGCGCGCCATTTCGATCACGATCGGCGAGCGCCCGCGGAGGAAATGACATGCGGGGATTTGGTGAAGTGGCCGAGCAGTTGCGCCGCTCGACCGTCCAGGTTCATTCGAAAGCCGCGCGCGGGAGCGGCTCCGGCGTCATCTGGTCGCGCGACGGGCTAATCGTCACCAACGCGCACGTCGCGCGCACGGCGGACCTGGAAGTGGAGCTCTGGGACGGACGGCGGCTGCCGGCGCGGGTCATCGCGCGCGACGCGCGCCGCGACCTGGCCTCGGTGCGCGTTTCTGCGTCGTCGCTCGATGCCGCTCCTGCTGGCAGCTCCACTTCTTTGCGTCCGGGCGAATTGGTGATTGCCGTCGGCAGCCCCCTTGGCTTTGCCGGCGCGGTGTCCACCGGGGTGATCCACTCGATCGGACCGATTCGTGGCATGGGCAACCGCGTCTGGATTCGCGCCCAGGTCCGGCTGGCGCCGGGCAACTCGGGGGGGCCGCTGGCGAACGCGGAAGGGCGCGTCATCGGCATCAACACCGCCGTCGTCAACGGACTGGGCATTGCCGTGCCCTCGAACGAGGCAGCCGATTTCCTTCGCCGCGGCCAGGGGCCGTCTTTGGGGGCAACGCTGCGCCCGGTCTCCGCCGGCGTGCTCATCCTCGACGTGGATCCGGCCGGCGCCGCCGCGACGGCTTCGCTGAAAGCTGGCGATTTGCTGCTCCTGTCGATTGACGAGCTTTACGCCGCTCTCGATTCAGGCGAGGCGGCGCTCCGCCTGCGCTTCCTGCGCGGAGCTCCTTCGGGCGGGCGCTTGCCGGTTCGGGAGACGGTGGTTCGATTGGAGGCGCGCGCGGCGGCGGCGTGATTCGGGTGCTGATCGCCGCGCGCTCCGCGATGACCCGCGCGGGCCTGGAAACGCTGGTGGGTTCGGCGCCGGGACTGCATCTAGCGGGGTCCTTTCCCGATGCCTCCGCCGCCGAGGATCTCCGCCCCGATGTCCTGCTGGCGGCGGGCACATTCGACGATCTGCCGGCGTCCGCGGGACGTGCGCCCGCCATCGTATTGCTGAGCTCGGAAGCGGAACCGTCCTTCACCCACGAAGCCTTCAAGCTGGGCGTCCGGGCGGTCTTGCCGCGCGACGCTTCGCCGGGTGCGATTTTGGCGGCCGTCGAGGCGGCGGCAGGCGGGTTGGCCGTAATCGAACCCGGGGACCTGGAACCCCTGCTGGCCGCCTCCGCACCGGCACCGGCCTCCGCCGCGTCGGCCGCGCTCACCGCTCGCGAGCTTGATGTGCTCCGCCTGATGGCTGAAGGCGACGCCAATAAGGAGATCGCCTGGAAACTCGGCATCTCCGAGCACACCGCCAAGTTTCACGTGGCCTCCATACTGGGGAAGCTGAATGCGGGCAGCAGGACGGAAGCGGTGACCAGCGGGATTCGCCGGGGACTGGTTCTGATCTGAGCGGCGCCGGTTGAAAACCGTGGTCAACTGTTCGAGAATGAATCGGTCCCGCGAAGACTCGCGCTTTCGCGGCGACACGCTCGAGCCGCCTGAAAGTCGCAATGAAACACATCATCGCCGGCACGGCCGGGCACATCGACCACGGCAAGACCGCGCTGGTCAAGGCGCTGACCGGCATCGATGCGGACCGCCTCGCCGAAGAAAAGCGCCGCGGCATCACCATCGACCTCGGTTTCGCTCACTTGCAGTTGACCCCGGAACTGCGCTTGGGATTTGTGGATGTTCCCGGTCACGAGCGGTTTGTCAAGAACATGCTGGCTGGGGTGGGCGGAATCGACCTGGTGATGCTGGTGGTAGCCGCCGACGAATCGGTCAAGCCGCAGACGCGCGAGCATTTCGACATCTGCCGCCTGCTCGAGATTCCGCGCGGGATCGTGGTGCTCTCCAAATCCGATCTGGTAGACGAAGACCTGCTCGAGCTGGCGCGGATTGAGATAGCCGAACTGGTCGCCGGCTCGTTCCTCGAAGATGCGCCCGTGGTGGCCGTGAGCTCGACCACGGGCAAAGGCCTCGACGAACTGCGCCGCGAGTTGGCGCGGGTAGCCGCGGAGGTGTCTGAGAAAAACGCCGCGGGCTATTTCCGCTTGCCCATCGACCGCGTGTTTTCGGCGAAGGGATTTGGCACGGTGGTCACCGGAACCCTGATTTCCGGCGCGGTCGAAACGGAACAGGAGATCGCAGTCTACCCTGCCGGGCGGCGCTCGCGGGTGCGCGGCCTTGAGGTACACGGCGACCGGACCAAACGCGCGGTGGCCGGTCAGCGCACCGCCGTCAACCTCGCGGATATCGAGCCGGCCGGGTTGGCGCGCGGCGACGTCCTCTCCGAACCGGGCCGCTTCGCCGCTGTCCGCGACATCGAAGCCCGCGTGGAACTGCTACCCTCCGCCAAGCCGCTCAAGCATCGCGCGCCGGTTCACTTTCACAGCGGGACGGCGGAGGTGGAAGCGGAGGTGCGGTTCTTCGAGGGCGCCGCGCTGCGGCCGGGACACTCCGCTTATGCGCGGTTGATGCTGCGCCAGCCGACTCTGCTGCTGCCCGGCGACCGATTCATCATTCGCATGTTTTCGCCGGTGGTGACGATCGGCGGTGGGGTGGTGGTCGACATCGGCGAGCGCCGCTACCCGCGAGGATTCGACGTGGCCCGCAGGCTCGACGTGCTGGCGGGTTCGGACGTTCCCGCGCGCCTCGCCCTGCTGGTGCGGGAAGCGGCTTTCGGCCTCGGCATGCCGGACCTTGTCGCGCGCACTGGCATGGCGATGGAGGCGATCGGTGCCGCGGCCCGGCAGGCGGACGTTGCGGCGCTCGCGACCTCGCCGCCGTGGTTCATCGACCGCGCCTGGTTTCAGGCCGCCCGTGGCCAGTTGGAAAATACCGTGCGCGAGTTCCACCGCCGGTACCCGCTGCTCAAGGGCATAGCCCGCACGGAACTGCGTGGCAGCCTCGCCAAAGACATGCCGCCCTTCCTGCTGGACGCTCTGCTCGAATCCGCCGAAGGATTGGTCGCGGATGGCGAGATCGTGCGCCTGCCCGGCCATACGCCGGTGCTGCGCGAGGACGAGGAGCGCGCGCGGGAAGCGATCGAGCGGGTCTTCCAACAAGCCCAGCTGGCCGTGCCCCCAGTCGCCGAGGTGCTGGCGCAGGCCGGCGTGGAGCCGGCGCGTGCGCGCACGCTGCTGGAGATTCTGGTTCGCGAAAAGCGGCTGATCCGGATCAGCCAGGAGCTGGTGTTTCATCACTCCGCCATGGAGAAGCTGCAGGGCCTGCTGGCTGAGCGCCGTTCCACGCGGTTCAGTGTTCCAGTCTTTAAGGAATGGACCGGCATTTCGCGCAAATACGCCATTCCGCTGCTCGAGTATCTGGACCGCGCGCACATCACCCGCCGCGAGGGCGACCAGCGTTTGATACTATAGCGGGCACCATGCTTCGCTTCTGGAACCAGCGCCAGATTCCGCGCCAGGCGCAGCCTTTAGGACGTCTGGAATACACGGTCATGGAAGTTCTCTGGGGGCGAGGCGAATCCAACGTGCGTGATGTCGCGGAACGCCTGGACCGGCCGCTGGCCTATACCACCGTGATGACCACGCTCGACCGCCTTTACAAAAAGGGTCTGCTCGACCGCCGCAAACAGGAGCGTGCGTTCTGGTATTTGCCGCGTTTTTCGCGGGCGCAGTGGGAGCGGAAACGCGCGGGCGATTTCATGGCGGGTTTCCTGGCCGGGCCGCAGCCGGGCCGGGAAATATTGATTTCCTGCCTGGTGGAGGCCGCGGGCGAACACGATGAATCGCTGCTCCAAGAGCTGGAAGAGAAGATCCGGCTGAAGCGCAAAGAGTTGGGCCGGCGGAGGAAGTCATGATTCTGCCCTATACGATGCGGCTGGTCGTGCTGGCGCTCGCGGCCGGGTTTCTGGTCAACGCAGGCCTGAGCCTCGCCGTTTGGCGGGCGGCGCCGCTGGCCATTCGCTGTGCGCGCCGTTTCACCGCACATGCAGCCGCGCGGCTGCTGTTGGGACTCCGCCTGATGCCCGCTGCCGCGGCGCTGGTATTCATCGTCGCATGGTGCGTGCCCGGCTACTTTTGGCTGGAGCGCCCCGGTCTGGAACGTGTCGGCGGTTTTTGTCTCATCGCTGCGGCGATGGGCGCAGCGGTTTTGGGTGCGGCGGCGGCTCGCGCCTCGGCCGCGGCGGTGCGCTCGGCGCGCAGTTGGCACGGTTGGCGCGCAGCCGGACGCTACGTGCGGCTCCGCGGTGAGACTTCACCCGTGTGGGTGGTGGATGCACAGGGCCCGCTGGTCGCCCTGTCCGGCATCTGGCGGTCGCGCGTGGTAGTCGCCAGAGGTGCAATCCAGGCGCTCTCGCCGGCGGAGTTGGCCGTCGCGCTGCGCCACGAGCGCGCCCACGCGAGTTCGCGCGACAACCTCAAGCGCCTGGCGGTTGCGCTGGCGCCGCCGTTGCTGCCGGGTTGGCGCGGCCTAGATCCCCTGGAGCAAGCCTGGCTGAAGTTCTCCGAATGGGCGGCCGACGACCGCGCCGTTGCGGGGAACACACCCGACTCCCTTTCGCTCGCCGCCGCCCTCGTTTGCCTGGCCCGCATGAAGTCCCGCCAGCGTGTGCCGGCCCTGGCGATCTCGTTCTTAGGCGCGAGCGGAGACGTCTCCGCTCGTGTGGAGCGCCTGCTCACCGGCTCGCAGGAAGGCGAGCCCGGCGCGCGCAACGCGGCGGTTTTCGCCTTGACCCGGCTGGTTTTGGTGGGTGCCGCGGCCGCTCTGCTTCTTCAACCCGCTCCTCTTCTCTGGACCCACCTTCTGCTGGAGCGGTTAACAGGGTAACGCCAGAGCCTCGCCGGGTGGCCACCCTCTCCCGGCGCCTCCGTACCGATTGCCGGGGAACCCTCTGGGTTTCCCGAGCCAGGCTGCCCCGCATTCGGGCATGCGAGGTACTGGCGGTCAACGGGCCGAGCAATAATTGCGGCGCGCTATAATCCGAGTTCCGATGCCACCTGAACGGCGGACGGCGGGCCGCTCCGGGGACGAAGCCCGAGCCGCCATCGAAGCATTTCTCGAGGGCGCCCGGCAGCCGGCGCTGCTCGAGCCGGGCGAGGAATTGCTCCCGTTGGGCGATGGCAACTTCGCCATCGAGCTGCACGGCACGCGCCTCACGCTGCAAGCCTGGGACCGAACGCGCAACCTGACGCGCCGCGTGACCGGGGTGGGGGAAGCTTCCGCCGGCCGCCTCGAAATAGCGGTGGAACGCTTCGCGCGGCGCGAGGGACAAATGTATCTGCTCGACCTGGCGCGGCGCTCAGGCGCCGAGATGGGCCGGCGCAGCGCACGCCTGGTGTTTCGCGAACGCTTTCGTTTGTTTCTGCGGCGCCAGTTTCCGGAATGGACGCTCGCCGAGTTGTCCACCGAACCCAACCTGGAGCACAGCCTTTCACCGGCCTTTCCGCGTGCGTTTCTACGGCACGGCCAGCACGCGTGGGCGGCCATTGCGTGCCCGCCCGAGGGCGACGCGGCCGGCGTCCTCTCTTTCGGCTTGATCTGGCTCGACTATCTGCGCCGCCGCGAGCACCGCGTGACCGTGGAGGGCCTGGCGCTCTATCTGCCGCAAGGCCGCGAAGGAACCGCGGCGCTGCGCTTGTTGTGTCTTGACCGCGCCGCCGCGCGCTTCGAGTTGTTCGGCTATTCGGAGGAGGATTTTGTCGCGGCCGTCGATCCGCGGGACCACGGCAACCTCGACACCCGGCTGGAACCCTTTCGCCACCCGGAACCCGGCGCCGGCAATCCCTGGCAACGCATCGCCGCACTTCCCGGCGTCGAACAGGTGCCGAAGACCGGCGGCCGTATCAGCTTGCGGGTGCGCGGGATCGAGTTCGCCGAATGGGACGGGGAGAAACTCTCATTCGGACTGGGTCAGCGCCATCCGGCGGGCGAGCACGCGCTGGATGAAATTCAAAGCGTCGCCGAAGAGCTGGACCGCGCGCGATCCCCGGATGCGGCAGACCGCGGTCATCCACTCTATCGCCAGTACCCAGAGGCATGGCTGGAATCGCAGGCACGCGCGCATCTGCCGATCCTGGATGCGACGCTGCGGCCTCAGCCGGTCTATGGTCAGGTGCCGGCATTCGCCGGAGGCGAGCGCGGCATTCTGGACCTGCTGGCGGTCGATCACGCCGGCCGCCTCACGGTGGTGGAACTCAAAGCGTCCACCGATCTGCACCTACCCCTGCAGGCGCTCGATTATTGGATCCGCGTGAAGTGGCACCTGGACCGGCGCGAGTTCGCGCCCGCGGGCTACTTCCCCGGCATAGAACTCGCGGCCGACCCTCCGCGCCTGCTGCTGGTGGCGCCTTCCCTCGAATTCCATGCCAGCACAGAGACCATTCTCGGATTCTTCTCGCCCGCGATCCGGGTGGAGCGGATCGGGATCGGAGTAGAATGGCGAAAGGGATTACAGGTGATGTTCCGCCTGACTGGCGCTGAGCGCCCCCGCTGATTCTATGTTGAACGTGCTCAAACAAGTCCGCAGCGCGTTGGCCCTGCTGGATCCCGAGGAGGTTCGCAACCGCGCGGGCCGGCCGGTGAGTATCGGGCTGGTGGCGATGAGCGATGAAGGCTACGCGAGACTCGAGGGTTTCTTGGCTGGCGGCTCCGCGCCGCGCGAGTCGATTTTCCGCGCAGGCCGCGCGGGCGCTCCCGAGCGCGTCGACCTGGTGATTTGCGAATCCGGCATCGATGCCCCGCCGGGTGCGTACGTGCTCGATCCGGCGGCCCCGGGCGACACGCTGGCTGAAATCGCCCGCCAGCGGGAAGATGTGGCGTTGGCTTTGGCGCAGCGCCATCCGGTATTCCGCCGCGCCGTGGTAGATCGCACCATCCAATCCGTGGCCCGCGAGAACGCATTATTCGCCATCGCCACCGCGCTGCCGGACGTGGTCCCGAACCTGATCGAGCTTCCATGGGCGCTGGGCGAATGGGCTTCCGACACCGCCTTTCTCACCGCCAACCAGTTGCGCATGGCCTTCCTCATCGCCGCCGCTTGCGGTAAACCGGTAGGTTTCGGCCGGCAAAAGATGGAGATTCTCTCCATCGGAGCCGGCGCATTTGGCTGGCGCGCTCTGGCGCGGGAGCTGGCCGGCAAGATACCGTTTGGCGGCGGGTTGATTCCCAAGGGCGCCATTGCGTATGCGGGCACCTACCTGGTGGGCAAAGGGTTGGAGCGTCTGCATCAGGGTGGCAGCCGGCCGGGGCGTCGGGAGCGAAAAGCAATCTACTGGCAGGGCATCGACCGCGGCCGCGAAGTGGTGAGTGCCGCCTTGCAATAAGCCGGGGCAAAAGGCTGCGGGGCAGCTGGTGGTGAATTCGGTGTAAACATCGGGACGATGTCGTGCGTCGTACAATAAGAAGGAAAATCCAAGGGATTGGTATGCGCTGGTTCTTGACCATATTGGCACTGGCTCTGGGTACCGTGGCTTCGGCGGACGTGATTACCCTCAAGAGCGGCCGCGTCATCAATGGCACTTATTTGGGTGGCACGGCGCACCAGGTGAGGGTCGAGGTGGCCGGCACGGTCGAGGCGATTGACACCGCGGACATCTACCGGATCGAGTTTTCGGGCAACGCTCCCGCACCGGTAGACACCGACCGTCCCACGCTGAAGCGTGCGCCAGAGGCTGCTGCGGATTCCGGCCAGCCCACGCTGAAACGCGCGCCGGACGCCGATGCCGCGGCCGATGCCGGACCGCCTACGTTGCGCCGCGCCGACGCCGCGGCCGATACGGAAGCCGCCGCAGCCACGGCGCGGCACACGGACACCGGGACCGCTGTCGCAATTCTGAAACCGGGCGAGGAACCCTCGGTGTCCTCCAGACCTTCACCCGCGCCACCGCCGGTTGTGTTGCCGGAGGGCACCAATTTTGTGGTGAGAATGATCGACGCGGTGGATTCGGACAAAGTGGCCGTGGGTCAAAACTACAGCGCCGCGCTCGATGAGCCGGTTGCGGTTGACGGCCAGACCGTCATTCCGCGCGGCGCCGACGTGGTGGTCAAACTGGTGGACGCGAAGGATTCCGGCAAATTCAGCGGCCGCGCCGAACTCACCCTGGCCCTTTGGACAGTAAGGGTGAACGGCAAGGTGGTGGACGTGAATACGCAGACGATCACCAAGCAGAGCGATTCGCGCGGGCAGAAGACCGGCGCGATGGCAGCAGGTGGAGCGATTGTCGGCGCGGTGATCGGCGGCATTGCAGGCGGTGGGAAGGGCGCTGCTATCGGCGCGGGAGCGGGCGGCGCCGCCGGAGCGGGAGCCGAGGCCGCGACCAAAGGGCCGCGCGTGAAAATCCCGGCGGAAACACGGCTCACCTTCGTGCTCGACAACGCAGTGAGCATCTAGCGCCGCGACCGCGTCAACGCGCTTCTTGTTTTGCGCAACTGACCTTCGAGTCCTCCGCGCACCGCGACTGTCCCCCACGCCTCGCCCTCTGGTTTCGCCCCAGCTTCGCCACACCGTGCTTCTTCAGGCGTAGTCAACACTCCTTGGCGGGTGGCCTGCTATGCCCGCCCATGTAGGTAATTGGAAACAGTGACGATCCCCACATCGTTTTCATACCAAAAGGTCCACTTTAACGATATTATGCAGTTTGGTACCGTTATTACCTATAGGAAGACCGACATGTTGATCCGTGATTTACCCGGGGGCGTCCAGGTTTCGCCGGACCTCATGCTGCTGACCTTGAGGCAGCTCGTGAAAGACAACGCGGAGTTGTTCGAAGAGGTGAAACAGCTCCGCGCTGCGGTCAACGTCTACCGCGAGCTTGCCATGAGAAAAGGTCCAGTTGACGAAAAGGTCGCTTCAGTTGATGCAGCGCGGATCGCACGGCACAAACCTCGCGATTCCTGCCGAAGCAACGTCGCCTAATGGTGTTTCGAGGCGGACGTCGTAACGGCTGGTGGAGGGGTCTTTGCTTCGGCGCGCCCTCGCCGGTAGCCGGCCAAACGCCACGGCGGGGCACGTGAAACGGCCGCACGATCTCCTCGTCACAACGGCTGCCCCTCGCAGTAGTTTCCTCCACTCGCCACGCACAGCGTAAATTATTTTGTTTGAAGAGGTTTCGTCCAAAGCGGACAAATTTGCGCTACTTTCTCCTTGGCCCAGGGTTAGCATCGTCGTAGATCCTGCCAGGGCCTTATGAAGCAGCAAATTATCATCGCCGTTTTCACCGTGATTGCGGCGCTCCATCCAGCGTCGGGCCAGACCGCAACCGCCGCCATGAGCGACCGTGCCGCAGCGCGTTTCCTCGACCAGGCCACTTGGGGCCCGACTCCCGCATCCATCGCGCAACTGGAACAAATGGGCACAAACGCGTGGCTGGCGGCGCAGTTCGCGCTCAACACCTCCGACCTGCCGGATCAGCCAATCCTCGATTCCAGCGGAAAGGCGAATCGGGATCTGACTCCGGTGCAGCGTGCCTTTTTCCAGAACGCCGTCAGCGGGCAGGACCAACTGCGGCAGCGTGTGGCTTTCGCTCTGTCGGAGATCTTTGTGGCCTCGGCGGTCGAGGTAGGACCTGCGTATGCCATTCCACCCTATTGGAGGGTACTTCGCGACAACGCGTTCGGCAATTACCGCGACATCATCAAGGCTGTCACGTTGAACCCGGCGATGGGGGCCTATCTCAACATGGCCAATAACAACAAGGGCGATCCCGCCAAGGGCACATCGGCCAACGAGAACTACGCCCGCGAGCTGATGCAGCTGTTTACGCTTGGCCTGAACCAGCTTCATCTCGACGGCAGCCCCGTGCTCGACGCGAACGGGAACCCGGTTCCCACCTACGATCAGGCGGAAGTCACCAGCCAGGCCAAGATGCTGACTGGCTGGACGTTTGCGACCGCGCCGGGCAAGAGCGCGAAGAACAACAACCCGGCGTACTACTACGGCCCGATGATTCCCGTGGAAGCGGAGCATGACAGCAGCGCCAAAACCATCTTCGGGGGAATCCAGATTCCGGCAGGACAAACGGCCGAGCAGGATCTGGAATCTCTATTGGACGCGTTGATGGCGCAGCCGACCATGGCGCCGTTTGTCAGCCAGCAACTAATTCAGCATCTGGTGACCAGTAATCCAAGTCCTGCCTACATCGAGCGGGTGGCGACTGTGTTTGAGAACGATGGATCGGGAGTTGCCGGCGATATGCACGCGGTGCTCAGCGCGATTCTGACCGATCCGGAAGCGCGAGCCGGCGACGCGACGAGTGCCGCGTCCGACCCAAGCTTTGGCCATCTGCGCGAGCCGGTGCTCTTTATGGCCAACCTGCTGCGCGGGCTGAACGCGACGCTGGGCGCCAGCAGTTCGGTCTACAACGAGACGAACCTGATGGGGCAGAAGCTATTCTATGAGCCCAGTGTGTTCAGCTATTTTTCGCCGCTCTACCGGCTTTCGAGCGGGTTGCTGGCACCCGAGTTTCAAATCTATTCCACCCAAGCCGCTGCCGAGCGGGCTGATATCGTCAACGCAGCGCTGTTCGGGCATCTGGACAGCAGCACCAAGGTCGATCTCGCGCCCTTCGCGAGTTTTGGCAGCGACACCAGCGGCATGCTGGCTTACGCCGGCTACATTTTTCTGCACAGCACGGTGCCGCCGGACCTGCAAGAGCAGGCATCCGCCGCCGCAGCGGCAGGCACCAGCGCGCAGGCGCGCGCACAGGCGATTCTCTATCTGGTGCTCAC
>Ga0335078_10003295_pt1 | contig 24085 bp, 24 predicted proteins | sample Lox_Sample_32_FD_206711 | JGI IMG/M metagenome (GOLD analysis project Ga0335078, IMG submission 206711) | Soil microbial communities from Loxahatchee National Wildlife Refuge, Florida, United States - Lox_Sample_3.2 | ecosystem: Environmental > Terrestrial > Soil > Wetlands | place: USA... | reverse complement strand
AGCATACGAGCCATCATCCACCCCTCCCGCCCGGCCGATCACCTTACAGGAATTTTCTCACGAACCGGCGGCAGAGGACATGAGCGACACGCCGGAAATCGCAGATCAGCCCGCCGCAATCACCCCGGCGGCTGGCTCTATGTCAGGAGCCCTGAGCCCGCGCCGAGGTCGGTGAAGCGGGCGGCGCGGTCGCCGATGAGGAGCCAATTTGCCGTAATCTGAAACGCAACGATATCCAAGAAGCCGAGGTCGTCCAAGCGGCACTACATTTCGCCTTTGAGCCAAGCCAGCGGTGGCAAGCCGCACCACTCACTGGAGTTACACCGCGATGTGACCTGAGTGTCAGAGCCAGCTATGGCTGCGGGAAGTCCAGCCGCGGAAACAAGGCTGGTGGCTTGGTAACGCGGTTTCCGGCGACCTGGTCGAGCCACTGGGTCGCGTCTGGAACCTTAGTCGCGGCTGAACCGACAGCTTCAAGTATCGCGGTGCTTGGACCGGGATGGAACGGCTCCACCAGGCCGCCAAGTTGCCGAACCGCGGCAACGAGATGATGCAGGGTGGTATCGAGCGCGGCCGATGCCTCATGATCACCGCCGTCCGCAGCCTTGGCTAGCTGCCAGGGGGCACGATCGTCGATGTAGGCATTCGTCTTCCGAACCAAATCCCAAATTCGTGCCATGGCCTGCCTGTGGTCATAGCCTGTCATCGCCTCGGTACAGCCCGCTACGGCGGCGGCGACCTGCTCTGCCAATGATGCCTCAAGCGGCCCCGACTCCCTGGCGGGCGGGACGATTCCGTCGCGGTACCGCAGGGTCATGCTGGTGGCGCGGCTGACCAGATTGCCCAGCCCGTTGGCAAGATCGGTGTTGTAGCGGGCGATAAGCCGCTCCTCGGAGAAGTCACCATCACCGAACGGGGAGAAGTCCGCAAGGAGGAAATGGCGGACGGCGCTAGCCCCGTAACGTTCTACCAGTTGAGCAGGGTCAACGGTGTTCCCAAGGCTCTTGCTGATCTTCTGGCCACTGGCAGTAATGTAGCCATGCACGACGATGTCGGTCGGAATCGGCAGGCCAGCGGAAAGGAGCAGGGCTGGCCAGTACACGGCGTGGAAACGCAGGACACCCTTGCCGAGCACGTGAACACGCTTGCCCGCCTGCTCCCAGTACCGCTGGTAGTCCTCAGAGTCGCGTGACCAGCCGAGAGCATTCGTGTAGTTGGTCAGCGCATCGATCCAGACGTACATGACCTGGCTGGGGTCGCCAGGCACCTCAATGCCCCAGCCTCGTGCCCGCTGTGTGGATCTAGAGATGCTGATGTCCTCCAGCCCGGCGCGTATGAAGCTGGTCACCTCGTTGTATCGGGTTTCCGGGAATACCCGGATATCACCGGCTTCGAGCGCCTTCAGCAGGGGATCACCGTAGCGCGAGAGCCGGAAGAAGTAGTTTCGCTCGCTGACAAGCTCGGGGACGGTGAAATGCTCAGGGCACTTGCCATCGACCAGCTCCGCAGGCGAGTAGAACTGCTCACAGCCGACGCAATAGAGACCTTCATATTCCCGGGAGTAGATATCGTCGTTTGCCTTCATCCGCTCCCAGATCAACCGGGCTCCCTCAATGTGGTCAGTGTCCACGCTGGTGCGGATGAACCGGCGGTTTGAGATGTCCAGGGCGGTCAGCAGCCGCTCGAAGTAAGTGACGTTACGATCGACGAGGCTGCGGGGTGATATGCCCTCCCGTTCCGCCGCAAGGACGTTCTTGAGCGAGTTCTCATCTGAGCCGGTCAGGAAGAAGACGTCGCTGCCAGCAGCCTTCATGTGACGCGCGTAGGCATCTGTCTGCACGTACTCCAGAGCATGCCCCAAATGCGGACGGGCATTCACATAAGGAATCGTCGTCGAGATGAAAGCCGTCTCGGCCATGGTCTCCTCAGCTTGCTGGCGGTCTACCGATCCTTGAGCGTACCCCGGCGCCGACGCAGGCGCGCCAAGCCTTAGCCTTAGCCTTAGCCCGCACCCTCAGCAACGCCGTGACCTGCCCAGCCGAGGGCCCCCACAGACGTGAGAGTCACTCCAGTAGTCTCGCACGCGCGACGGAATCGAGGATCGCGCAGAGCTGCGAGATCAGACAACCGGATATCGACGGCCCAGCGCCACCTGCGAGACGCCGGGGAGCAGAGCTGGCGCAGCTCAGGGCGATCCAGGGCTGGATGCCCGACGATCATGTGAACACCGCTTCCGAGCCTCTCCACGTGACGCACCAGCGCCTCTGCCTTGGCAGCGGGTTCCTGAAGGGAGAGATGCCAGATCGAGTCCAGAGGCAAGGAGCGGCCGGGAGGAGGCACAGGGTCACGCGAGGCGACACCGGCCTCCACGATCGCCTCCGCCAGAACACCGCTGCTGAACACACCGATGTGGGAGTCCACGTGCGTGATGGGCACTCCCGCCCCGATGGCAGCAGCGAGCTGAGCTCGCAGTTCGCTGAGCACATCCTGCGCTCCGGCGTGGGCTAGCAACTCGTCCAGGCCAGCCCAGAGCGCACCGTCTGCGCCGCGCAACGACGGCGCTGGGGTCAAAGGAGGCCAGCGCACCGATTCCCACTCGCACATGAGGGCCAGATGAACCCCCAGCGGCAGCCCAGCCTGCAATGCGAGCCGGATTGCCCGGGCCGAGTCGGATGCGGGCATGATGACCGATGCCTGGGTCACGACGCCGTCAGCGAAGGCCGCCATGATCCCGTCCGTGATCGCCTCGCAAGCGCCGAAGTCATCAGCCTGGATGATCAGTGACTTGCCGACCATCAGAAGATCCGCCCATATCCGCAGGTACGGCACTGTTCAAGCGCGAAGTCGCCCCGGACGTTTCGCCTGTGAACGCTCATGCGCTCCGGCATGGTCCATGCCTCTTCGATAGTCATGTCGCGGATGTTGCCGAACACCTTGCGCGCGAGGTAGTCCTCGCAGCACAGCATAAGCTCACCATGGGCGTTGATGTGCAGTTCGTTCATCACGACACCGCAGGCTTTGCGCTGCTGGAACTGTATTGGAATGAGCCCGGCACGATTCGATGCGTTCACCATGATCTGGTCTCTGGTTTTGTACCGGACCTTTGGATGCCGCCCGCCGCTGGCATCCAGAATTTTGGCAACCCCCAAGGGCATGGTGTCTCCATGCTGGGTGATGCTAAACGCGTCGACTGACCTATTGAGCCGGTCGAATAGCTCAGATGTGAGGTAGTCGCCATTTGTGTAAAGCGCGATACGGGAAAGAGGCATAGCATCACGGGCAAATTCCAGCAGATCCGGCATCCGTGGGTCGGCGAGAGGCTCGCCGTAGCGGTGCGGTGAGAACTGCATGCAGAAGTGATTCTCTCCCAGGTCGGTCACGATCTTGTGGAATAGGTCGGTTTCCATGCGGACCTCGTTCGCGCGGCTACCTCGCTCATAAATGCTGTTTGGGCAGTAGGAACACCGCCGATTGCAGTAGGTGGTTGTCTCCACCTCAACGAACATGGGTTGGTGGTCAGTGAACACGCCCATGGCCTGCTCCCTCGCTGTCGCCGGAGCTGATCAGCACCGGAAGGCTTTGAGCCGCGGCTTTTACCGCGAACTCGATCTGTGCGTCCGTGTGGGCAGCGCTAATGAAGAATACGTCGCCATTAATGAGCACCTTACGATCGCCCATCGCACGAGCGAACGCATCGGCCAGGGCTGCATGCCATTCGGGGTACTGTGAAAACCGAAGACATGGCAGACCAGGATAGCCGCCGACAAGCTTCGTCCAACCGAAATTGGCGGTGTGACGGTTAATGCCTTCCCGTAGCAGGATGCCAAGCTGTGTGATCCGGTCAATGAAGGACTGGTGGCAGCACTGGCGCAGCACCACTTTGGCGACTTCGATCGATAGAAGATCGGGTGTTGGGTGAGTAGTCTCTAGATTGGTCAGTTGGCCCATGACATGGCGCCGGCCGACGAGAGCGGCCAATGACATACCGTTGCCCGCAGTGTGGGAAAGGACCACGGCGTCGAACGTGATCTCATGGAGTGCGGAGAATCCACCTGCGGCCAGGCGGAAGCCGGTGGCAGTCTCATCCAGCACTGCGAGAGCCCCTATCCTCGTGCAGGCCTCGCGCAGCAGTCTTACTTCGTCGGTTCGCAGGGTCCGATACAACGGAGGACGTAGCACGATTGCGCCCCACTCGTGGGCAGCGATCATGCCCAGGGCGCTCTGGATATCCTGCTCACTGTCAGCCGGTGTTGTGGTCGTATCAGGTGCGATGCCGTTGGAGTCGCCGCCAACATAAAGGACTTCGGTGCGGCCTGTCGCGTGGCGGGCCAGCGAGGCCGCGAGCCGCAGCGCGTCACCGGCCGTGCATGTCAGATGTGCCATATCCGCACCTGGCACGGCGTCGACGAGCGCTTGGGCAGCGGCCACACCGCTGGCAGCGACAGTTGGGAGCCGCACACTCTTGGCGACCCGTTCCCGTATCACATTGGTAACGGCCGGATGATTGTGCCCGAGGATCGCCGCGCCACCAGCGCAGTCGAAGTCGACATAATCATGGCCGTCGACGTCCCACACGATCGAGCCACTCCCGCGATCAAAGATGCGGGGCTGGCTGTTCGTCACGCTGCGAGGATTTAGCCCTGGCTGGCATTGGTTCGCAGCAGCGAGCAGGGTAGCCGTGCGCGCGGTTGACCTGGGGTGGCTTGGCGAGGGTAGCACTAGTTCTGGCGGACGGTCCTGGTGGGCGGGGTGTACGGCCTTTATCTGCCCGCGCTGAGCTAGCCATTGCCGTCCCAGGTCGCGGGCGAGGATCTGCCGGGTCCAGAGCACATTGTGCGAGTCGATCGAGTCCTCGGCGATTATGTGTTCCTTAATCCGCTCGTCGGGGCAGCGCAATGGATCTGATGAGGCCAGGGCGCGCGCGACAGTGGGTGCCCACCGCTCGGTACGGTGCAGGTGAGGACACAGGGGGAGGTAGGCAGCCGCCCAGCTTGCCCGCGTAAACCGCAGCAGGGGCACCCGTGTCCCAGCCACGTGCTCTACCTCCCCCGGCCGTTCGAAGGTGCCGCCTCGGGCAACGTGAGTATTTGCAAGGCAGATTTGGGTGCTTTCCTGCTCTAGGAGGTCCAGGCCGAGCGATGGCAGGTCAACTGTGTGGAGGATCAGCCAGTCGTCTTCTAGGTGGATACCGATCGGGGTTGTCGTGTGGGCAGTCAGGACGGTCAATGCGCCAGCCAGCCCGATCTGGTGGGAGAACCGCTCGACGATGACTGCGGCGACCATAGGGTGGTCTCGTAGCCCGTCGAGGAACTCGCATGTGGCTCGCAGTTCCGCGCTGTCCACACCATAGGCGGGATCGATAATTACGATTACACGGAATCGGCCGGTAAATTGGGCATGGCTCAAGAAGCTCTTGTAAGCATCGATCAGGGTCGCGCGTCCCACGGAGGTGGTGGTCAGGTCAACAAGATCCCCGATGTGATCATGTGGGACGGCTGACTGCATTCGGCTCATTCCTTTCTGGGCCAGAATTTCGCGGCGACCGGGGAGGTTTGCTCAATAGAAGCGTTCCGTCTCACTCAGCAAAGCCTTCCGGCCGGTCTTACCGCATGAAGAGCAAGCGCCGACATCGCCCGGCTCTGCCCAGCCGAACACGGCGGGCCTGGCAGTTGGCGCGCACGCTGCGCAGATATGCCGCAAGAGTGCGGTGTCGCGCAGTCCGCGCTCGAAACACCTGACGCTGAGATCGGCCAAGCGCCGATCATGAGCGGCCAGCTCCTTCGCCGCCAACTGCCATAGCTCAGAAGATGGTGGGATCGGCACACGGTTTACCGGTAGGCGGCGCACCAGCACGTCTGTGGCGGTACTGACCACCAGAGGGGTCGCCTCGCGATGCATGCGCCGCTCCGCGCGCCATCGTGCCGAAGTGCTGTCGTGAACAGTGAGGATCTGGCCGCGTATTCGCGATGTCTTGAGCCTTTCAGCCCACGCCTCAGCTATGTGTTGACGATGCGAAGTGGTAACGATACCGAGCTGGATCGGTGCAAGTGCGGAAGGCAGCGCAAGGCCTCGGGAGTCCCGATGGTGCATGGCCGCCACCGCCACGATCTTTCCGGTGAAGCCAACGTCGATAAGGTCTGCTGCGAGCCTAAGCCGTCGCCGGTACATGTCGCTCAGTACATACAGCGTGGCCAGCACGGTCGGCCGCCCACTGGGGAGGCAGGACACGACGAGCAGGCATCTGCGACCATATGATGACTCCACAGCCGGTTCCACCGTCACGGTGGGCAGCCCAGCACTTGTGATGGTCTCCTCTACCGCCTGCCGCCAATGGCTGAGAGCGGAAGTTGCGTCGGCCCGGTCGACCAGGTGGTTGGCCTGGATGGCCGGCCAGATGTGCCTGTCGCGGAACATTTCCGCACCGCCGCCTCGGAGAGTCCGCAGCAGCCCACCGGTCGCTATAATAGGGCATGTCCCTTTTGAGCCGGCGAGCTGGGCGGCGTTGATGTGGAGGTTGTCTGGGCGCAGTACCCATTTCCTGTCGAGTCCAGGAACTTTCGCGGTGTAGCTGTTTGCATAGTTACCGAAGACGCGCTGGTAGGGCTGAACGGACAGCAGGAATGGGTGTTCGATGACTAATGGGCGCGAGAACTGCTGCACCCGGGCTATGAATAGTTTCAGCAGCAAGTCGGCCGTGACCAAACCACGCTCGCGCCACACGGGTATACCTCTCGCGGCCGGTGTCGCCGTTATCATCCGTGCCGCGGCAAGCGCATGAACATACGACCTATCGGTCATAGGGCTCCCGCACCTCGGCGGCGATCCGCAGACACGAACGTCCCCAAAGCTCGGACACGGTCCATGTCACCTGGCGCGACAGCGACCGTAGCGCCTCCCGGAGGTCGTCGCCCAGGTGGGTGGCGGATAGCACGTCCGACTCGAACGCCTGGGCAAGCAGCAGGCATCCCGTCTGCCCGCCGGAAGTAAGGCCCCAGCCAAGCGAGTAGCACCGCGTCATCCCAGATCGCAGCCACGCGCGTGTGACCAGACTGAACTCCACGCCTACTGATCGCAGGGACCAGCTCTCACCCGAGTCGGTGATTATGCGGACCTCATAACCATGTCCCGTGTTATTTGTAGATGGCAAGGCGGGGATCGCAAGAATTCGCTCAAAGCCTCTTTGACACATGGTGTCTTTCACAGCTTCAGCAGACCGCAGCATCTATGACCGCCAAACTCTCATGTGCGAAATCAAGGGACGCGTTGACCCCGATGGGCAGGGTCAGCATCGGGTCTGTGTGACCGAGGTCAATGTTCGTTACCAGCGGTATCCCGCGGCCGGGAAACCACCTCTGCAGAAGCATGGACATCTGGCCGGCAGAGGAGTCGTCAGTCCGGAATGGCCGTCCGAAGAGTACGGCCGCGATTCCGGAGAATGCATCGGCCATGTCCAGGTGCGCGAGGGATCGTTCGACCAGCTCGGGATTGTCGCTTGCGGTCTCCAGGAACAGGATGGCACCACCGAAGTCAGGCATGTACGGTGTCCCGGCCATTGCGCTGATTGTTTCGAGATTCCCGCCGACAAGGGGACCGCGCACGCACCCGTGGCCGAACCACACCCAGCCACCGCTCGGCTGCATCAGTCGTGGCCGGTTGTCATCGACTTCCCAGGTGAGGAACTCGTCGGTCCACGCTCTTGCGGCCTTGAGCGCTCCCGCCGGAGCCGCCCTGCCAATGACCCGCAGGAAGCTGCTGCGGGTGTAGTCATGCATCGCGGGGAACTCCGCCACCTCGGGCAGCAGGGTCGGGCCGTGGAAGGTGACAATCCCCGCGCGGGTGTGGCAGGCGAGCAGTAGCGCTGTGATGTCGCTATAGCCGCAAATGATCTTCGGCTGTTGACCGAGCGCCGCATAATCAAGGTGCGGCAGGACGGCGTTACAGGTGTATCCGCCGATAGTGGCGATTACCGCGCGGATGCTTGTGTCGCGGAAGAAGGAGTTGAGTTCCGCTGAGCGGGCCTCGGGAGTGCGCTTGCGGGGGTCGTCAGTATATGCCTGAGGCCCGACGATGACATCGAAGCCAAGGTGTCGCAATGCGCTGACCCCGCGCGCCAGGCGCCCTGCCGTACACACTGGCCCTGACGGTGTGGCCACTGCGATCAAATCACCGGGCGCCAGGTGCTGCGGCAATCGCACGCCGACCCGTTCGTGATCGATTGCCACTGTCGCAATCCCCTCAGATGCGGTGGTTAACCGGTGCGGCGCAGCACCCAGGTCTCCCGCATCGTCTGCTCGGTGGCGGGTGTTTCGGTGTAGTCGTCAGTGAGCGAGTCGACGGTGAATCCTGCCGCTTCGATGTCCGCCTCAAGCTCAGGGTGGTCGAACCAGCGCTGGACGTGGTGTTCCGTCTCGCGCTTGAATGCGTCGCCGTGTCTTGTGAATAGAGTTATCAGGAAATCGACTGTTTTCGCCTCGCTGTCGAGGCGGTTGCGCCAGACGTAGGCGAAGTCGCCGAGGTCGTCACCGTAGTGAGTATTACCGAACACGGTTTCGAGCTTGTAGCGCGTATTAACATCGAAAACGAAGACCCCGCCAGGCCGGATTACCGTCGCGATCTGTCCGAGCGTCTTCCCCATGTCGCCGTCTGCTACCAGGTAGTTGAGGCTGTCAAAGGTGCATACTGCGGCGTCGAAACCAGCGTGATCTCCGAGAGTGTCACCCGGCAGGGTTGCATGGATGAATTTAACGGAAGGCACTTCGGCGCACGCGAAAGCAAGCATGACTTCGGATTGGTCGACCCCCGTGATTGCATATCCGCGGTTCGCGAGCCGCCTGGTTATTGCGCCGGTGCCGCAGCAAATGTCAAGGACACTGACGTCTTGCCGTTTCGCGTCGGGGAGCTGGTTGGTGATGAACTCAGCCCAAAGATCATAGTTGTGGCTGGCGTTCCACCGGTCATAGACCTTGGCCAGTGCGTCATATGGGGCTGTCACGACCCTCCTCCCGGCTTCCTGACTTTGATCATGAGATTGACACCTCGCTCTGCCCACCCGGGCCGCTCGCTGGCCTCCAGCTCAAGGTCCAAGGCTCTACGGAAGAACTGGGGATCTTCCAGGGCACGCGAGATCGGGCTAATTTCTTCATACGGGTACCCGAAGTCTTGCGACCCCGGCATCACGAGCGTTGTGACGCCAAAGACACCATCCACGGCGAAGCCGGCAGTGCATGCCAGGTTCTCCAGCTCGACCGCCGTGTACACCCGCAAGGGTGGCACACCTGGCGCCCAGCGCACGATGCTCGTCTCCGCCAGATCCCGCAGCTCGTCTGGCGAGGCGAGGTCTCGGCTGAGCTTGGAACCCAGCGCTGTGGACAATGAGTGGCTCATCAGGAGCCCGATAGCACCCGGTTTCATCACGCGGTACAGCGTCTCGAACACAGTTGGCGGGGCGTCCAGGAAGCTCAAGACCCCGTACGTGGCCGTGACGGCATCAAAATGATCAGACGGCAGTTGCGGGGCGTCGTGAAGATCGCAATGCAGCAGTTCTACCGGCTGGCCGGTAGACCCACGGGCGGCGAGGTTGCGCCTCGCCTGATCCAGCATCGCTTCGGACTTATCAGCGACGGTAACGCGCACCCCGAGTTCAGCGGCCATCCACAGAGCCCAGCGACCGGTCCCCCCACCTGCGTCAAGAATCCGGTAGCCAGGTTTGGCGCCCAGATGCCTCCGGATCAGCTCTTTGATCAGCTCGTCTGACAACGTCCAGTAGGCGGCCTGGTAGAAGCCTTCGAGATTGTTCGCATACGGACGAAAAAATTCGGTGAACTGCTCATCGCTGATCAAGGTCATAGTCGGCCTGCCTGGGGGTGTCGGAATGATCATGACCGGCAGTCACGCTGCGGAGGTCGCGAACGTGAAAGGACTGGTGCGTGACCTGGGTTGATAAACCAAAGAAACCTCCCATCGGCGGTTCACTTCAGTTAAGGAACGATACTACGCCCATTCTCACGCGGCAGGATCTGCAGGTCGCGTATATCCTCATGACGAAGCAGCCACATGAGATACCGCTCGACCCCGAGTCCGAAACCCGACGTGGTCATCGGTGCCGCTTTCTTCATGTCGGTGTACCACCGGTATGGCACAGCGGCGACGTCATGAGCGTGCAGTGCGGCAGTGACCTCATCGGCCGTGGTGTGCCGCTGACCTGCGCCGACGACTTCGCCGGGCCCGAACAGGAGGTCGGCGTTGAGCGCCCGGCCTGTTGCGTCTACAGCCTGGTAAAAGGGCACTGCCAAGTGGTCCCAGTGAGTGACCCACAGGAACTGGCCACAGCGCGCGATCAGTTCCCGCTCACCGGCACGGGTCAGCGTCCGCCATCGGCCCTCGTCCCGCACCCAGCCGCAATCAACATTGAGGGTATCGGCCGCTTCGTCGAAGGTGACACGACGGAAAGGAGACGGGTTATCGATAAGCCCCTCTACGTGATCAAGGCCGCCAGCCACCGCACGGATCACAGGTTCGCAGCGCGCGACCAGCTCGGATGTCACGTACCGCAGGTACTCCTCAACGATGGTGATGACGACGTCGAGCCCCCCGGGAAGCTCCGCCTCGGAGTGCATGAACTGGCTCAGGTGGGTGGGGTCGCTGGTTTCGCCCCGGAAGGACGGCATCAGATAGTAGGCGCCAGCACCGGACAGACGGCAGAGGTACTCAAGACCGAACTGCATCGAGTCAGCAAGAAAGGTTTCGATGCCGAACATGTCGACCGTTACGGGCTGGCTGTCGCTGCCCAGGCCCATAGGCGAGGATACTGCGGATGTGGTGACGGGCAGATGCCCGTAGCGGACGCCGCGGTGGCTCCAGAACGCCACAGTCGCGCTGGTGAAGGCGTCCTGGATCTGCACAAGAGAGCTGTACCACGGGCTGCGCATCGCGCGGAGGAAGTGAGTTTCAGGCCGCATCCACGACGCTGGAGCCTTGATGACTTGGTGCGATGCCTCAGCAGCGGCGCTTGGCGGGAGCAGCGAGTCCGCGGTCACTAGGGCACCATCCTTATTGCGGGCACCGATACGGTGCTCGTTGTTGGGACTCGGCGGGAGCCGGGGTGACGGTCTGTTGCGGTCGCCGGAAAACGGCCAGCATGACACCACCGCCCCCGGTTTCTCCGGGGACACGGACTGGCAACAGGGAGACGCGCCGCAGAGCGCCGGTTAGTGACCGCCCGGTAGCTGTCCTCCTCGCCGGGTCGTCGCTGCCATCTTGAGGAGTCAAGTTGTCGTTTGCGCTGCCTGCTGCGCTGTTTTTCACCGGGATCGACTGGGCCGCGGAGAGCCACGCCGTGTGCGTGACGGATGCCATGGGCAAGATCGCGGTCGAGTTCACGATCGAGCACTCCGCGGACGGAATCACCGCGCTGATCCGCCGCCTGGCCCGCTATGGTGACCCCGGCAGCCTGCCGGTGGCGATCGAGCGCCCGGATGGCCGTCTGGTGGACCTGCTGCTGGAGGCCGGGCACCCGGTCGTGCCGGTCAAGCCGAACGCGATCAAGACCTGGCGCGACGGCGAGGTCCTGTCGGGCGCCAAGTCCGACGCCGGGGACGCCGCGGTGATCGCCGAGTACCTGCGGCTGCGCGCGCACAAGCTCAAGGCCGCCGCCCCGTACTCGGACGAGACAAAGGCGCTGCGCACCGTGGTGCGCACCCGCGGCGACCTGGTCGAGATGCGGGTCGCGGCCACCAGCCAGCTCTCCGCGCTGCTGGACGCGCACTGGCCCTGCGCCAAGGCCATCTTCGCCGACGTGGAATCGTCGGTCAGCCTGGAGTTCCTCACCCGCTACCCGACCCCGGCCGCCGCCAGCCACCTGGGCGAGAAGCGCATGGCCTCGTTCTGCGTCAAGCACGGCTACTCCGGCCGCCGTACCGCCGCGCAGCTCCTGGCGCGCCTGCGCCATGACCCGGCCGGCGCTGCCGGCGAGATCCTCACCGAAGCGCTCGGTGATGCCGTGCTCGCCGCCGTCGGCGTGCTCACCGCGCTGAATGCAGCGGTGAAAAACCTCGACCGGTCCATCGCCGCCCACCTCGGGGAGCACCCGGACCGCCCGATCTTCACGTCGCTGCCAAGGTCGGGTCAGGTCAACCCCGCCCAGGTGCTCGCCGAGTGAAACGATACCCGGCCAGCCTACGAGCACCCCGACGCCGTCGCCGCCCTCGCCGGATGCACCCCGGTCACCAAAGAATCCGGCAAGCACCGGGCCGTGCACTTCCGCTGGGCCTGCAACAAACGGTTCCGCGCCGCGATTACCACCTTCGCCGACAACAGCCGACACGCCAGCCCCTGGGCTGCGAAGACATACAACGATGCCCGTGCCAGCGGCAAGGACCACCCGCACGCCATCCGCATCCTGGCCCGCGCCTGGATCCGCGTCATCTACCGCCGCTGGCTCGACGGCGTACCCTACGACCCCGCTACGCACGGAGCGGCCGCCGCACTCGCCAGGCAGACTTCCGAGCAAATCGCGGCCTGAGGTTGGCACAGGGAGTGTCATGCCCGGTCCCGATCATCATGACCGCCTGCCGGAAGCAGGTGATCATACCCGTACGGACTTAAATGGGCTGGTGTACGGCACCCTGCCGGGCCTATGAGCAATGTCATCATCGGACCACATAGCGTAATAAATTGATCTTGATGGAGCAACGAGAAAGCCGAAATTTGCGGCTCACCTGTCGGCCAGCAGTAGCAGGGCAGGGTCGGCGCCTGAGCCGCGCTCTGGTCAGGATCGCGGCGGGGGCTCCACGATCCCGCTTACGGCGCCGACCCTGGCTGCTGCGAGGCGGCTGTTGTCTCGGCATGGCGAGGTGCCGGTGTAGCCCGCCTCGCCGCTGGTGGGCATTCGCGTTTCTGTACGTCACTCGCTTGCTCCCGCCGTGCGGAAAGGATCGGGTCGAGGCCAGGTAGCGAAAGGAGCCCACGCGCGCTCTCCTCACCGTCCGTGGGGCAGCGTGGCTGGGCAGTGGTGTCGGCGCCGCCGTCGCAGACGACAAGCCGGGCGCCGCCATCCCACAAGCAATACCCGGGGCTGACTCTTAGGCGCCGGGCGGGCAGCAGGTTGTCCAGGACGTGGCGGCCGATGGCGCCGACCAGGTTGATGGTGGTTCCGGCGATGACGCCGGCTGCCTGGATGATCTGGTCGCGGGCGGCTTGCCAGGCGATGGCGAAGCTGGCCCGGCCGGGGTCGGTGCCGGGGACGGTGGCGGCGGCGTCGGCCATGGCGTTGCGCAGCAGCTGGTAGGTGACCAGCAGGGCGTATATCTCCTGGTCCAGGCCGGCGGAGGTGCGGGCGCGCAGGACCCGGCCGCCCAGGATGGTGGACTTGATTTCCAGGTAGGCGGTTTCGATTTCCCAGCGCCGGTGATACAGCCTGATCAGCTCCGCGGCCGGCCAGCGGCGGTGATCGAGCAGGGTGGTGACCAGCCGCTAGCACCCGGCGCGCCGACCCGCGGTGGTGGTGATGGTGATCCGGGCGTCGACGACGCGCGGCACGCCGCCGAAGCGCGACAGGCACGAACCGTCGCCGTGGCGGCGCATGACCGGGAGCGCGGGAGCATACCGGCCGGTCTTGACCCGGACCAGGGCATCGGCTTTGGTGGTGGCGATCGCGGCGATCGCGGCGATCAGCCACCCGGCGGCATAGGTGGTCTCCCCGCTGGTGACCGGGCCGAACACCGCATCGATCAGGGTGCGGGTGCCGCACGCCACCAGCGCCAGCAGCCGGGTCTGCGGGTAACCGGTGCCGCCGTGGTGCCCGCCCCCCTGGTGAACCGGGTCAGGTTCGCCGGGCTGTCCGGCACGGTCGTGACGGTCCCGTCGATCGCGCACACCAGCAGCCCGCGCCACCACGTCCCGCGATCGCCAGGAACCGCGGCCGGGCCGCGGAGCAAGTCGAACAAGAACCGCAGCGGCGCGGCCCCGACCCGGCGGCGTGCCTGGGCCAGCGCGCCGGCCGTCGGCGCGGCCGCCGGCAGGCCTTCCAGCCCCGCGGTGAGCTTGCGCCACACGCCCGGATACCCCGCCTTGGGGAACAAGCAGGCGGCCAGCAGGTACACCACCACCCACGAGGGCGGGTCCCGGATCCTCGACTGCACGTTCGCGGTCTGCGCTAACGCCGATCGGCACCAGCTGGGTCAGCTCACCCAGATGACCAGGGGCGAACACGCCGCCCGCTACCGTGACCTGCCTGGTGATGACACACTGGTCCTCCAACGGGACTCCTCATGATCGGCTCTTGGTCGAACCGGATCATCGATGAGTCCCGTTGCCATGCGGGAGACCGACACGCCCCTTGACACGCCCAACCCGGGCGTTAACTACTTCGACCTGAAAAACCCGCGTGGCGGTCCGTGATCGTCGGCGGCGCGGCCGACAGGATGGCCTCGACCCAACGGCTATCTTGAAGGCCGAGCAGATTGCCCCGCAGAAGACCCAGATTAATCCAGCCGCCCGCGAAGTCATTAGCCATATGTTCCGCACACGCCGCAAGTCTGAGCTTGTGGAACTCGGGCTTCGCATGGGCATCTGAACGAGGTCGGCTCAAGCGGCTGTACAGCGCAGGCAAGCATATCCGTTTGGGACCATGCTGTGGGGTTGGAATGCCGTGCGAGCTGCCTTGTTCTCTAATTTTAGGCTGGCTGCCGTTGACTCAGCTACTCTGCCCTGGGCCGACTCGTTGTTGGAAAGCGTACAGTGCCCACGTCCGGGCGCTCTCGGCAGCGCTGAGTTCGCTCGCTGGTTCGGCATTGGCGTGCCGACGAAGTCCCTCTTCCAGTTCCGCGATGTATCTGTGCCATTCTGGGCGCCGATCGGCGGGAGGACGGTAGAGAGTGAGGAGAAGCTCGCCCCCGGGCGCGACAAGCTTCCTCGCGGCCTGCAGAACTGCCCAAGGGTTAGTGAGATAATAAAGCACCTCGCTTAGGATCACCACATTGAACTGTTCCGTGAATGAAACTTGGGTGAGGTTTGCGCAGACGAAGAATTGGCCCTTGCCTGGCCGATGTCTCGCCAGGGCTTCATAAGACCAGTCCACGCCAACGTACCGTCCGGCGAAACCCAGAACATCAAGCTGCCGAAGCAGCAGTCCCTCGCCACATCCGAGATCGAGCACCTGGTCCGCTTCTGATAAGTACACACGTTCAGCGAGAGCGGAATAACGCTCGTGCTCTCCTGATCTTCCGAGATAGTTCCATCGGCCGTCGCGGTATTGCTGGTCCCATCCAGCCTTACCGACAGGCTGTATCTCGTGTTTCTTCAGCGGGACAGGCGAGCCACTTGGCATCGGCAGTCAATCCTCGTCGCTAGTCAGTTCGGGGAGTGGCATGGCAGCCACATCCGCTGTCATCATCCGCAGGCCCGTCATGCTCCAGATCACTACGCCATGCGTGACTATCAGGGTGGGCGTTGAACCGAGCTGGCGGCCGAGTACCAATCGGACGCGATTACGAAGGCTAGCGACGTCCTCGAACGGCGGACCATCGTATTCCTCGGGGGTCACTCCGCTCCACAGAGCATTGAGCGCACGATCAACTTCTGCAGGCGGAAGCGGAAGCCCGGCCACGGTGGGTTGCCATTCCCGGAGATCGAACTCTACCTCCGGGAGTGGCAATTCAAGCTCATCAGCGACCACGAAAGCGGATTGCAGGGAACGCGTTAAAGGGGAGGAGACCACACGCTGAAGACCCAGCCCGGCCATGGCGCGGGCAAGGTTGCGAACATCATCAATCCCTTGCCGTGTCAGCGGAACCAGGTCTGTGCCATGCCCAAGAGCATGACCCTTACCGAGGCAATCCCAATCGGCTTCACCGTGCCTCATCAACAGCACCGAGCCGTCCAATGGGCATTCAGGTATCGGCATTCTGCTCGTAGCCAGCTCAGGGAAACGCTGGCCGACTCTTTCCTGCCGGGCACCGGCTACCATGCCGGGTGGGCTCGCATCAAGGACACCTCCCTCGGCTCGCAGAGCCCTGCTGCTTCACGTACTGGAGTACGTTACAACGGCGAGGAGAGGGCGCTTCGGATATGCGCATCCTAGTGACTGGTGGGACAGCGTTCCTGTCCCGGGCTGTCGCTGAGGCAGCCGTTCACCGTGGCCACGCTGTCGTGTGCGTAGCACGTGGCTCCTCTGGGCAGCCTCCCGCCGGAGCGGCCTTGGCAGAGGTGGATTGGACCCAGCCACAGTGGCCCACCCTGCTCGCGGGCATCACGGCGGACGCGGTCATCGATGTGGCCTACCGAAACCAGGACCAGGTCTGCAGGCTCGTTGACGCTGTCGGGCCGAACGTCCCCTACTGGCTCTTCGTCTCCACGTGTCTGGTCTACCGCGACCGGACAATGCCAGGGCAGCGCGCCGATGCCGCGGTCATCGATGCCGACGAGGGTGAGTTGTTCCCGCACGTAAAACGCGCCTCAGAAGCTATCGTCGTCCGCAGGTTCCCGCGAAGCGCCCTCATCGTGCGCCCCGGTCTGATCACCGGTCCTGGTGATCGCTCCGATAGGTTCGGCTACTGGCCGGCCAGGCTCGCCCAAGGCGGGCACGTGCTCGCACCTGGCGTACCCAGCGATGTTATCCAATGGATCGATGTGCGGGATCTCGCCCAATGGCTTGTCGAGTCGGCTGAACACCGCCGCACGGGGGTCATCGACGCGGTGGGGCACCCGATGCGTCTCGGGGATGCTCTCTGCGGGATGGCTACCGCCGTGGGCTCGGATGCCCGGTTGGTCTGGGTCCCGCAGGAATTTCTTCTGAGCGTCGGAGTGACGCCATGGTCGGGACGGCGCTCACTTCCACTGTGGGTGCGCCGCCCGGAGGAGGCAGGGTTGCTCGCTCGTGACCCGTCGCCAGCGCTGGCATGTGGCCTCCGGTTGCGCGGCCTAGCGAATACTGCGCTCGCAGCCCTGGACTGGGAACGTCGGCTCGGCGTTCTACGCGCACGGAAGGCTGGGCTGACCCCCGAGGAGGAACGCATGGTGCTCCACGCCTGGCACCGTGCCTGCATGCGCGGCGTTACGCCGGAACTGGGCAGCACTGGGACTTCGTGAGTAGCCCGCCCGAAGCCCTGCGGGGTAGACAACTGCCGTGACTGAGGCCAGATCGCACTGACTGGGCTAGCATCTGACCTGAACTGGTACGCACGAGACCCGTGGACCGGAGGCGAGGCCGTGGGCGTTCTTCTCGCAAACCCTCCAACCCTGGCGGCTTTGACCGCTCGTGGTCTCGGCGGGAAAATTTCGTACTTTGAATACGAATGCAGCTTTACAAGCCAGGACGGATACAAGTCATACCCCGGCGAGCATCTCGGTTTAATGAGCCTCGTCTCTGTACTACGTGAAGCGGATATCCCAGTCCGCTGCGTGAACGGGCAAGTCGAGTGCCACCGTGCCCTAGGGGAGACGTGGCAGGCGATGCGCGTAGCTGGGCGCTCGCTGGATGTTGATGTTGTCGGCTTTTCTGGTCCGTGCCAGGTATTTGACGAGAATGTCGCACTGGCGCGACGTTCGCGCAGGGAATGGCCGAATGCCATCGTCGCCCTCGGTCACCACTTTGCCACGCTGAATTTCCACCGAATCCTGGCCGATTACCCAGAATTTGACGTCGTGGCATTGGGGGACGGCGAGGAGACGATCGTTAAGCTCGCGGGGGTTTCCGGGGACAGCGATCTAGCATCCATCCCCGGCATCGCATGGCGCGGTACGGACGGAAGAGTGCACGTCCAGCCACCACCCGCCGAATCCATAGATCTCGACAGCCTGCCAGAGGTGGCGCGCGATGAGCTGCTTAAAATCCTCAACATCGGTGTCAGCGCCACGATGTACACGACCCGCGGATGCCCTTACCGTTGCTCCTACTGCACCACCGGTCAGACCGCGGGCTTGCTGCACAAGAAGCTGGGATACCGGCAGCGCTCGATCACACCAGTTATGGACGAAATCGAACGCTTAGTCACCGATTATCAAATTCCGCATCTCACCATCACCGACGATCTGTTTGTCACAAAGGCACCCGAGTCCCTGGCACGGGCTACCGAGTTCGCCCTAGCGTTCCGCACACGGGGGCTGCAGGTCCCGTTCATGGTCGATTGCCGTCTCGACTCGGCCGACGTTGATGTGTTCAGTGAGCTTGTAAAAGCAGGGCTGTACCGAGTATTCGTGGGGATCGAAACCGGCAGTGGTGAGCAGCTAGCCTTCTACAACAAACGCTACGGCGCACCATATGACGTGGACTACGTCCGCCGTCAGGTCGCTGGGCTGCAAGAGCTGGGTATTGATGTGATCCCAGGCATTCTCACTTACCATCCGGCGACTACGGCGGCCGAGCTGCGCGAATCCTTGAAGGTTATTGACGGATGCGGGTACAAGAGTACCTGGCAGTTTCTCTGCGAGGTCTTCGCTCATCCAGGCACCACCCTGTGGAGTTACTATCGGCAAGCTGGCTGGCTTCGTGAGGAATGGCCGGTGCCCTCCTGGGAGTTCCAGAATCCGCGTGCCAATGATGTGCGCGACGCGGTGCTGCGGGTGGTTAGCGACGGGGGCGGCTTCGAAGAGGCGCGAACTGCATTCGCCGATGCCGTGGAGCGGTGGGAGGCGGCGGACTGAGGCGGGGTCGTCTCGTGATCAAGCTCTACCAGAGCTGCCGGAGCCAGCATCTGGCGATTTCGCCCTGAGCGGCTTGAAAGCTCCGCGCTGAGGGCAGCCCAGGTGGCGCTGGCCGCAGGGAGTTCTCCGTGAAATACCCGGCAAGGGCGCACACAATGGCTGTGAGGGCGTGCGGATCGGCGCGTCGGCCTGCCGCAGACATGGCGAGAAGCTCGGCGGGTTGCGGCCCCCCTTGTATAGCGACACTGGGCGCGAACAGGACAACTTCGACGAACGCAGGTCCCCGACATGCGTGCGCCCAGTCGACAAGGGTTGCGCCGGTGTCCGTGAGCAGGATGTTGTCCTGCCGGACGTCCGTGTGCAGCAACGTTTCACCATCGCTGTAGACGGCCCAGGTTTCCTCAAGGGCCGCCAGTTCGTCGAGGTGAGCGCGCGACCAAGGGTCCAGAGTGTCAACCATGCACGTCCCGGCGAGCGTGCGCCAGCCCGACAACGACGAGTCGTACTGATCCGCGATAGGAGGAACCGCGATAGGCGCTGGCGTCAGTGCTGCCGACAAACCCTCAAGCATCGCGATGACGGTCTGGAGATCCTCGTTCTGCCACGGCGTCACCGGAAGGTAGCCAGCGACATCGTCCAGAACCAGCCCAAACCACGAGCCCACTTCAACGGTCGCCCGCAGCCGCGGGACTGGAAGCCGACGATCACCGATGAACCGATCCATTTCTGTCAGGACTTGGGCTTCACGGCGGTGAAGACTCACGCTGTAGGGGTTGAGGTCGGAGGTTCCTGCCTTGATGAAGTACCGGTCGCCGTCCGCGCAGCGAACTCGCGCGGCCAGACCAGGGCTGAAGCCGCCGTGCTGTGTCTCGGCCGCGACGACCCGCGATCCGCATGAGCCCTCAATAGAGCTGCGGACACTCTCGGGAACCTGGTGCCAGGCCATACGCAGGCTCCCGCTGCCCGTCAGCACGCGGCCAGATTGCGTCATCAACTCCCCTGTGGTTGTCAACGGATTTCTGCGCGATCATTTCTGGAGGATCCAAGCCAGCGGGTCAGTAACCAAGTAGGCGTGAGGGAGGTGCTGAAAGCGTGGCCACATACTCGGCATACGTGATTCCAGCAGGCATGGGAACGAGCTGTACACCCGCCGGTAGCCGGACCCAATCGCCGGTTGCCCATCCTCGCGTCAGCTCAGGCCAGTCGGGAGTAATCGGCCATCCGTGCGGGTGCGCCCATTCGCTGCGCAGCGGCTCACTGCTCCGCTGATAGCGCACATCTGCGGAGAAACGCAGGGCGTTGGTTCTATTCGGGCCGCCAGCGTGGACAGTAAGGCTATGGAAAACGACGACATCCCCAATGCGGTAATCAGCAGTCATCCACCGATGATCGTCGGGTGAGACGCGGACGTAAACCGGCAAAGTCCCCGTCAGCGTGTCATCGGTGCCCAAGAAGCCACCGCGGTGGGACTCCGCGAGGATACGCAGGCCCTGACATGAAGGGCTGCAGTCCGTAAGGCAGGTCCACGCGGTCAGTACGTCTGAGGTGACGTGCAGGCGAACGAAATCTTGATGCGGGCCCGTGCTATACGCCTTATCAGGCGGGGTGGGGGGCGCCAGCCGAAGGACTTTCGCGGGATGGCAGAAAATCTCCTCCTCTAGGAGATCTTCCATAACGCTCAGCAAGCGCGGAGCGAACGCGAGCTGGTGGAAGGCCTCAAGTCGCTGGACAACCGGGTACACCTCCCGGAACGAGTCCGAGGTGAACCGAAGAGCCGAACCAGGGGGGACGTCACGCGCCGTTGGGTCGGCAAGCCATCCCACACCGTGGAGCGCCTCCTGCAGGGAGCCGATGATCGGTCGTATCTCGCCTTCGGGCAGAAGCTGTGGAAGATAGACGTAGCCATCATCTCGAATTGCCCTCCGGAGCGGCTCCGCTGGGGACGATACGCGCAGCCCTTGCATGGGCCTGATGCTACGCGAGGCCCGCCCTTCTCACTGGCGGCAACCGCCGACCGAGGCCGAAAGCGAACTGGCACCACCCACACCGCCGGCCATAACTTCGTTTCGCGCCAAGCCGGTTTGAGCAATGGTGAGGTCGGTGGGGCCGGTGGTGTCTAACCTCGATCTTTCACGCTGCCCGCGGCTTCCGCCTGAACGGCGCGACGAGCGGCTCCGGGAGCGGTTTTTCGGTGCCGGAGCATGCTGATGGCCCGGCTGTCGGGCCAGGGGCCGGGGGGTCCACGGGCCCCTGGGGGCTCCTTCCTTGGTCGCAGGGATGGTTTGCGCTGGTCAGGTAGGGTTCCGCAGGGCCTGTATGCGTTTCCAGGCTGCGATGATCGCGCTGCCCCAGGGCCAGGTGGCGGCGATCTTGAGGGTCTTGCGGCGCCCGCCGCGCACGAGCCGGGCGGCCGTGTGGAAGATCCTGTAGCGCAGGGTCTTGGGCTCTGCTTTCGCGAGTTTCCCGTCGAGGGCGAGGTGGCGGAGCCAGGGCAGCAGGATGCAGGCGGTCATCGACGCATCCAGCCATGCCTTGTTCAGCCCGTAATCACGAGAGGGAAAATGGCCGAGCCCGGTGTCCTTGCCGGTCCGGATCACGTCCTCGACCCGGGCGTGGACGCGGTGGCCTGCGTCGATGTAGGCGCACTGGCCGCGCCAGCCCTTCGTGTCCTGCGGCAGGTTCGTCGCCCACAGGGTGTAGCGCCAGCAAGCCGCCCAGACCGCAACCAGCGCGAGTGTCACAGCCCTGCGTCACACTAAAAACAGGCCGCCGTCACAGTTCTGTCGGTATGACACCGGCAGTTCTGTCGGTAACCCACGGTGGGGCACCGACAAAACTCCCTGACTTGGAGTTATGGGGGTGCTGGGAGGGACTGCTTCCCAGGTTAAGCGGGCTGATCTCCCGGTGTTTTGCCTGGTTCGGGTAGTTCGCTGAGGATGAGTTCGGCGGCCTGGCGGGAGATGTGCTCCATCTCGGTGAGCAGCCGGCGTAGCTCGCGCTGGTTGGCGATCCATTCGGTGTAGCGGGCGGCCTGGCCGGGGGTGAGCCGGGTGGTGACGGTCTTGCCGGCGATTTTGCGGGTGAGCTGGTAGTAGGGGCCGTGCGGCTGGGGCGGGCTGGCCTGGCAGTGGCAGCCGGGCCTGCCGCAGCGGGTGTAGCGGCGGACCAGGCTGCCGGTGACGGCGAAGCCGACGCCGGCGATGCGGGCGGCCAGGGCGGCGTGGCGGCGGCGCAGCTGGGGCAGGTCGTCGGCCATGTGGTGATTGTCCCGCGTGGCGGCGTGCCCGGGGGTTGTCAGTATCTAGGCTGTCCTGAGGGGGGCGGGAGGCAGGCGGCGATGACGGAGGCGGCCAGGCCGTGGCAGGACGTGCTGGTGGCGAGCGCGCCGGTGGCGGCGCGGGAGGTGGCGCGGGCCCGGTCGGTGCTGGCGGGCCTGGCGAGGTTCGCGGCAGGCCAGGGGATCCCGCCTTCGCCGGAGTGGCTGCTGGACCATGACGTGGTCGAAGCGTTCTGCGTCCGCGGCTGCGCGGGCTGGGCGTCTTCTGCCCGCGGCACCTACCGGTCGGTGCTGTACCAGCTGGCCGTGCCGGTGCACGGCCTGGCGGGGCAGCGGGCGACGCCGTTCGCTGGCGCCCGGGCGCTCGCCCCGTACCCTGCGGCGGAGCGGGCTGAGCTGGCGGCGGTCGCCCGCGCGCAGCGTGACCCGGCCCGGCGCGCGTCGGCGCTGGCGATGGTGGTACTCGGGATCGGCGCGGGACTGCGGCCGGGGGAGCTGGCCGCGCTGCGCGGCACCGGCGCCGTCCGGGCCGGCGGCCGGGTCCTGGTGCACGTCACCGGCGGTCCGGCGCCCCGCGCCGTGCCGGTGCACCCGCGGTATGCGGGACGGGCGCTGGCGCTGGCGCGCGCGGCGGGCGGGGAGTTCGTGTTCTGCCCGGGCACAGCGGACCGGGCGTATAAGAACTTCGTCAATGTCTTCGCCGCGCGGCTGGCCGGTGACCCGGCAGCGCCGCGGATGTCGGCGGGCCGGTGCCGGTCCAGCTTTATCTGCGACCACCTCGCGGCAGGTACCCCGCTGCCGGTGCTGCTGGAGGTCAGCGGGATCGCCGAGCCGGAATCGTTGGCCCGGTATGCCCGCCACGTCGCCGGCGTGAGCGCCTCGAAGGCGGCGCTGCGGGCCCGCTGGCGTGCGGAGCGCGCGCCGTGACCGGCGGGCTGAGGCTGCCGCCGGGCAGCGGCGGTACCGGTGAGGAGGCAGTGGCCTTCGCCGCGGAACTCATCGACCGCAGCGGCAAGGCACCGGTCATCGAGGCCGCGCTGGCGCACGCCACCGGGCGGCCCCGCCCGCTTCCGGCCCGCGCGGTGCTGACTGCCCTGCTCTGCCTGGCCCTGGCTGACCGGCCGCTGTTCCTCACCGAGGCCACCCGGCTGCTGTTCTGCGAACTGCCCGAGACCTCCCGCCGGCTGCTCGGCGTCCCCGGCACCGTCAGCGGCGACCGGGCGTTCCTGGCTGCCTACCGCCGGGTCCGCTACTGCTTCCGCCAGGTCTGCTCGGCCATGGACCCCTCGCCGCTGCCGAAGAACCGCCGCCTGACCGGGCAGGACCTCAAAGCCCGCAGCAGGAAGATGACCCCAGGCCGGCCACCATCGCGGCTGCCGCCCGGCCGCCCGGCGCACCGCCTGCCTGCCCGGACCTGGCTCTCGGCCTGGCCATGACCCGGCCCGGCGAAGACCCCGGCGGCACCGGCGCCCGCGTGCTGGCCTCCGTGGCCGCCCGCGGCCACAACATCGGCTGGCTCGGCTACGACCGCGCCTATACCCAGGCCCTGCCCGGCCGGTTCCACCTCCCGGCCCGCGCACTCGGCTACCACCCCGTCATGGACTACCGCGACGATCAGCTCGGCATCCAGGCCAGCAGCCAAGGCGCCATCCTCGTCGAAGGCAGCTGGTACTGCCCCGCCCTGCCCGGGCCGCTGATCACCGCCACCACCCGCCTGCGCGGCCACACCATCACCCGCGACCTCTACGACCAGCAGATCGCTGCCCGCTGCCCCTACCAGCTCAAGCACAAAGACGGCCCCGACACCGACGGCTACCAGCGCCTGTCCTGCCCCGCCGCCGGCCACCACCCCGCGCTCATGTGCCCGCTGCGCCCGGACTCGCTGACACCGCGTGACGGCCGGCCCAAGGTCCTCCGGCCGCCCGAAGAACCGCCGAAGACCTGCCGGCAGACCGCGATCACCATCGCCCCCGGCACCGGCGCCCGCTACCGCCAGGACCTGCCCTACGGCAGCCCTGCCTGGCACGCCCGGTACCCCACGCTGCGCAACACCATCGAAGGCCTCAACGGCTACCTCAAAGACCCAGCCCACCAGGCCCTCGCCCAGCCCGGCCGACGCCGCGTCCGCGGCATCGCCGCCCAGCCGGTCTTCACTGCGCTGCTGCTGGC